>JAEEGL011978472.1_pt1 | contig 50532 bp, 33 predicted proteins | sample 9134231 | NCBI WGS metagenome assembly JAEEGL01 (sample SAMN16246548, study PRJNA631951) | gut metagenome | biome: gut microbiome; feature: rumen; material: fiber-attached | host: Bos | place: Iran: Karaj | collected 2018-10 | reverse complement strand
TTGAAAGGAGAGGATACTTATAGCAAAGTATATGTACCTTACGATTCTTTCAAGCAGAATCTGAGCCGCGACTCAAGTATCGAAGCTCCTGCCAAGCCAGAAGATCGTGGTACTGTGTCATTCGTAGAAGTTCCTTCAAATGTTCTCGACATACCCGTACACATGGCTGTATACTTGCCAAAAGGCTATGACCCCAATCGGGCTGAAGCTTATCCCCTATTATTCCTTCTTCATGGTGGTGGTGGCACAGAATCCAGTTGGCTCAATAATGGTGCAGCAAATATTCTTGACAATGTAATAGCGGAAGGAAAGATGGAACCTACTGTTGTTATCATGCCCAACGGAAGTAATTTCTCGTGGAAACGCGATAATATCGTAAATTCTATTGAAAACGAGATACTTCCTTATGCAACAAATCATTATAACGTCTCTAAGGATGTCAATCGTCGAGCCATGGCAGGTCTCTCAATGGGAGGAGCTACTGTAATGTATACCCTCATTAACCGGCCAGAATTGTTCAACTACTATACAGCTATGAGCGCACCTTGGACCAAAGACATCACTCTTGATTTTTCCAATCCCATTTTGAAGCAAAAGAAAATCTTTGTTACTGCAGGTTTATATGACTTTGTCAAAGTTGAGGCTGTTCTTAATCCAGAATCACGACAAGCCAAAGGTGGCGAAGGGAGTTTTTATTCTTTTATATTCGGCATGAATGACGCAGGTGTTCCATTTAAGACTCAAGCAGAAGAACCTTTCGGGCACCAATGGGTATTCTGGCGTGAAGTTTTGGCACATATTTCTGAGAACTTCCTTTGGAAATAGAGGACATATATTTATTAATACTATAAGCACCAAGAAGTTGCTCTTCTTGTATTTTTCTAATAAAAATGATGAATTCTTTGAGGGTGTGATATCACACCCTCTATTTTTTCTACAAAGATTATTCCCTATCTAAACACAGGGACTGTCTGAGGTAATCTGTTATTCATAGTAAATAGGTTTAATGAAATTTTAATGACGGAATTTGTATTACACTATGTAATACTCAGGATGTGGAGTGTAATACATTTGAAATACACATTCTATAAAAAAGCCCCTTTACCGTTACAGGTAAAGAGGCTAAGTTTTTCCATAACAGCTTGTCTTTCAGTTATACTAAAGTTTCTATAACTTAGACTTAGTAGCCCGTTCAACTCTTTTGAGGTGCCTGGCGGATTCGAACCGCCGTGCATGGTTTTGCAGACCAGTGACTCAACCACTCATCCAAGGCACCAAGTTTTACTGAATGCGGATGCAAATGTACAACATTTTTTTGAATTGCCAACTATTCGCAACAAGATTTCTTACTTTTTTTATCGCCAAGGCAACAATTATGCATTTTCTGCTCATATTGTCGCTTGATGTCACAAGGCTGCGAACAGTGTGCACAGGGGTTTTGCCCATCTTGCTTTCCTTTCAAGAACATATTCCAGACACCCATTCCCACACGAGCCACACAGAGAACCACAATGAGTGCCACTAACCAGTCTTGCCACGAACCTATCATAACATCATAGCTATCTGATAAACTACAGCCGACACTAGCCAAGCCACGCAAGTTGTATAGATGGCAGCAAATGACGCCCACTTCCAACTACCTGTTTCATTCTTGATGGCCACAATGGTGGCTATGCAGGGGAAATAAAGCAATACAAAAAGCAAATAGCAATAGCCTGCCAAGGGCGTGATACCGTCGTCGATCATCTGCTGGCGCAATCGGGTGTATTTTTCACCATCGCTGCTGAAAGATTCATCATCAGCAAACGAATCGTCATCAGAATAGATAACGCCCAAGGTAGAGGCTACAATTTCCTTGGCACCTACACCTGCAATGAGAGAAACATCAAGTTTCCAATTGAAGCCCTGTGGCTTAAACACAGGTTCGATAGCCTTACCTAAACGACCAATATACGACTGCTCTTGTTGTTGCTGAGTGGTAATGTTCTCATCATGTGGGAAATATTGCAACGTCCATACAATAACAGAAGCTACGAGAATAATACCACCCATCTTCTTGAGATATTCCTTGCCTTTTTCCCAAGTGTGACGAGCTATCGCCTTAGCAGTAGGCATTCGGTAAGGAGGCAATTCCATTACAAAAGGTGTATCTTCACCTCTGATAATCAGTCGTGAGAAAACATTGCTCATCACAACTGCCACAAGGATACCAACAGCATAAAGTGATATCATTGCTAAGGAGCGATATTGCAAGGAAAAGAAGGTACCTGCAATCATAATATAGATAGGTAGGCGTGCCGAACATGACATAAAAGGCAAGATCATCATGGTAATAATGCGAGAACGACGACTCTCGATAGTACGAGTGGCCATTACAGCAGGAACATTGCAGCCAAAACCCATGATAAGGGGGATGAAGGACTTGCCATGCAGGCCCATCTTATGCATCAGTTTGTCCATGATAAAAGCTGCTCGCGCCATATATCCTGAATCCTCCATCAAAGAGATAAAGAAATAGAGTATCAATATCTGAGGCAGAAATACAATGACAGAACCCACACCTCCTATCACACCATCAACCAACAACGAGCGCAAAGAACCTTCAGGTAAAGCATTGCCTATCACATCACCTAGCCAAGCTACACCAGCATCTATCCAGTCCATTGGATATTGGCCCAGTTCAAAAGTTACCTCGAACATCAGGAACAACATCAGAAAGAAGATGGGAAAACCCAGCCATTTGTTAGACAAGATACTGTCTATCAGGTGAGTTGTTTTATAGGTGTCAACCACCTTGCCTTCAACGAAGCCAGCCTCTGATAAGGCACCATGAATGAAGCCATACTTGGCATCCATGATGGCCGTCTCGGCATCCTGTTGGGTGTCTTGCTCAATCTGGATAGCCGCTTGCTGCCGAGCCTCCATAATGGCATCGGCATTGGGTTGGTCAGCAATGATTCCCTCTACCGACTTATCGTTCTCCAGTAACTTAATAGCCAAGTAACGAGTGGAATACAGCTGGCGTAAGTGGTCGTTTTCTTTCAAAGGCATCTGAACGGTGTTGATACCACGCTCCACATACTGACCATGATTGACATGGATATGGCGATAGTAGTTCTTCAACGGCCGATTGCCATCTGCAAAGTCCTCGATATGATGACGAGGAGTATGACCGGCATATGTATCGTGCCATTCCTTAATTTCCTTTGCCACCTCAGGGTCGATGTTGCCTTTGTCATCGATAAAGTCGGCACCTTCATACATATTAATAATAATATGGAAAAGTAGATCGACATTCATGCCCGTTTTGAACGAGGTAGGAATCATAGGCACGCCAAATAACGAACTCAGAATCTCAATATCCACCTTGTCACCTCGTCGCTCAAACTCGTCATACATATTCAAGGCGCACACCATACGAAGGTTCATATCCACCAATTGGGTAGTGAGGTAAAGGTTGCGCTCCAGGTTACTAGCATCAATGATATTGATTACAATATCAGGACGCTTGTCAAACAGATGTTGGCGAACATACAGTTCTTCAGGACTATAGCATGACAACGAGTAGGTGCCAGGCAAGTCGGTGAGGTTGAACTCATAGCCTTCGAACGAAGCACGTGCCTCAGTAGCATCTACCGTCACACCAGCATAGTTACCTACCCTTCCATGCGCCCCACTGGCATAATTAAAAAGTGATGTCTTGCCACAATTCGGATTTCCAATCAGTGCCACATTGATGATGCGACGTTTCTGTTTTGCCAGTTTCAGTTTGTAGTCTGTAAAAAGGTTGCCTGAAGAGGGGGGCTCATCACCCAGCGTGTTATTTTGACATTCTTTCTCAATTTCTGCTTCTGAAATAATTTCTATCAGTTCCGCCTCATCGTGACGAAGCGATACCTCATAGCCCATTATCTTATATTTCACAGGGTCTTGAAGGGGGGCATTCAGCAACACCTCTACTTCCTTGCCCTTAATAAAGCCCATTTCAATCACACGTTTACGGAAACCACCGTGACCTAATACCTTCACGATGACTCCTTTTTCACCAGTCTTCAGTTCAGATAATTTCATGCCTTTTTATTTTCTTAGTGCAAAGATATAATTTTGTACAACAAAGCACAAACTATTTAGAATGCTTTTAAAGAAAACATTTTAATATACCTACTAATAGGTATAGGTGCATAAAAAACGCTAAAGAAGAGGGAAAGAAATAGAAGAATTTATATCTTTGTATCCACTATTATGTTGAAACGTAAAGTCAGACAGTTTATCGAGCGCGAGGATTTGTTGCAAAAAGGTGACAAGGTGTTGGTTGCACTGAGTGGAGGAGCCGACTCGGTGGCATTGTTGTGTGTGTTGTTACAATTGGGCTTTACATGCGAGGCAGCGCATTGCAATTTCCACTTGCGTGGTGAGGAGTCCAATCGTGATGAGAAGTTTGTCACGAACTTATGCCAGCAAATGAATATTCCGCTGCACGTGAAATGCTTCCAAACAAAGACATACGCCAAAAAACATGGTATATCTATCGAGATGGCTGCACGTAATCTTAGGTACAATTGGTTTGATAAGATGTGCAAGAAAACAGGTTGTCAAGTAGTTGCCGTTGCCCATCACCAAGACGACAGCGTAGAAACTTTCTTACTTAACCTAATCAGAGGCACTGGTATCAGGGGGTTACTGGGCATCCACCAAAAAAACAAAAATGTTATCCGTCCTTTATTATGTGTGAATCGTAAAGAGATCTTCGATTATCTGCAACACCTAAAGCAACCTTATGTTATCGATAGTACTAACCAACAAACAGACTATACCCGCAATAAGATTCGCCTCGAAGTGTTGCCATTGTTGGAAAGTATCAATCCTTCTGTAAAGGAGAGTTTGCTACGGTCTATGAGTCACCTAAACGAGGCACTCCTTATATATAATAAAGCTATAAAGGATGGGATGGCAAATGTGCTGGATGGGAAAAGCATCAACATTGAGAAACTGCAAAAAGAATCTTCACCACAAAGTTTGCTTTTTGAGATTTTATCACCTCTCGGTTTTAACGCTTCACAAATCAACGATATGATGGAAGCCTTGCAAGGACAGTCGGGCAAAGTGTTTGAAAGTAAAGAATGGCGTGTTGTGAAAGACCGTAATCACCTATTAATGGAGCCTATCAAAGCCTTGCCTACCCCTCCAAATCTAGAAACCAAGCAACAGCCATATACCCCTGAATTTGTAATTCCCAAGGACAAAGATACCGCATGCTTTGATGCCGACAAGCTAAAAGGTGACATCAATCTGCGCTTATGCCAACGAGGAGACAAGTTCGTCCCCTTTGGCATGAAGGGCCAAAAACTCATTAGCGACTTCCTCACTAATCTAAAAAAGAGTGTTATTGAAAAAAATAATCAGTACGTTCTTTGCTGTGGCGACAATGTAATTTGGGTTATCGGCGAACGCATAGATAATCGCTTTAGAGTGGATAATAATACAAAAAGAGTGGTTATCTTCAGAAAAAAGGCATAGGCTATAGCATTTTTTAAAAAAATAATAGCTATCTTTGCACCGTTGAACAAAAAGATACCCTTTCTTCAACATTTTTCCCTTAAAACACATTATTAAATTTCCATGTATAATATTGTTCAATTAAACGAAAAGTCATTAAGTGACTTGCAAGCCATAGCTAATGAGCTGGGCATTACCAAAACAGATTCCTTAAGCAAGGAGGATTTAGTCTACAGGATACTTGACGAGCAAGCTATTTCTAATGCAAATAGGATTGCTGCCAAAGACAAGCAGAAAGAAGAAAAGACCAAACGTAAACGTGTGACCGTTACCAATGGCAAGTTGAATAAAGTATTCTCTGCCAACAAGGAAGGCACCATCTCTCGAGAAGAGCAACCTATCTCTGTTGTACAGGAAAGGAAGGCGAACGAAAAGCCAGTAGAAGAGCCTGTTGAGGCAATGGCAGAGAAACCTGTAGAGCAACTAGCTGAGCAACCAGCTGCAAAAGTACAGAAGAAAGTTGAGAAACCTGCTAAGAAGCAGGTTGTAACTGAAGCTAAACCTACTCCAAAAGAGAAGTCGGCAGATGTTGTTGCCCCTACATCTGAAACCGAAGCACCTGCTGAAGCAGCTGATACTACACAAGGAACCAAACGCAGAGGGCGTCCTCGCAAAGCACTAGACGTTGAAAAGGTGTTGGAACGCTTACAACAAAAGAATGCTGCAAAACTAGAAGCCGAGAAAACAACTGAACATATAACAAAAGCACAACCAAAGGCTCAGGAGGCAGTTCAGGATAATCCTGCTTCTGCAGGCACATTCATTCCTATCGAAGACCTGCCAAGCGATAATCAGGAAGTTCCTACTGAACTAATTGGCAAATTCAATATACCAAAAACTGAAAATAATCCTTCAAAATCTCAGAATAACAGGTCTCACCAGCCTGCTCAGCAAGTTGTTCAACAGAGCAACGAGAATACTGAAAAGAAGCTGGTATTATACGATTTTGAAGATATCTTGCAAGGATGGGGCGTACTGGAAATCATGCAGGATGGTTATGGTTTTCTGCGTTCATCTGACTACAACTACCTTTCTTCTCCTGATGATATTTATGTTTCTCAGTCACAAATTAAGTTGTTTGGTCTGAAGACGGGCGATGTAGTGGAAGGTGTGATTCGTCCGCCGAAGGAAGGTGAGAAATATTTCCCATTAGTGAAAGTGAATAAAATCAATGGTCTGAATCCTGAGAATGTACGTGACCGTGTACCTTTTGAGCACCTCACTCCACTCTTCCCCGAAGAGAAATTTACGTTGTGCAAAGGCGATGGACACGACACCATCGATGCCCGCATCGTGGATCTCTACACACCTATCGGTAAAGGACAGCGTGCCTTGATTGTGGCTCAGCCAAAGACCGGTAAAACCACTTTGATGAAAAACATCGCCAATGCCATTGCTGCTAATCATCCTGAAGTATATATGATGGTGTTGCTCATTGACGAGCGTCCTGAAGAGGTGACCGATATGGCTCGCACTGTAAATGCAGAGGTAATCTCATCTACCTTCGACGAACCTGCTGATCGCCACGTCAAGATTGCCAACATTGTATTGGAGAAAGCAAAACGATTGGTAGAATGTGGTCACGATGTAGTCATCTTCCTCGACTCCATAACTCGTTTGGCACGTGCATACAACACCGTAGCTCCAGCTTCTGGTAAAGTACTTTCTGGTGGTGTGGATGCTAATGCCCTACACAAGCCAAAGAGTTTCTTTGGTGCTGCTCGTAACATCGAGAATGGTGGCTCACTGACAATCCTGGCAACGGCCCTCACAGAGACTGGCTCTAAGATGGATGATGTGATCTTCGAAGAGTTCAAGGGTACTGGTAATATGGAATTGCAGTTGGATCGTACCCTAAGCAACAAACGTATCTTCCCAGCTATCAACGTTATCCTCTCAAGTACGCGTCGTGACGATCTGTTGCAGGATCAGCTTACTCGCGACCGCATGTGGGTTGCTCGTCGCTTCATGGCAGACATGACACCACAGGAAGCTATTGAGAAAGTAAAAGGTCTAATGGAGAATACCCGTACCAACCAGGAATTTTTAATGAACATGAATTCATAACCTATTAGCATAGTTGACTTACCATGTTTGAAAATCTAAGTGATAGACTTGAAAGATCGTTTAAAATATTAAAAGGTGAAGGCAAAATTACAGAGATTAATGTTGCCGAAACCTTGAAAGATGTGCGCAAGGCGTTGCTTGATGCTGATGTTAACTACAAAGTTGCTAAGGCATTTACCGATACCGTCAAGCAGAAAGCTTTAGGACAGAACGTGCTGACTGCCGTAAAACCCAGTCAGTTGATGGTGAAGATTGTACACGACGAGTTGGCTACACTGATGGGTGGTGAAACAGCAGAACTTAATCTTACCCAAAAACCAGCCGTAATTCTAATGTCAGGTTTGCAAGGTTCTGGTAAGACTACCTTCTCGGGCAAGTTGGCTCGCATGCTCAAAACTAAAAAGAATCGTCGTCCATTATTGGTAGCTTGCGATGTCTATCGTCCTGCTGCTATTGAGCAGTTGCGCGTGTTGGCTGAGCAGATTGATGTACCAATGTACTCGGAGCCAGAGAGCAAAGATCCTGTAAGTATCGCACAACATGCTATCGCAGAGGCAAAGGCCAAGAGCTACGACCCAGTGATTATCGATACTGCTGGTCGCTTGGCAGTGGATGAGGAGATGATGAATGAAATAGCGGCCATTAAGGAGGGCATCAGTCCAGATGAAATCCTCTTTGTAGTAGATTCAATGACGGGTCAAGATGCTGTTAACACCGCTAAAGAGTTCAACGATCGTCTGGACTTTACGGGCGTAGTACTTACCAAGCTCGATGGTGACACCCGTGGTGGTGCAGCATTGTCTATCCGAACAGTGGTAAACAAGCCTATCAAGTTTGTAGGTACTGGTGAGAAGTTGGAAGCTATCGACCAGTTCCATCCAGAACGTATGGCCGACCGTATCCTCGGTATGGGTGATATCGTTTCTTTGGTAGAGCGTGCCCAAGAGCAATATGACGAGGAAGAGGCAAAGCGTCTGCAGAAAAAAATTCAGAAGAACCAATTTGACTTCAACGACTTCTTAGGTCAGATTGCCCAGATTAAGAAGATGGGTAATCTCAAGGACTTGGCTGCTATGATTCCAGGTGTGGGCAAGGCTATCAAGGATATAGACATCGACGACAATGCATTCAAGAGCGTCGAAGCCATTATCCATTCTATGACACCACAAGAACGTATGCATCCTGAAGTACTCAACACCTCTCGCCGTCAACGTATAGCTAAAGGTAGTGGTACTGACATTCAAGAGGTGAACCGCCTTATCAAGCAGTTCGACCAAATGCGTAAGATGATGAAAACCGTAACTGGCGGAAAGATTCCTCAAATGGCGCAGATGATGAGACAAGGTGGAAGAAGACCTTTTTAAACTATAACAAATTTATATATGACACTGATTGACGGAAAAGCTGTATCAGCCCAAATAAAGCAAGAAATAGCCACTGAAGTAAAACAGATAGTAGCTGCTGGTGGCAAACGCCCCCATTTGGCTGCTATCTTGGTGGGGCACGATGGCGGTAGCGAGACGTATGTAGCCAACAAGGTAAAAGCCTGCGAGGCATGTGGGTTCAAGTCATCCCTTATCCGGTATGAGGCGGATATTACCGAAGCCGAACTGCTGGCAAAGGTAGAGGAACTTAACCAGGATGCCGATATAGATGGTTTCATCGTGCAATTGCCGTTGCCCAAGCACATCTCTGAGCAGAAGGTCATCGAGGCTATCGACTACCGCAAAGATGTGGATGGATTCCACCCTATTAATGTAGGACGCCTGGCCATTGGCCTGCCTTGCTATGTTTCTGCCACCCCTAACGGCATCATCGAGTTGTTGCGCCGTTACAACATCGAGACATCGGGCAAGAAGTGCGTGGTATTAGGCAGAAGCAATATCGTAGGCAAACCCATGGCTACCCTGATGATGCAGAAAGCCAACCCGGGCAATGCCACTGTGACTGTGTGCCACAGCCACAGCCGTGACTTGAAGAAGGAATGTCAGGAGGCCGATATCATCATTGCTGCTATAGGTAAACCCAATTTCGTGACGGCCGACATGGTGAAGGAAGGTGCCGTAGTCATTGACGTAGGTACCACCCGTGTGCCTGATGCTACCAAGAAGAGCGGATTCCGCCTCAATGGCGATGTACAGTTCGACGAGGTGGCACCCAAGTGTTCGTTCATCACACCTGTGCCTGGTGGTGTAGGACCTATGACCATTGTGTCGTTGATGAAAAACACGCTACTTGCAGGTAAGAAAGCAATATATCAATAAAAAAAACAGGGCAAACCTTTTGTTATTTCAAAGTTTTGCCCTATCTTTGCAACCGCATTTGAAAGAATGCAACATGGTGCCCGTAGTTCAGTCGGTTAGAGCGTCAGATTGTGGTTCTGAATGTCGTGGGTTCGAGTCCCACCTGGCACCCCAAATAAAAGATGCCAAGTATAAGCAATAAAAGTTCTTATACCTGGCATCTTTCTTTTCTACATCCAGTGACTTATAATATTACAATGTGTTTTCTAAAGCCAAAGAAAACACCCAGAATGTGGGTGCTCTCTTTAGTTAGAAGTAGCATGTCGTAGTGTGGAATTGAATATAGTTAAAGTGTAGTGAATGTTCTATTATTCCACGTAAAATAAATTATCCAGTTCTCTTAACATTCAGATAGGAAAGATGTTATAAAGTGTATTTCTTACACTATTCTTTTGCAAATATATGGAATAATTATCTACATTACCTAATAAAACACTGTTAAAAAGGGTTAACAATCTATCGAATTTCCTTTATTATCAATTAGATAGGATGAACAATATGAAAAGAATAGTATAAAAAGGATATGATAAGTAAATGTTTTTAACTAATAATATACAAAAACTAATACTGAATAGAATAATTGAGGGAAGCTGCACATTGGTAGCCTTCATCATACATTTTTTGCAACTTACAGACATCCTTCTCAATACGACTTACATTTATCGGATTGACGGGGCGGACGACAATTGCCTTCCCCTCACGCTCCAACTGTTCCAATTGTTCGAGCTGGTGGTTGTACATCTGTCCACGTTGGCGTATTGCTTCTTTGAGCAACGGAAACTGTTTATATAAAAATCCAGGGATATAGGGTTTCTTTTCACTTTTACGATAGCCCAAATTGCGGGTAAGCACCACCACTACCTTTTCGTAGCCCTGAGAGAAAGCTCGCTCAAAAGGAATAGAATCAGAAATTCCACCATCCAACATGGGGCGACCATCTACATAGGCGATAGGACAACCAAAAGGCAGACTACACGATGCTTTGACAATATCGATAATGCGCTTTGGATCGTGTTTCTCTTCCAGATAGACAGCTTGACCTGTTACGCAATCAGTGGTGACCATCTCGAAACGCTCGGGATTATGCTCATACACATCATATCTATAGGGAATAATACGTTCTGGAAAATCATGAAATATCAAACGAAAATCCATAATGTTTCGCTGAGTGAGCAGAGACTTCAATCCTATATAATTATATTCTCTCATCAAATCGATGTTGGCCTTCTTTGCCCTACCTCGCTGGTAAGACATATAAGATATACCATTGCTGGCACCTGCACTCACACCAATAACATACGGAAAACGGATACCATTATCCATAAAAAAGTCAAGCACACCACAAGTGAAAACACCACGCATGCCACCTCCCTCTAAAACGAGAGCCGTCTTATCATCAATTATAACAGATTGGCTCATAATAAAAATTTTCTTATGCAAAGATAGTGATAGTTTGCGAATTATATGTAACTTTGTCTCAATTCTAACTAATTTAACAAACAAGTATGATGAAAAAATCATTATTATTAGCTGCATTAGGCATGTTCAGCCTAAGCGTTGCTGCACAAGATGCCTCCAAGGAAAATGAGGGCTTTAAGTTTACTGTAGTAAAAGAGAATCCTATTACATCTGTAAAGAACCAGAGCCGTGCTGGTACTTGCTGGTGCTATTCGTCTTTGGCTTTTTTAGAGTCAGAGTTACTGAAAGCAGGCAAAGGTACATATGACTTCAGTGAGATGTTCATCGTCAAGAATACCTATTTGGATCGCGCTGATTATGCAGTTCGCACACATGGTGATGTAAGTTTCTCACAAGGTGGTTCATTCTACGATGTATTATATGGAATGGAACATTTTGGCTTGGTACCTGATGAGGTGATGCCTGCCGGTGCGATGTATGGAGATACCATCAGCAACCATACTGAGTTGAGTGCTATCGCAGATGCAGCTGTAGCCGCTATTGCTAAAGGTCGATTGCGCAGCTTGCAGCACGATAAAGACAACAACTTGTTATGGAAGAAAGCCATCAAGGCCATTCATGATGTATACCTAGGTCCAGACCCAACGACATTTACCTATCAGGGCAAGACCTATACTCCAAAGTCATTTTTTGAGAGCACAGGTCTAAAGGCTAGCGATTATATTTCTCTGACTTCTTATACGCATCATCCTTTTTATGAGCCATTTGTACTGGAAATTCAGGATAATTGGCGTTGGGCTCAAAGCTACAACCTGCCTATTGACGAACTGATGGAGGTATTTGATTTTGCTATCAACAACGGCTATACTATCGCTTGGGGTTCTGACGTAAGTGAAGAAGGGTTCAACCGTCAGGGAGTTGGCGTGTTGCCTGATATCGACAAGGTGGTAGAACTAACAGGCTCTGACATGGCACATTGGCTGAAGTTGCCTGCTACTGAACGTGACGTAACCTCAAAACCAAGCCCTCAGAAGTGGGTGACTCAGGCTGAACGTCAATTAGCTTACGATAACTTTGAGACTACCGATGATCATGGCATGCAAATCTATGGTATTGCTAAGGACCAGGAAGGCACTGAGTACTACATGGTGAAGAACTCTTGGGGTGATAGTGGTAAATATCATGGCTTGTGGTACGTTTCTAAGGCATTTGCTCGCTACAAGACTATGAACATCGTGGTTAACAAGAAGGCTGTTCCTAAGCACATCTTGGACAAACTAGGTGTGAAATAATAAATAGAACTTAAGTTATATAATAGTGGAGAGCGTTTCGTTCTCCACTATTTTTATATGATATAACCATATTTTTGAATACCTATAGATAAGTTACTATCACTCGGAAATATCCAAATTAAATTTGGCATTTCGCATGTTTATTCGTAACTTTGCAGCCAATTTGGAAATTTCATTAAATAAAACAATATGAGTTTGAAAATTGTAGTATTGGCAAAACAAGTTCCCGACACCCGCAATGTGGGGAAAGATGCCATGAAGGCCGACGGAACCATTAACCGTGCGGCACTGCCTGCCATCTTCAATCCCGAAGATTTGAACGCTTTGGAACAGGCACTCAGACTGAAAGACGCATTTCCCGGCTCAACGGTGACACTGCTCACTATGGGTCCCGGACGCGCAGCTGAAATTATTCGTGAAGGACTATTCCGTGGTGCCGATGGTGGCTATGTACTGACCGACCGTGCTTTTGCAGGCGCCGACACACTGGCAACTTCTTACGCTATCGCTACCGCCATCCGTAAGATTGGCGAGTACGACATTATCCTGGGTGGCCGTCAGGCCATTGACGGTGACACCGCTCAGGTGGGTCCTCAGGTAGCCGAGAAATTAAGCTTGCCACAGGTAACATACGCTGAAGAAATCGTCAGTTTAGACGAACAATCACGCAAGGTAGTGATTCGCCGTCATATCGATGGTGGTGTAGAAACCGTAGAGGCTCCACTGCCTTTGGTAGTGACCGTCAACGGCAGTGCCGCTCCTTGCCGTCCTCGCAATGCCAAGCTGGTGCAGAAATACAAACGTGCATTGGGTGCACAGGAGAAAGCTGCCATCACCAAAGACGGTGCTGCTCTCCCCTATGCTGAGCTGTATGAGCAGCGTCCCTACCTGAATTTGGCAGAGTGGACAGCAGCCGACGTGAATGCTGACCTCGAACAGTGTGGTCTGAACGGATCACCCACCAAGGTAAAGACCGTACAGAACATTGTGTTCCAGGCCAAGGAGAGTCAGACGCTGACCAGCAGCGATGCTGACGTGGATGGATTGGTAAAAGAATTGTTGGACAAGAAGATCATCGGCTAAGATTTATGAACAATGTATTTGTATATTGTGAGATTGAAGGCACAACTGTAGCCGAAGTATCTCAAGAGTTGCTGACCAAAGGTCGCAAGCTCGCCAATCAACTGAATGTTGAGTTGCATGCCATCGTGGCAGGCACGAATATAAAAGGCAAGGTAGAAGACCAGATTCTGCCCTACGGTGTTGACAAGCTGTTTGTCTTCGACGCTCCAGGTCTGTTCCCCTACACCTCTGTACCTCACACAGACATCCTGGTTAACCTCTTCAAGGAGCAGCAGCCTCAGATTGCACTGATGGGTGCTACTGTCATTGGCCGCGACCTGGGTCCTCGTGTTTCTTCATCGCTGACCAGCGGTCTGACAGCCGACTGTACCCAGTTGGAGATTGGTGACCATACCGATGCCAAGACAGGTGCTGAATACACGAACCTGCTCTACCAGATTCGTCCTGCATTTGGTGGCAACATCGTGGCTACCATCGTGAACCCCGACCACCGTCCCCAGATGGCTACTGTCCGTTCTGGCGTGATGCAGAAAGCCATCTATGAGGGCACCTGCAAGAAAGAAGTGGTATATGCCGAAGTGGGCAAGTATGTCAGCCCTGAGGCTTTCGTTGTGAAGGTGCTCGACCATCATGTGGAGGCTGCCAAGCACAACCTGAAGGGTGCCAAGATTGTGGTAGCAGGCGGTTATGGCATGGGAAGCAAGGAAGGTTTCGACATGTTGTTTGAACTGGCTAAGGTGCTGCATGGCGAGGTAGGTGCCAGCCGTGCTGCTGTGGATGCGGGTTTCTGCGACCACGACCGTCAGATTGGCCAGACAGGTGTGACCGTTCATCCAAAGGTTTATATTGCCTGTGGCATCAGCGGACAGATCCAGCATATCGCCGGTATGCAGGATTCCGACATCATTATCTCCATCAACAACGACCCCGATGCTCCTATCAACAAGATTGCCGACTATGTAATTAACGGCACTGTTGAGGAAGTGGTTCCCAAGTTGATTAAGTATTACAAGCAAAATTCGAAATAACTATGGCAAATTATTATAGCGACTACCCTGAGTTGAAGTTCCACCTCGACCATCCCCTGATGGAGCGCATCGTGGAACTGAAGGAACGCGGCTATGCCGACAAGGATCAATTTGAAGATGCACCTGTTGATTACAACGATGCTATTGATAACTATGACCGTGTGCTTGAAATCGCTGGTGACATTGCCGCCAATGTGATTGAGCCTAACAGCGAAAGCGTGGATATCGAAGGTCCTCACTTGGTGGACGGACGCATGGTGTATGCTGAGAAAACCAAAGAGAACCTGGCTACCACCATCAAAGCCGGTTTGAACGGTGTGCCTATGCCCCGCCGCTATGGTGGTTTGAATTTCCCCACCGTTCCCTACTCTATGGCTTCTGAGATAATCTCTGCTGCCGATGCTGGTTTCCAGAACATCTGGTCATTGCAGGATTGCATCGAAACCTTGTATGAGTTTGGCACGGAGGAACAGCGCCAGAAATATATCCCCCGTGTATGCCAGGGTGAGACCATGTCAATGGACTTGACAGAGCCTGATGCCGGCTCTGATCTTCAGCGTGTAATGCTAAAGGCTACCTACAGTGAAGAGGAAGGATGCTGGTTACTGAATGGTGTGAAGCGTTTCATCACCAACGGTGACTCTGACATCCATTTGGTGCTGGCTCGTTCTGAGGAAGGTACTCGCGATGGACGAGGGTTGTCCATGTTCATTTATGACAAGCGTCAAGGCGGTGTAACCGTTCGCCACATCGAGCATAAGTTGGGTATTCATGGCTCTCCAACCTGCGAGTTGGTGTATAAGAACGCCAAGGCAGAGCTTTGCGGCGACCGCAAGTTAGGTTTGATTAAATATGTGATGAGCTTGATGAATGGTGCCCGTTTGGGTATCGCTGCCCAAAGCACGGGTGTGAGCCAGGCTGCCTATAACGAGGCATTGGCTTACGCACGCGACCGTAAGCAGTTCGATAAGGCTATTATTGAATTCCCAGCTGTTTATGAGATGTTGGCACGCATGAAGGCCAAACTCGATGCAGGTCGCAGCATCCTCTACATGACCTCCCGCTATGTGGATATTTATAAGGCTTTGAACGATATCAGCCGCGAGCGCAAACTGACTCCAGAAGAACGTCAGGAGCAGAAGAAATATACTCGTCTAGCAGATGCCTTTACCCCACTGGGCAAGGGCATGACCTCAGAGTATGCAAACCAGAACACCTACGACTGCATCCAGATTCATGGTGGTTCCGGCTTTATCATGGAGTACAAGGCTCAACGCCTGTACCGTGACGCCCGCATCCTCTCCATCTATGAGGGTACCACCCAGTTACAGGTGGTGGCAGCTATCCGCTATGTCACTAACGGCACATATTTGGAGATTCTGCATGAGTTCGAGCAAGAGCAGGTAATCGACGAGCTGAAGCCATTACAAGAGCGTATCGTCGAGATGACCAACAAGTTTGAAGCAGCTACTAACCTGGTGAAGGAAGCTGGCAATCAAGAGCTGCTTGACATCCTGGCTCGTAGCCTGTATGAGATGGCTGCTGTGAATGTGATGGCCAACCTCTTGCTGCTGGATGCTTCTCGTGCTCCTGAGCTGTTTGCCAACTCAGCTAAGGTATATGTGAACCTGGTAGAATCAGAGGTTGAGAAACACTTCAAGTTTATCAACAGCTTCAAGGCAGAAGATTTGGAAGCATATAGCCAATAAGTGATATTACCTTATTATATATAATAGGGTGGCTCGTTGAGTCACCCTATTATATTTGTCACAATAAAAAGGAGACGGAACTTTTGGTCCCGTCTCCTTACAAATATATTATGGTATAGCGATGAATTACATCATGCCGCCACCCATGCCACCGCCCATGCCAGGAGCTGGCATTGGAGGCAGATCTTCCTTCTTCTCACTAATCACACACTCGGTAGTTAGGAACATACCTGCGATAGAAGCAGCATTCTCGAGAGCTACGCGGGTAACCTTAGCTGGGTCAACCACACCTGCAGAATGCAGATTCTCAAATACATCAGTACGAGCATTGTAACCGAAGTCGGCCTTGCCCTCGCGTACCTTCTGTACGATAACTGCACCTTCCTTGCCAGCGTTCTCGCAAATCTGACGTAAAGGCTCCTCGATAGCACGCTTCACGATTTCGATACCGGTGGTCTCATCATCGTTAGCACCCTTGAGTCCGTCCAAAGCCTGCTGAGCACGGATGTAAGCCACACCACCACCAGGAACGATACCTTCCTCGATAGCAGCACGAGTTGCACGCAAAGCGTCATCTACGCGGTCCTTCTTCTCCTTCATCTCTACCTCAGAAGCAGCACCTACATACAGAACTGCTACGCCACCTGCCATCTTTGCCAGACGCTCCTGCAACTTTTCCATGTCATACTGGCTCTTGGTGTTCTCCATCTGCATTTTAATTTGCTCAATGCGAGCTTGGATAGCCTCAGAGTCACCACCGCCGCTTACGATGGTAGTATTGTCCTTGTTAACGGTCACCTTCTCAGCCTGACCTAACATGTCAACAGTTGTCTTGTCAAGTGTCAGACCCTTCTCCTCGCTGATAACCACGCCACCGGTCAGGATAGCGATATCCTCCAGCAAGTCCTTACGACGTTCGCCGAAACCTGGAGCCTTCACAGCGCAAATCTTCAGTTGGCTGCGCAGACGGTTAACTACCAACATAGCCAGTGCCTCGCTATCCACATCCTCAGCAATTACCAACAGAGGACGGCCAGTCTGTACAGCTGGTTCCAGGATAGGCAGGAAATCCTTCAGGTTAGAAATCTTCTTATCATAGATCAGGATGAGCGGATTCTCCATCACGCACTCCATCTTCTCTGTATCGGTTACGAAATAAGGTGACAGATAGCCACGATCGAACTGCATACCTTCAACTACACCAATGGTAGTGTCAGTACCCTTAGCCTCTTCAATGGTGATTACACCATCCTTAGAAACCTTGCGCATAGCATCAGCTATCAGCTTGCCAATCTCAGGATCGTTGTTAGCTGAAACAGCTGCCACCTGCTCTACCTTGTCATAGTCGCTGCCCACCTTCTCTGCCTGGTTCTGGATAGCCTCCACTACCTTAGCCACAGCCTTATCGATACCACGTTTGATGTCAATAGGACTTGCACCGGCAGTCACGTTCTTCAGACCTTCAGCTACGATAGCCTGTGCCAATACAGTAGCAGTAGTAGTACCATCACCGGCAGCATCACCAGTCTTGCTTGCTACTTCCTTCACCAGCTGAGCGCCAGTATTCTGCATATTGTCAGCCAACTCGATTTCCTTAGCCACGGTTACACCGTCCTTGGTAATCTGAGGAGCGCCAAACTTCTTTTCAATCACTACATTGCGGCCTTTAGGACCCAGTGTTACCTTCACTGCGTTAGCCAATGTATCAATACCCTTCTTCAACTGATCGCGGGCTTCGATATTGAATTTAATTTCTTTTGCCATTTCTAGTTTTCTCCTTTGTTTAATTATTCAACTACTGCCAACACATCGCTCTGACGCATAATCAGATACTTGGTGCCATCTGCTTCCAACTCAGTTCCAGCGTACTTGCCGTAGAGCACCTTGTCTCCTACTTTCAGTACCATCTCCTCGTCTTTTGTACCGTTGCCCACTGCAACAACTTCACCCTTAACAGGCTTTTCCTTCGCTGTGTCTGGAATAAACAGACCAGTAGAAGTCTTCTCTTCAGCAGCTTCTGGTAATACCAGAACTCTATCTGCCATTGGTTTAACTGTCATAATTCTAATATATTTTTAATTTGAAATTTTATTTTGCTTGCAAAAGTACGAAAACTATGCCAAACCACCAAACAATCATTGTGCGACATTTCACCTGCAATATTTGTCATAATGGCGTGCCACTTTGTCACATTCAGAAAGTATATTTCCCAGCTTTCCTCAACACTTGCGCCTTTTCTCCAAAGTTTACCGTTACCTGACATCCTTCCGGAATCTCCACCTCATTCTGACCGCTCTTATCTAGTTTAATGTAAATGAAACCTTCCTTCACAGGGATGCGTCCTTTCGCCCAATCCAAGTGCAATAGATTGGGGGTCAAAGTATATTCATTGATTCTAACATCGCTCTGACTAAAACCAAAGATGCCATAGGCGGCTAAAACAACAGGTGGCACTCCATTGGCACCATGACACAGACTCAAACCAAACGAGCGGTCATAGAACTCCAGTTGTTTCGACACATCGCTGTTCACACTGAAGTTTTCAGGGAAACGGGTATAGCCCTGTCTGAGCCAATCGCCCCACACTTCAACTAACAGTTGTAAGAAGTCTTTCGTCCTGCCAGCCTTGATGTATGCCAATGCCTCATAGCCCTTTTCGTAAGAGATGTTATCCTTATAATATGGTATGGAAGTAATCACCGACTCATACAGGTAATCGTATAAGCGTTCTGGGTAGATACCAGCCAACACTGCCCAATACTGCGCATGATGAGAGATGCGTTTGTCTAATGTACCATCCACACGATAGCCATTCACAAATGCCTTTTCCACATTGTCCCAAAAATGTTCATAAATATTTTTCTCCAACTGGTCGGCACGTCGGGTATAGTCTTTTTCCCTTGAATTATCCTTCAGTAGTTTTGAGAAATAAGCGGCAATGCGGAAATTCATGTAAAGCATAATTTGGGGATAGCAAGCCACGCCATAATCATCTGGACCATTATCTCGACTCCAACCTGGTATAAATCCAGACGATGGCTTGTCGGCATGAATAAAACCATTTTCATCTTGTACACTGATATAGAAATCCATCTGTTTAAAGATTCGGTCTTTGAACATTTCAAAGGTAGATAGATTACCATAACGTAAATAGTCCTGCTTCAAAGCTATCAAGGCATGCAAAGGATAATCAACAATGCCCCACTGACTTTTCTCTGGATGAGGTGGCATCAAAGCAATGCTGATGTTGTTACGCCCCACTTGGCGGTCACCCATCAACAGGTTCATACCCAACATACTCGCTACAGCATCCATTGACCATGGAAGAAAGTCACGTTTGATACCATCCAAGTTAAAATCATGCATAGAAGTATGAAGGGTAGCTACACCAGCATTAAAAAGGTCGTTTAACATTTTGTCACTACTCTCGAATGACATCAACAAATCTTTCACAGGCCACATCATAGCATGGAATTTAACGTTATGGATAGTGCATACATCTGTTGATGTAACTTTCACAAAGCGCAATGCTCTTTCTGGTAAAGTAATGGTTTGATGCCCACTCAGAGTCACATCCGCTATGGGTTGCTGCTCAAATAGTTTCGTATTTTCGTTCATCACCTCCTCAATCGACTCACCCACAGTAAAGTGCAACTTGGTAGTTCCAGAAGCCTCCAGTTCGATAGTACCCACCTCATCATACCAAAAGTCGTAGATGATTGAGCCATTTCTACCCAACTGACCATCAGCATCTAATTGAGCATTTTTCAATGTAATAATGTTTCTTGGAGGGATAATCACTTCCTCATTCATACGAACGTTGGGAGAAATGTCGGGGTTATTGAAACGAGGATCAGTCTCCACTGGCATCCACGTTATCCCGTTCAACGAGCACAAAACTTCACCCTCAACATTCTTAATCATCAATGCAGGCAGTTGGTTCTTGGTAGTCACTTTAAACACCAATTTATGCTTTCCTTTTGTCAACTGCCCATTAAAAGCATTTCCGTTATCTGTTATCTCAATACTCTGTGCACCAGCAGAAGCATATTCTAAAATTGTTGGTTCTTTAGCAGTATAATTCACCATAAACCAAGTGACCTCCTGCATAGGATTGAACTTGCCCACATACCCCACATTCACACACCGTTCTCTGCTCCGCTCTAACAACCATTGCTGACGATAAGCAGCCAGCTGTCCAGGGTACCACATGTAGGCAGAACCTGACCACACCATTTGCTTTCCTGCATGCTGTACCTTCACCTCTGGGTCTAACACGGGATCATATATCTTTTGAGCATCTACTGACAGACATGTAACTGTCAATGTTAACAAGCAAAGTAGTTTTCTCATTATCAATAATAAAACATTTTAACTTTCAAAGCGTTAACTTTATCATATGTTGCAAACACATTTCTCTCATCTCCATTCAGCAAACGTCCCGAGATAAACTTGCCATCCTCGAAACGCCCTTCCCAAATACTATCATACCCACAGAACTTGCTCTTCACACTATCCTTCAACTTAATATCGGCATTGAAGCCATAGCCCACCACATAGAATTCATCTGCATTGGTCTGCACTATCACAGCACCACCCTGCTCTATCTCTTTCTTTTCCACATCGGCTTGGAAGCCGCCACCTGCAGGAGCCATCAGTGCACCAATGTCGAAACTCTTCCGTGGCGTGAATGTCAGCACATAATCGCCCATCTCAACTGTATCCCTTTCATGTCCTGTATAAAGATATATACCGCGCATCTTATCAGAGCCCAGATTATCGGTTATCAACTTACCCATCTGTTGCATCTGGTCATAACTTTCAGCCAACAAGTGAAGTTGTTTCTCCAATTGCGGTGTCAACTCCTTGTCTTCATAGTCTATGCCGAAGGGAGAAAAAGCAATGGCATCGTATTCTCCAATAATATATAATCCACGAGCCCCAACCAATGTACTTTCTGGAATCAAGATAGGATTATCTTTCCAAGAGAAAGCCTCGCCTATCCAATCGAGTTGTTGCATATAACTATTGGGAGTGAGTATATCAATATTAGGAGCCACAGCTTTATAAATATCGAAGAACTCAGGTATCGAACACCCATTACCCAAACTATTGCCTCGGGTATTCATGCCAAACACGCTGGCGTTGATGAATACTGGCAACGGATAGACCTCCTTGCCTGCCTTTGCCATCTGCTCCAAATAGTTGGCATAACCATAGGCGGTAAACAGATGTTCTGTCATGTTGCGGATAGGGTTCTCAGCCAGGTTATTCACCTCGCTCTTGCCAAAAAGTTCTTCCCAGTTGCCCACCGTCTTGTTGCCATACTTAGCCCACACCTGCTCCAAATCGGGTTGCAACGTGCCTTTATTAGCCTTCAGATAATCCACCACCTGCTGAGGCACCTGTGCCTTCCATGCCTTGTTGGCATCAACACTGAAATCACGAGGGGTTCCCCTCAGACCTGGCTCGTTTTGAAGTTGTATCATCACCACAGTATGGTCTTTGTCAGTATCCTTGATGTGTTGAAGAAACGCCTTATAGGCCTTTGTGTCAGCCTTCAGAATTTCAGCACCATACACAGAAATGTGTTCCATCTCCTTGCCATTCTCATCTACAGCATGTGGATATTTTCTAGGATTGGCTTTCACCCAACTGGGGGCGTATGTCATCATCGGGTTTTTGAAAGCTCCGAACCACAGGAATGCCACTTTCATGTCACGTTTACGGGCTTCTGTCATGATGGCATCCACTAACGTAAAATCATATTGTCCCTCCACAGGTTCCACCAGTTCCCAACTAGCAGTGGCAATCACAGAATTGAGGTGCATATCCTTTAGTTTGTCCCACACACGGTTTTCTTTCATATAAGTCAAAGAAGAAGCCGTTGAGTTGTGAAGTTCACCACAAAACATCACGAAAGGCTTACCATCCACCATCAGACAAGTACTGCTTCCCACCTTCTGCAAAGAAGGAATCTGTGCCGATACTACCACTGTCAATGTCAGCAAAAATGCAAAAATAATTTTTTTCATAGCATTAAAATCAAAGTTTGTGCAAAGATAAGTTTTTTTCACACTATCTGCGTTTTTTTAGGGTTCAATATGATGTTTTTATGAATTTATTTGTAACTTTACGCCAAATGTACAGGCTTGTGCATATTTATTTGTTAATAAATAATTTTACAATACCATGAATAGAAACGAGAAATTTGTCATTACGATTAACCGCGAGTTAGGCTCTGGCGGTCGTAGCGTAGGGAAGAAACTGGCTGAAAGATTAGGCGTGAAGTTCTATGACAAAGCCGTGCTGAAAGCATTAAAGGCGAAGTATCACCTCACCACTGAGGAAATTGAAAAGTTAAAAGGACAGAAAGAAGGCTGGTGGGCCGAATTCCAACGTCGTGTCGTTCCATTTACCGATGTTACTAACGAACCTGGTGGAGGCAGTGATTCAGAAATAATCACTACCGAAGAGGTGTTCAAGGCTGAGACTGAAATTATCAAGGGTATCACAGAGCAAGAATCATGCGTTATTACCGGTCGTAGCGCTTTCTTTGTATTGAAAGACCATCCAAATCACCTGAGTATATTGATTCAAGCGCCTATGGAGCAGCGTATTCAGCGCGTTATGATGCGTCAGGAGTTGCTTCGAAATTTGGCTATCAAAGTGATAAACCAAGTGGATGAACGTCGTGAAAACTATGTCCAGAAGTTCTGTGGTACCTCTCGTTATGACACTCGCAACTACGACTTGGTCATCTCAATGGAGAACATCAGAGAAGAAGATGCCGTAGATATCATTATGGACTACGTTTATCGTCAGTCAAAGTAAAAATGACTTAAGGATATAAATTTATTCTTCCCCGCCAAGGCGGGGTTTTTTTTTCGTCTTTCTATTTGTTTCCACTAATTTCTATGCTGGGAATAATTAGTTCATACGCTGAGAACAGTCTGTTCCCCATAGGGAACAAAACTATCTGTTTCCTACGGGGGAACAAAAGAAAACGACTAGATATCTTCTTGAGCGCCTCTCCACCAATTTCCCAGTTTGAGATCCTTGATGTCGACACTCTTCTCGCTCTTGCCCTTGAGGTGTTCGCTGAAGTAATCTACCATCTTCCAGTAGAAGTACTCGTTGTAGTACTCATACTGGTGACGTTTCTCTGGAAGGATGAGCATATCGAAACGCTTGCCTGCCTTGATGAGAGCATTGACCATGCGGATTGTACCTGCTGGATGCACATTGTCGTCGATATCACCCGTCATAAGTAAAAGATGCCCTTTCAGACGACTTGCCAACTCTTGGTTGGCAGGAATATGGATATCGAAATGCACCTTACCATTTTCATCGACGCGTTCAGTAACACCGTGATATTTCTCACTCCAACTACGGTTATATACGTTGTTGTCGTGGTTACCACTACAAGAAACCGCTACCTTGAAGAAATCAGGATAAGTTAGGATGGCAGCTGTACTCATAAAGCCACCACCACTATGGCCTGTGATACCCACCTTAGTAATGTCCATCCACTTGTTTTGTGCACAAAGTTGCTCAATAGCAGCCTTGTGATCTGCCAACGGATAGTCACGCAGGTTCTGATAACCGAAGTCGTGATACCACTTCGAGCGACTGGGGTGCCCACCACGTTGCCCCACACTGATCACGATGAAGCCTGCCTGCGCCAAGCGGTCGGTACGTGGTGAAACACGATTATAGCGCCAGTACGGACCCTCGGTCTGCGGACCTGGATAAACATAGTCCACCACAGGATAAACCATCGTGCTATCGAAGTCGAATGGCTTGTACATCACGCCATAGAGATCAGTCACACCATCAGCTGCTTTTACCTTGAACAGCTCAGGAAACTTATAACCAATTGCAAAAAGCTGGCTGAAATCAGCTTCCTCTAAGGTCATAATCTTGCGACCCAGATTATCGAGCAGGTCGATAGCTGGTTTCGTGTCTACACGAGAATAGTTGTCTACGATATAGGCATTCTGCTCGTCCAGGAATGAAGTATGGAAATAGTTACCTGGAGTAAGCAGTTGTAAGCCTGAGCCGTCGAAGTTCACTCGATAGAGATGCTCGTAGTAAGGCGTAGAATCACCAAGTTCGCGACCATTGGCACTAAAGTAAATCACTTTCTTTACCTCATCCACGGCCTTGATTTCCTCTACGTGCCAAGCACCCTTTGTGATGCGGTTAATGAGCTTGCCAGACTTGTCATATAGATAAAGGTGTCCCCATCCATCGCGTTCGCTCCACCAGATAAAGCGATTGCCCTTATCTAAAGAAATGAGGTTACGAGTATCGAGGTAAGACTGAGGCATCCGCTCCTCCAAAACTGGCTTAAGGGCATCCTCACCGAAGGTATAGGTACAGATATCTACTTTCTTAAAGTCACGACTCATACGCATCACGTAACACCATTCAGGATGGTTCTCCCAAGTGCGCACCTCGTCAGGGTCAAAGCTATAAGGACTTCCCTGCTTACCAGTAAGCACACGGATAGAAGGCTCAGTCCAATCGCCAATGTTGATTTCCTTCTGTGAGCGAGTGGCTATATCGAACACATACATGTGGGGTACTGCTCCTTCCTCGCCTGGCATTTGGTACTTGTAGGTTTCCAAAGTAGGACGAGGCTCAGACATCACGTTGATGACCCATAGATTCTTAATCTTACGCTGGTCGCTGATGATGCTGATAAAGTATTTAGAGTCAGGACTCCAGTAGCCATTGGCCATCTGACGACGAGAGGTATCTACCTTAGGATCAAAGCCATCACTAATCGTCTTTCGCTCCATGGTAAAGCCAAAGTCTTTGACACCATTCTTGGAAAGCTGAATCTCAGTTATGGTACTATCTTTGGAGTTCTTCTGGATACGCTCATAGTCAGCATTGCTCATCATATATAGGTTATAGTTTTTGGCATACACCACCCAGTGCTTATTCGGACTAACATTGCCAAACTTCATGGCAGGACGTTCTTTCTTTTCCTTGCCCAAGTTGGTGAGTTTCTGCTGTACGTACTGGTACTCATACTTCACACTATCGACGGTGAACTCGAAGGTAACATTATCGTCCTTGAGTTTCATATCCTTGATAGCCAACTGCTGAGCAGTGATTTTTTGGTCATTCTGTGCAGAAATCTGTGATGCCAGATCATCGGCACTGAACAACACGCGTTTGGTACGAGTGGCAGGATCTACCACATACCAGTTCTCACCGTCGCTGGTCTTGAAGTTGTACCAAAAACGAGAAGAACCTTTGAAATAGTTTGGATGAATACTGATTGAGAAGGTTCTCAACTCATTCTTGTCAGGTGTCCAAGCACGAGCAGCATCATACTCCGGCAAAGTATCGTCTTGCGCCATCAGGCAAACTGGAATTATTGCCATCAAGGCAAGCATCAACATACAGTATTTGTAAAATTTCATTATTAAAAGTATTTGTATTAAATTATTAATGGTACAAAGATAGCATTTTTTTATATTTATATAGTATATTTGCACGATGAAAAATTACGACTTGATAGCCATATTGGGGCCAACAGCCAGTGGAAAGACCACATTGGCAGCACATTTGGCGGCGAGGTTATGCACTGAAATCATCAGTGCAGACTCACGTCAGGTGTACTGTCGTATGGACTTAGGTACAGGTAAGGACTTAGCAGACTATGAAGTGGAGGGACAACATATTCCCTATCATTTGATAGATATAGCAGAGCCTGGTACCAAATACAATGTCTATCAGTATCAACAGGATTTCATAAAAGCATACAATGACATCACCGACAGGGGTATGTTGCCTATTGTATGCGGAGGTTCAGGCCTATATATTGAGTCTGTGTTGCGTGGCTACAGAATGGAAGATGTGCCCGAAAACAAGGAATTGCGCCAACGTTTGGAAGACAAGTCATTGGCTGAGCTGACAGAGATACTTCAACAATACAAGTCCTTGCATAACACCACTGATACCGATACAGCCAAACGAGCCATACGTGCTATCGAGATAGCCGACTATTACGAACAGCACGGTTTACCCCAAACCTCAAAAGGCAACCAACCGTTATACCATCCCTTGGTAATAGGTGTAAGCATAAATCGTGAATTACGCAGGGAAAAAATATCGAGAAGGCTGCGTCAGCGCTTAGAGGAAGGTATGGTAGATGAAGTAAGAAAATTGCTGGCAGAGGGCATCTCTGACGAAGACTTAATTTACTACGGGTTGGAATACAAGTTCCTTACGCTTTATGCTACTGGTCAACTGAGTTATGAAGATATGATAAACCAACTGGAAATAGCCATCCACCAATTTGCCAAGCGTCAGATGACGTGGTTCAGGGGGATGGAAAGACGTGGTGTACAGATTCATTGGATTGAAGCAACGCTACCAATGGAGGAAAAAATGAATGTAATAATAGATTTAATAAATAAAGATGAATAACATGCTAACGAATAATAAGAACTTCTTCCTAATAGCGGGACCATGTGTGATAGAAGGAGAAGATATGGCTATGCGAATCGCAGAGAAGGTCGTGGGCATAACGGAAAAGTTGCAAATTCCATACGCTTTCAAAGGCAGTTACCGGAAGGCAAACAGAAGCCGACTGGACTCGTTTACGGGCATCGGCGACGAGAAAGCGCTGAAGATTCTTCGCAAAGTAAAAGAGACATTCGGCATTCCAGTGGTGACAGACATTCATACTGAGCCGGAAGCTGAGATGGCTGCTGAATATGTGGATATTCTGCAAATACCAGCTTTCTTGTGCCGACAGACCACCCTCTTGGTGGCAGCTGCCCAGACTGGCAAAACGGTGAACATCAAAAAGGGACAGTTCCTCTCACCCCAAGCAATGCAGTTTGCTGCGCAAAAGGTAGTGGAAGCTGGCAACCCCAATGTGATGCTGACAGAACGAGGCACTACTTTCGGCTATCAGGATTTGGTAGTGGATTTTCGTGGCATCCCAGAGATGCAGGCATTTGGCTTCCCGGTGGTATTGGATTGCACACACTCGTTGCAGCAACCCAACCAGACCAGTGGTGTGACGGGTGGCATGCCCCAGCTAATCAGTACCATCGCAAAAGCGGGCATCGCTGCAGGTGCTGATGGTCTATTTATCGAGACGCATGAAGATCCATCGGTGGCAAAAAGCGATGGTGCCAATATGCTGAAATTAGATTTGTTAGAGGACTTGCTGACCAAGTTAGTAAGAATCAGAGAAGCGATTATATAAATTAAATAATGACAAAATACAAACTACTGATTATGGAAAAAATTATGAAGAAGCTGTTTTGGCTGATTGCGTTGTTATTGGTTAACTGTCAATGGTCGATGGTAAACGGTCAAGAAATGCAACTGCCCCCTATCCCAGTGGATCCAGCTGTAAGAATTGGTCATCTTGACAATGGTCTTACCTATTATATCCGACATAACGAAAAACCTGAAAAGCGAGTGGAGTTCTATATCGCCCAGAAAGTGGGTTCCATTCAGGAGGAGCCTCGTCAGCGTGGTTTGGCACACTTCCTGGAACACATGGCCTTTAACGGCACAAAGAATTTCCCTGGTGATGAACGTGGCAAAGGCATTGTAGACTGGTGCGAGGCTCATGCCATCAAGTTTGGTTACGACCTCAACGCTTATACCAGTGTGGATGAAACTGTATATAATATCAGCAACATACCTACTGACAACCAGGCAGTACTTGACTCCTGCTTGCTGATTCTGCACGACTGGAGCAGCTATGTATTGTTAGAAGACAAGGAGATTGACAAAGAGCGTGGCGTAATTCGTGAGGAATGGCGCAGCCGCAACAGTGGATTGTTGCGTGTATATACCGACGCACAGGCTACCATGTACCCTGGTTCGAAGTATGCAGACTGTATGCCTATCGGTAGCATCGACGTCATCAACAATTTCCCATATCAGGACTTGCGCGACTACTATAACCTTTGGTATCATCCAGACTTGCAAGGTATCATCATTGTGGGCGATATCGACGTGGATGAGATGGAAGGCAAGGTGCAGAAACTGTTTAATGAAATTCCAAAAGCCGAGGGCAAGCCTGAGCGTATCTACTACCCCGTGGCCGATAATGACGAACCTATTATATATATAGGCAACGACAAGGAAGTAAGTACGCCTAACGTGCAGATATATTTCAAGCATGACGCCCTCACAAACGAGGAAAAGCAAAGCATGACGTACATGCTTCAATATTATATGGTAAGCATGATCTGCCAGATGTTGGATGAACGCTTCGAAGAGATGACGCAACAGGCTAATCCTCCTTTCACTGGAGCAACCCCTGATTACGGCGATTATTTCTTGAGCAAGACCAAACAAGCTTTCAGCGTAACAGTGCTGACCAAGCCCGATGGCATAGAAACTGGTTTGCAAGCTGCTCTGACTGAAATTGAACGCATGAAGCGCTATGGTTTTACCGCCTCAGAGTATGAGCGTGCCCGTGCCAACTACCTACAAAGATTGGAGTCGGCTTATAAGGAGCGTAACAACACCCAGAACGCCAACTTCGTAAATGAATATGTGCAGCATTTCCTGAATGGCGAGCCTATCCCTGGCATCGAGAATGAGTATAGTATCTTCAATCAGATTGCGCCCAACATTCCTGTGGAGGCTATCAATGCACTCGTGCAACAACAGCTGATACCAGACAACAATCGAGTGGTTTTTATTGCTGTACCAGACAATGCAGTAGACAAATGCCCCACCAAGGAGCAGGTGTTAGGCATGCTGAATGGCATGAGTCAATTGCAGGTAGAAGCTTACGTTGATAAGGTATCTGATGAACCATTGGTAAGCGGGATTCCGCAAGGTGGCCAAATCGTGAAAGAAGAAACGGGTGCTTTTGGCACTACGAAGCTGACCTTGAACAATGGTGTGCAAGTATATCTCAAAAAGACCGACTTCAAGGAAGACGAGATCAGAATGCGTGCGGTGAGTCCTGGCGGTACCACTCAGTTTGAGAACAACGACAAATTAGAAATTGAGGTACTGGATGACTTGGGAAGCATTGGTGGTTTGGGCAACTTCAGTCAGACCGACCTTAACAAACAGCTGGCGGGAAAGAAGGTGTCATTGAATGCCGCCGTCACCTCTCAGCGTGAAACCATAAGCGGCAACAGCTCTCCAAAAGATTTTGAAACATTGTTGCAGTTGGTGTACTTGAGATTCCAGGCACCTCGCATGGATGCTGATGCTTTTGAATCATACAAGACACGAATGAAGGCACAGTTAGAGAATGCAAAAGCTAATCCTTTGTCAACTATCAGCGACACTTTAGCAATTTCCATGTATGGCCACCATCCTCGCATTGTGATGATGCAACCCGAGACTGTTGACGAAATCAATTATCAACGTGGTCTGGACATGTTTGCTAATCGCTTTGCTGATGCCAGCGACTTTTCATTCTACTTTGTAGGCAATATTGATATCGAAGCTACGAAGCCGTTGATTGCCCAGTATCTGGGCGCCCTGCCCAACAAGCAGCGCCAAGAAGCTGCTATCGACAGAAAGATGGATATTCTGCCTGGCACCCGTGTAAAAGAATATGCCAAAGAGATGCAAACCCCGATGGCTACCACCATCATGATCTACTCAGGTAAAGAAAAATATGACTTGCGTAACAACGTGCTGATGGATTACTTGAGTCAGATTCTCGACATGATCTTTACCGAAGAGGTGCGCGAGAAAGAAGGAGGCACTTATGGCGTACAATCATACGGTTCACTGAACAAGTATCCGCATGAGCAGGCCATGGTACAGATAGTATATCAGACTGACCCAACAAAGAAGGATAAATTGAATACACTGATTGATGAGTTGGTTCAGAAGATGGCAGCTGAGGGTCCTACCCCTGAGCAGATGCAAAAGGTTCGCGATTACATGGTAAAAGCATATAATGACAACCAAAAAGAGAACAGCTACTGGATCAGCACACTGGATGAGTATTACTATACAGGCACCGATTTTAATGCTGACTATCTGGACATTGTGAACAGTGTGACTGTAAACGATGTGAAGGCATTTACTAATGACCTCATCAAGCAAGGCAACAAAGTAACGGTGGTGTTGACAGTTCCAGAGAATTAATGAACTATGAATCTGTTTTTAGAATTACGTCGCCACGACAAACTGAGCAGCAAGCGCAGTCCGTTTTATGAGCAAAGCCAGATAGCCCAATTCTTTATCTATCTGGCAGCAGCCTTCTACGTGTGCTATCTCATCTTCTTTGGCGTGATGTTCGCTTTTATCTTGGAAGATGGAGCGAAAGAGCCCTACCATTATATCAACTCAGGACTCTTCATTTTCTTCGCCATCGACTTCCTGATGCGATTCGGTTTCCAAAAGCTCCCCACACAAGAGATGAAGCCATACATACTATTGCCTATCAAGCGCAGTAGTGTAATCAATGTGTTATTGGTACGATCGGCATTGAGCAGTTTCAATCTTTTCTGGTTGTTTTTCTTCGTGCCATTCGCCATTCTCACCGTCACCAAGTTCTATGGTATCTGGGGTGTCATTACCTATTGCGTGGGTATATGGCTTTTGGCTGTAGCCAACAACTACTGGTTCCAGCTCTGCAAATTGTTGATGGGCGAGAAGTTCTGGTGGTTCCTGTTGCCACTTGCCTTCTGGGGGGCCATTATCGGACTGGCTGTAGCTGACTATGATCCTTTGTACAACTTCCATTTAGAACTTGGCGAAGGCTTTATACAAAGCAACATTCATACCTTCATTGGAGTGCTGGCCTTGATTGCCGTACTGTTCCTCATCAACCGTTGGCTGATTGGAAAATTAATGTACAACGAGATGAACAAGGTGGCCGACACCAAGGTGAAGCATGTGAGCGAGTACAAGTTCTTCGACCGTTTTGGAGAGATTGGCGAGTATATGCGCTTAGAGGTGAAGATGCTGACACGCAACAAGGTGAGCCGCCAGCAACTGATATCCATCTCCATCCTGGTAATTGTGTTCTCGCTGCTGATTAGCTTCTCAGATGTATATCAAGGAGCCTTCCAAGACTTCCTCGTCATTTACAACTTCGTGATTTTCGGTACGATGTTCCTCAGTATGTTGATGAGTTTCGAAGGCAATTATATTGACGGACTGATGAGTCGTAAGGAAAGTATCTATACCTTGCTGAGAGCCAAGTATTACATCTATTCTGTGGCAATGCTCATTCCTCTTCTGTTCATGTTGCCAGCTGTATTTACAGGCAAGGTATATTTCCTGACGTGTCTGGCTTGGATGCTGTTCACCTGTGGTGCCGTATTCTGCTGCTATTTCCAGTTGGCTGCATATAATAACCGCACCATTCCTATGAACGAAAAGATGACCAACCGTAACTATTTAGGCACAGGCAAGCAAAACATCATCTCGTTTGTAGCGTTTGGCGTACCCATTATGATAGGCTTGGCTCTGAAAGGCATGGTGGGTGAAATGTGGATGGGCATCATTATTCTATCTATTGGTGTAGTATTTATCGCTACCTCAAATTGGTGGATCATGAATGTGTACCAGCGTTTCATGAAACGTAGATATATTAATATGGAAGGATTTAGAGACTCAAGACAAAAATAACAATTATGATACAGATAATTAATTTGTTGAAGCAGTTTGGCGAGACAAGGGCCGTAGATATTGACAGTTATGTCATCAATAAAGGTGATATGCTAGGCTTGGTGGGCAACAACGGAGCTGGTAAGACTACCCTCTTCCGTCTGATACTTGATTTATTACAAGCCGACGAAGGCAATGTTACCATCGATGACATCGATGTGAGCAAAAGCGAGGAATGGAAGAAAACGACTGGTGAGTATATCGACGATGGTTTCCTTATCGACTACCTCACTCCCGAAGAATATTTCTATTTCATCGGCAAGATGTATGGATTGAGCAAGCAAGAAGTGGATGAACGCCTGAAAACCTTCGAACATTTCATGAATGGCGAAGTAGTGGGTCAGAAGAAATACATCCGCAACTATTCAGCCGGCAACAAGCAGAAGGTAGGCATTATCAGTGCCATGATTCATCACCCACAGTTGCTGATACTGGATGAGCCATTCAACTTCCTCGACCCTACCTCTCAGTCAATCATCAAGCAGTTGCTGAAAAAGTACCACGAGGAGCACAATGCTACCGTGATTATTTCTTCCCACAACCTCAACCACACCGTGGATATCTGCTCTCGCATCGCCTTGATGGAGCATGGCAAGATAATCCGTGATCTGACGAACGAGAACAATTCAGCCGAGCAAGAGTTGGAGGATTACTTCAATGCAGGCGTCGAGAAGGAGGTAGCAGCAGTGGAGGAGCCTGTAGAAGAAACAGTAACTAAACAAGCTGAAACAACAGAAATCTCTACTCCTGCTGTAGAAGAGACTCCTGCTCTAGAAGCAAAATAAAAAATAGCACATAATATTAGGGGTTCGTTTAGACGAGCCCCTAATATTATAGGAAGATTTGTCACTCTAGTACGTGTTTTTCGACTACTACGGGAGGACGATCGCTCTACTACGGGAGGACGATCGCTCTACTACGGGAGGACGGGCCGTCCTCCCGTAGTAGATGAAAAACGTTTCCAATCCCTATAATTATGGTCTGCTCTCTGGAGCTACCCCGAAAGCATCGGATGGGTAGGCACCCATTTCGAACTCTAAGGTGCCACCCTGCTTCAAATCCTTGAAATCAATATACGACTTGTCGTATGGTTGCCCATTCCAACGAACAGACTGAATATAGATGTTCTCAGCACTGTTGTTGTGGGCAACGATATGCAAGATCTTGTCACCCATCTTCACATCCGCACTGTTAAACAAGGGTGAACCAAATACATATCGTCCACCAGCAGGCTCTACCTGATACAAGCCCAAGGATGACAGGATATACCAAGCCGACATCTGTCCCACATCTTCGTTGCCGCACAAACCATCAGGGTCTGCTTTATAGAGAGTGGTCATCACCTCACGTAAACGCTGGGCAGTCTTCCAAGGCTGGCCTACATAGTTATACAAATAAATGGTATGATGACTGGGCTCGTTACCATGAGCATACTGTCCTATCAAACCACTGATGTCAGGTGATGCCTCCTCACCCAAATCACCCTCAACGACAAACAAAGAATCCAATTTGGTGACAAACGCTTCCTCACTACCAAACAGACCCACAAGTCCTTTCACATCGTGAGGCACCAACCAAGTGTATTGCCAAGCATTGCCCTCGGTATAGTCATCTGCACGATGAATCACTTTGATAGGGTCGAACGGCTCACGGAACTTACCATTAATATCTACAGCTCTCACAAAACCAGTCTTAGGATCAAAATACTTCTTATAAGATTGTCCACGCTTATAGAAATACTCGTAAGTCTCATCATCGCCCAACTGCTTTGCCACACGTGCTAAAGCATCGTCTGCCAACGCATATTCCATCGCCTTTGCTACTGTCTCGTTGGTTGGTTCCTTATCCCAAGGGATAAAACCATATTTCTTGATCAAGCCAATAGATCGGCTATCCACCATAGCTGTCTGCTTCATCGCCTCTAAAGCAGCCTTACCATCAACATCAAAGCCCTTCAGCACGATATCAGACAACACAGGAAGAGCAGGGTTGCCCACCATACAATCGGTCTCGTTTGCCATCAGATGCCAAACCGGCAGGCGTCCTTGCTGCTCGCAAATCTTCAGGAAAGTCTTGGCAAAGTCCTGTTGCTTGTCAGGATGGATAAGCGTAGAAAGTGGATGAGCAGCACGATAGGTGTCCCACAAAGAAAACGTAGTATAATTGGTAAAATCTGCCTGTTCATAAACTTTATCATCAGAGCCACGGTAGTCACCATTCACATCATTGAACACAGACGGTGCTATCATCGTGTGATAAAGCGATGTATAGAAGATGGTACGTGCTACCTCATCATCGGTATCTATCTTTATCTTGCTCAGTTGTTCTTCCCACAAGGCATTCGCCTGGAGGCTTACCTCATCAAAATCCCAACCTGGATTTTCTCTCTGCAGATTCAGTCGAGCATTTGCCTCACTCACAGCAGAAACTCCCACCTTCATCATCAGGGGTACACTACCACCTTCAAAAGACAATACTCCTAAATTGGTGCCGTCTAGCTCTAAGCTACGGATAGGCTTATTAAACTCTGCCACGAAATAAATGCGCTGGTTAACTGCCCACCCTTTTGAGAAACGATAACCTTCAATGCTTCTGTCGCCTTGTTGACGAATAGCAGCCCCAAGGGTAACGTCGCCACCACTAATGCCATAATCGAGGTTCACTAACAACAACTGATCTTTGTTATCGGGATAGAAGTAACGATGAAAACCTGTACGAGTAGTAGCTGTCAGTTCCACCTGCACATCCGCTTCCTGCGTATGCACACTGTAATAGCCTGGCTCAGCCATCTCTTGTTCATGGGTAAACTTATCCGTACGTTGGTTTTTGTTTGCCAAAGGCAAGAAAGTAATATCGCCCAAATCACCACAACCTGTACCACTAAGATGCAGATGACTGAATCCCACCAGCACAGAATCAGAATAGTGGTAACCAGAACACCAGTCCCAGCCTTGGGTCAACTGGGAAGGACCTACCTGCACAAAACCAAATGGCACGTTAGCCCCCATGAAAACATGTCCATGTCCGCCTGACCCAATGAAAGGATCAACAAATTGTGTGTAGGTCACATCCTCGTGTTTCGGAAGCTGTGTTGAATGGCAAGCCATTAACAGTCCTACACCCATCAATAATAAAACAGTCTTTTTCATTATTATGTTTACTTAATATATTGTTATCTATTAAAAAGTTCAAACGTTACCTTAAACCCAAACTCACGCTTCTTCTGCTGTGCAAACGACATAAAGAAACCAAAATCGAAAATGTGCGTACCCAAACCATAGCCCACCTCATAATATGGTCGCTGATGTGGCAAGAACACCGTATTGAAATAGATACGTTCGTTCATCACATACTTTAGATATTTTGCTACATGTGGAATGATCAGGAAAGGAGCCTGGTAAGTAGCATGAATCCTTAAATACTTTGTAGATGAGTTATAAACATCGCTGTTAAGCAGATGGAACACGCCACCGATATCATCACTCCATCCCAAGGGTAAGTTATGTCGGCGGAATCGCTCAAAATCGATGAAATACAGGTGATCCTTATAAACAAAGGCACCTGCTCCAAAACGTAGGAACAACGTACGTTGCAAGCCAAGAGGGAGGTCATCCTGGATATCCACCTCAAAACGATCGTAAACAGTAGAATTTTTCAGCACGCCATCCAGTCCCTTCTCCCATTCAAAGATAAAGGTAGGATAAGAGGAATGGAGGTTAATCTTCCGTTTACCATCCATATAATAATACATCCCTGGCGTAAACGAGATACTCATCATCGGTGCAAAACTGTTGTAAACACGATTGTAATTCTCGTTCCTATTTCCTGTAGCTGCTCTTCTGTGCAGGTTTAGACCCAGATCCAAGGTAAAACCATTGAATACTTCCCAACTATGCGAAAACTTGAGGTATGTGTGATTGAAATATTCCAAGTTGACGTCCGACAGATCAACTTTCTCACCTTTCGTTGCCTCAAGGTCATTGATTACTTCGTTGTTATACACTTTGTCACCATTACCCACCTCGAATTTCCATGAAGCACGTTTTTCAGGCCAATAATCAAAATAACCTCTCACCAGCCAATAGAACTCCTTATGCTTGAAGTTATATCCTAAGCGTGGCATTATTTCCATCACACGGTCGTTTACCATTCTTCTTGTATAGCGCAAATCCATCTTATACGATATGCCATTACGATGGCTATATCCCAACTGTTGGGGATTAAACAAGGGAGAGAGACGGAAATTCCCCACGTCTTTTACGTAAAAACGGCTTCGGCTCACCAAGGCGTCACCTACATTGCCCCAGAAACGGGAACGCTTCTCCTTACTTTGTCTCACAGTGTCAAGTTGATTGTACAACTGCGCGTTGATATAATCAGTATAAAGATGCAACTCGTCATCTGTCAGCGATATAGGACGATGATTCTCGAAGAATTTTATATCTCTTACCGGTGAACTGTCGTCACTACCCAAATTATAATAACGCGTGAGGTCATACTTGTTATTCTCTTGCTGACGAAGGTCATTTAAAGTAAGGTTTGGCATCTCATGCTTGATATCCTGATAAGTCATCAATGCTTTATAGGCCGCATCTATTCTATTGCCCATGAAATGAAAGAACACATCAAGATCATAACTCACTGGCAACATCTCTGTTTGCGTACCCGTCCATCCCATCGTCATCCTATTCTTGAAGCGCAACATCTCATTTCGGCCCTCAAAATACATTTCTCTAATACTCCAAGCACCATTGGTAATGATGAAATAGCCTTCCACTAACTGATAGCTGACCACTTTTGGTTGGAAACCCACTTTATAATGCTGTACATCACTCACATAGAAGACAGAATCTAAGGTATAAATATAATATTTGTTGCCTTGAGGTGAAAGGGGTGATATCAACTTATCCTGCAACAGCATATGGTTATAGGGAGTGATGTGGAAAAGATCAGACAAGCGCCCATCGCCTTCAAAAAAGCTGTTGGTTGTGCCCAACATAGCCTCGGTACGTTGGTCATAGATATCCGGAGAGGTAAAATGTACCTGGTTGATGGTCTCGATAAAGAACTGCCGTTGTCCGTTTTTGCTGACATGAAACATACCCGGTATCTGGTGGTAGAACACATTCTTCTTACGCACGTCAACAGTTCCTTTGATGTATAGTTGGGCATTATATTCTCTTGACAAACCCACGCTATCCCTTGCCCGATCAACCGTCAAGCGAACAAGACTGTCAGCCAAAACATCTATGGGGCGATGCCTTTGGGCAACGGCATTGCCTACAGCCAGTGTGAATGTCACTATCAGGGCTATCCACGAGATGAATCCTATTTCGCGCGCTTTTTTCATATACTAAATAGCAAAAGTATAAATTAAATTTGTACTTTTGTGGCAAATTACCGTTAAAAGATAACTGATATGTCAAAAATGAGATTTTTTGCCCTGCAAGAGTTAGCCAACAGGAAACCTGTTGAAGTGAGTCTTCCGTCTGACAAGTTGAATGATTACTATGGTATTCATGTCTTCGATCAGCAGAAGATGCAGGAGTACCTTCCCAAAGAGGTCTATCAAGCTGTGCAAGATGCCATTGAAAAGGGTAAACCTATCAGCATTGAAACAGCCGATCTGATTGCCAATGGCATGAAGAGCTGGGCAAAAACCCTCAACGTAACACATTATACCCACTGGTTCCAACCGTTGACCGACGGTACAGCTGAGAAGCATGACGGTTTTATTGATTTCGACGAAAACGGCGACGTAATAGAGCGCTTCTCCGGTAAACTGCTTATCCAGCAGGAACCAGACGCATCATCGTTCCCAAGTGGAGGCATACGCAACACCTTTGAGGCGAGAGGCTATACTGCTTGGGATGTTTCCTCCCCTGCATTCGTAGTGGATGACACACTCTGTATCCCTACCATATTCATCTCTTACACAGGTGAGGCATTGGATTATAAAACGCCATTACTGAAAGCACTTGCTGCCGTAGATAAAGCAGCTACGGCGGTATGCAAGTTGTTTGATGATAATGTGAAGCGAGTACATGCCAATTTAGGTTGGGAGCAGGAGTATTTCTTAGTGGACATCGCTTTGTATAATGCACGCCCCGACTTATGTCAAACGGGCCGTACACTGATGGGACACTCTTCGGCTAAAAGCCAGCAGTTGGACGATCACTATTTCGGTTCTATTCCGGCTCGTGTCACTGCTTTCATGAAGGAAGTGGAAATAGAATGCTACAAACTGGGTATCCCTGTAAAAACCAGACATAATGAAGCAGCTCCTAACCAGTTTGAGTTAGCACCTATCTACGAGAATGTCAACTTGGCAAACGACCATAACCAAGTGGTAATGGACTTGATGAAACGCATAGCTGGCAAGCATCATTTTGCCGTATTGCTGCATGAAAAGCCTTTCAATGGTGTAAACGGTTCAGGTAAGCATAACAACTGGTCACTCTGCACCGATACAGGCATCAACCTGTTTGCCCCTGGTAAGAACCCACAAGGCAATATATTGTTCCTCACTTTCTTGGTAAACGTACTGATGATGGTATATAAGAACCAAGATTTGCTGAGGGCTTCTATCATGAGTGCTACCAACTGCTACCGACTGGGCGCTAACGAGGCACCTCCTGTCATCTTGTCTATCTTCTTGGGCAAACAACTGACGGCTGTATTGGATGAATTTGTAAAACAAGACTACAGCAGCAAGAGTGACAAAGCAGAGAACCTAACACTGAAATTGGGTATTGACCGTATTCCTGAGATACTGTTGGATACTACCGACCGCAACCGTACGTCCCCATTTGCTTTTACAGGTAACCGCTTTGAGTTTCGCGCCGTAGGTTCTTCAGCCAACAATGCTGGTGCGATGATAGCCATTAATGCTGCTATGGCAAACCAGTTGCAGGAGTTTAGGGCTACCATCGACAGTTATATGGAAGAAGGTATGACCAAGACGGAAGCCTTGTTCTACGCACTGAAAGAGGCAATAATAGAATCTGCTCCAATTCATTTTGAGGGTGATGGTTACTCTGAAGAATGGAAGCAGGAAGCTGCTAAGAGGGGTTTGAGTATTATCAACAATGTGCCTGAGGCCTTGATGCAGTATAAGAGTAGGCAATCCAGAGCCGTTCTTATCGGCGAACATATCTTCAACGAGATAGAATTAGCAAGCCGCTTGGAAGTAGAATTGGAAAAGTTCACCAAGAAAGTGCAAATTGAGAGTCGTGTTTTGGGCGACATGGCAAATAACCACATCATTCCTACTGCTGTAACTTACCAGAACCGCTTGTTGGAAAACCTGCGTGGCTTGCGTGAAACCTTTGATATAGAAGAATACAAAGTGCTGAGTGCTGAGTGCAAGGACTTGATTCGTGAAATTTCTTTCCGTATAACAGATATCAAACGACTGGTAAAAGAGATGGTAGATGCACGCAAAAAGGCCAATCTCTTGGAAAACTATCAAGAACGTGCTTTCGCTTACGAGCAGGAAGTGAAGCCTTATTTGGAGCAGATTCGAGTTCACATCGACAAACTTGAGATGGAGATCGACGATGAGATATGGCCACTGCCTAAGTATCGTGAGTTACTGTTTACAAAATAACAACAATCCCTCCGATTTAGGAGGGACTGCGCTATAACTATCACTCCTCCCTAGCTGGGAGGAGTTTTGTTTTATCCAATCTTGGAAATCTTCTTCAGCCTCTCCTCTTCAATGATCTTGATTTTACGTCCATCAATCGCTATTAGTTTTTCTGAAGCAAACTGAGAGAGGGTTCGAATCGCATTGGAGGTAGTCATATTGGAAAGATTTGCCAAATCCTCACGTGAAAGATAGATACTCAGCGTAGAGTTGTCTTCTTCCAGACCATAGCTCTCTTTCAGGAACAAAAGAGATTCGGCTAATCTACCACGAATATGCTTCTGCGTAAGGTTTACTGTTCGACGATCTGCCACACCCAAAGAAGCCGACAGACTGCGTATGAAGAAACATGCAAGGTTAATGTTCTCCTTCACCAACTCATCAATGATCTCCAGCGGTATCAGACATATTACAGAAGATTCCACAGCTGCTGCAGCATTGACATAAGCCTCGTTGGCAAAATAAGCACGGAAACCAAAGTACTCAACAGGTTTAATCATACGAACAATCTGGCTTCTACCACCTACGCCTTCCCTGAACACTTTCACCTTACCTTTCAGAAGACAATATAGGTGAGTGGGCATTTCATCTTCACTATGTACTATCTCATTCTTCTTATAGGTCTGAATCGTGAAACTGCCAGCTAAACGTTCACGTTGGGCATTAGTCAATGGTGTCCAAAGATCTGCAATCAACTCAGGGATATTAATATCAGAAATATTTAGCTTCACCATAATACTATGCGTTTAATAGGAACCTTTCTGCTTCAATAGCTGCCTTACAACCGCTTCCGGCAGCAGTAATAGCCTGACGGTAGTGAGGGTCTGCCACATCACCGGCAGCAAACACACCAGGAATATTGGTCCTCGGACTGCTTCCCTCTGTCACGATATAGCCAGCCTCATCTGTCTGAACATAGTCCTTAAAGATGTCTGAACTGGGCTTATGACCAATAGCCAGGAAGAAACCATCGATAGGTAAGTCATAATGACGCTCATCAGCTTCTCCTCTTCTATGCACAAGGTGAACACCTTCCACGCCATTGGCACCAAACAGACCTTCGGCATTGTGTTCGAACAACACCTCAATCTTCGGGTGGTTTATCACACGTTCCTGCATAATCTTCGATGCACGGAGGAAAGGTTTGCGTACAATCAGATAAACCTTAGCAGCCAAGCCAGCCAAATAGGTAGCTTCCTCGCAAGCGGTATCACCACCACCTACTACTGCCACCACTTTCTTGCGATAAAAGAAACCATCACAAGTAGCACAGGCGCTCACGCCCATGCCAGCATATTTCTTTTCGTCAGCCAAGCCCAAATACTTGGCAGCTGCACCTGTAGCAATAATCAGTGCCTCAGCCTCAATTATCTTTTCACCGTCAATGGTAATCTTGAATGGACGTTCGCTTAAATCTGCTTTAGTAGCCACACCTTGACGCAGGTCGGCACCAAATCGCTCAGCTTGTTGACGAAGGTCTTCCATCAACTGATTACCATCCACACCTTGCGGATAGCCAGGGAAGTTCTCTACTTCTGTCGTAGTAGTAAGCTGACCACCTGGTTGCAGACCTGCATACAATACAGGCTGAAGGTTAGCACGTGATGCATAAATAGCAGCCGTATAACCTGCAGGACCTGAACCGATAATCAGCAACCTTACTTTTTCTGTTTCCATAATATTAAGTGTTAATTACTATCTAAGGTCTATCACCTCTATGCCAGGGAACTTGCTCTTTTCAAAGACAAATGCATCTTCAGGCAGAGGCAGTTGTTTCACCTCATAGCGGTCTATATCAATCACCACCACATCCAAGCCCCCACGACTCGCCATGCTGAGACGCACAGGATAGAGTTTCGTCTGGTGTATCAGCAGCACGATGCTTTGCATCTCCTCACGAGGGATAGTGGTCGTCATGATTACCTTCCTCACCTCTGGCACGCCCGTATCTCCAAACTTCAACTCGTAGCCTTGCTGATAGAGCGCCACCCATGCATAGGGATTCAGCGATTGCAACTCTTCGTCGGTGGGTTCTGATACACTCACCTCCTCATTTTCCTCCACCAACGTCCATTGTGTCTGGCCATCAAACCATGTCTTCATGCCCGGAGTCTCCAACACAAATTGCTTGCCTTGCACAATGATATGGCCTTGCGACTCCGCATCGTCCATATGTATCGTAAAGTCAACATCTACATAGCCATTGGCAAAGGCTCTTTGCACAACCTCGTCCAACAACTCCTTTGGCGTTTGGCCAAAAGCCACCAAATTGCCAAGCAACAATACTATGAGTAGTTTTTGTCTCATTTCAAATTAGCCAGTTTTTCTTCCAAAGCCATTTCGTCCACACACAACACATCACGTGGTTTACTGCCCATAGCAGGTCCCACGATACCCGCTTTCTCCAACTGATCCATCAACCTGCCGGCACGATTATATCCAATAGAGAATTTACGCTGAATCAAGGACGTTGACCCTTGCTGATGAATCACCAACAAGCGAGCAGCATCCTCGAACAACGAGTCGAGTTTGTCCATATCCACATCAGCACCACCATCCGAATCCACATCTTCAGCCACCTCAGGCAGATAGAATGGTGTAGTATAGCCTTGTTGCTCGGAGATATATCTCACGATATTCTCAATCTCAGGAGTATCAATAAAGGCACACTGCACACGCACAGGATCGTTGCCCTGCAGAAATAGCATATCTCCCTTACCAATCAACTGATTAGCACCCGGACGATCGAGGATGGTACGAGAGTCAATCATTGCAGCCACACGGAATGCAATACGTGCCGGGAAGTTGGCCTTGATGGTACCAGTAATGATATTGGTGGTAGGGCGCTGGGTAGCGATAATCATGTGGATGCCTACGGCACGAGCCAACTGAGCAATACGCGCAATAGGCAACTCCACTTCCTTACCAGCCGTCATGATCAGGTCGCCAAACTCATCTATCACCACCACGATATACGGTAAAAAACGATGTCCATTGTTCGGGTTCAGACGGCGACTGTTAAATCGCTCGTTATATTCTTTGATATTGCGTACCTTGGCAATCTTCAGCAAGTCGTAGCGTGCATCCATCTCAGCACAAAGAGAATTCAGGGTGCGCACCACCTTCTTCACATCAGTCACCACAGGTTCCTTGGCATCTTCCAACTGCGCCAGAAAATGATGGTTGAGCTCGCTATATACACTGAACTCCACTTTCTTCGGATCCACCAGCACCAGCTTCAGTTCTGCAGGATGCTTCTTATACAACAACGAAGCAATCATGGCGTTCAAGCCCACCGACTTACCCTGACCTGTAGCACCAGCCACTAGCAAGTGCGGCATCTTAGCCAAGTCAATCACGAAGGGCTCATTACTGATCGTCTTTCCCAGTACCAAAGGCAACTCTGCCTTACTCTCTTGGAATGCCAGGCTACCAATCACGCTCTCACCTGACACCACACGAGGCTTCTTGTTGGGCACCTCAATACCAATGGTACCCTTACCAGGTATAGGAGCAATGATACGGATACCCAAAGCAGCCAACTGCAAAGCGATATCATCTTCCAGACTACGTATCTTGGCGATACGAATACCTTCTGCAAGGGTAATCTCATACAGCGTAATGGTAGGACCCACCGTAGCCGTAATGGTCTTTATCTCTATGCCGAAGCTACGCAACACCTCTACGATGCGATTCTTGTTGGCCTGTTGCTCCTCCATATCCACACTCGGACCGTCATTGTCGAAATGCTTCATCAAGTCCAATGTCGGGAACTTATAATGCGACAAGTCCAATCTAGGGTTATAGGGCTCCAGTTCTACCACCTCCTCGTCTTCGGGCACCTCCACTTCAAACTCCGGGTCTAATTCATCGTCTTTCTTATCTTTATCAGTGTCATCCTCAAAGAGTTCCTCATCATCCTCCTGCGATACATCAGCAGCAGGATTCGCCACCACGAAATCATCAGGACCACCCAAGTCAATCTCTGTCTTCTTAGTATCATCAAACACCTTATCTATCTCTTCTGCAGACACTTCTTGCTGTACTTCACCTTCCTCTGTCGGAGCCTCTTTCTTCTTGCGCTTCAGATAGCCAAAGCCCAACAACTTGCGCAACCAAATGATGGTCTGCGTACTGAGGTAAGCCAACAGACATACGGCGGTGAAAAACAAAATCATCAGCACGCCTGGAACGCCCACCTGACTCTCCAGCCAACTGCTCACGTTAAAGCCATGCAAGCCACCCAGATAGAAGAACGTATCTTCGTACATTCCTTTGAACATAAAGCCAAAGAATACTGAGAACCACACCATCAACAGCGAGCAGCCTATAAACCATTTCCACAGCCTCACCTTCACTACGCGCATCAACTTCAAGCCCATCACAAGGAAGAAGATTACCATAAAGATGGATGGTGCGCCAAATTGACGGTTGATGAAATAGTCGGCCAACTGCGCCCCACGTATGGCACCCAGATTCTGCACCACCTCCTCACCAGCTTGCATCTCTACAGCCGTGCTATTGTCTATTACACTTTGGTCAGCAGCACCATAGAGGAAAAACGAACCGAACGAAACGAGGGCAAAAGCAGCTATCAGCGCAATGGCCAAGCCCAAAATAAAATGCACGGTCTCGTTCTTGAGAAAAGCCTTGACAGCACTTATCTTTCCAGGCTCTTGCACCTGTTGTATTTTAGTCCTAACTCTCTTATTATCTTTGTTTTCTGTCTTCATCTTAAACAGTATCTTTCTAATTAATTCGTAAATATAAATACAATCTGCCACATCGCCAAATTTTTAGCACAAAACTTGCTATACAACACTATTTTAAAGCAGTTACCTATTTATAAGTTACTTGAAGATACAATTATATACAAAATAATCGTATCTTTGTAGCAAGAAATAAACATCATTCACTTAAAATAGAAATAATCATGGACAAGAAAGGTATTATGAAACGTATCCTAATCATGTTAGCAGTTGTCATCTGTCTGCTGTCATGCACATCGAGCAACGAGAATACGATCTATGCGTATTCAGCCATTTCCAACCAAGGCAGTGAGGTGAACTTTGCCGACTACAAAGGCAAGGTATTACTCATCGTCAACACCGCTTCGAAGTGTGGCTTCACTCCACAGTACGACGGTCTGCAGTGGCTTTATGAAAAGTACAAGGACAAAGGACTAGTGATCATTGGCTTCCCTTGCGACCAATTCGGTCATCAGGAACCAGGCACTGACGAAGAGATTGAGGAGTTCTGTCGTAAGAACCACGGCGTTACCTTCCCCCTTATGTCGAAAATTGAGGTCAATGGCGAGAATGCCCACCCCATTTTCCAGTGGCTGAAGAGTCAGGCAGGTTTCGCAGGCTTTAATCCAGAACACAGGTTGGGAAAACTCATGGACGAGATGATGTTGAAGCAAGATCCCGACTATGCCTCTAAGCCCGACATCAAGTGGAACTTCACCAAGTTCCTCATCTCCAGCGATGGCAAAAAGGTTGTTCGCTTTGAGCCAACTACAGAGCCACAAGACCTGATGGCAGACATTGAAAAGATGTTGTAAATAGTTTTTTTAAGTTCTATGAGTTAAACTTTTTTACTATATTTGCGCTGTTACACGAGTAAAACGGTTAGGAAAAATGTTTAACTTAACACCTATAGTGATATGAAACTAAATAAGAATCTGTTGTTTGTAGTTGCACTCATTACTACATTTGCACTTTCCTCATGCAGGTCTTATGAAGAGAGTGTTATCAACAAGTTGGAAAATTTATCTGACCATGTAGATAAAAAAAGTAAAGATTTCGATATTAAGGACTGGGAAAAAGTGTTTAAAGATTTTGCGGACATTCACGAAAAGATGGAAGATTGTGAATTTACCCAAGAGCAACTGAAAGAAGTGGGCCGACTGGAAGGTCGTTTGTCTGCTACCATCATACGCGAAGGAGCACAGGCTATAGGGCAAAGTTTCTCTGGTGCCATCGAAGGCATAAGTTCTCTTATCAAAGGCATTAAACAAGGTGTTGAAGAGAATAAAGACGAATACGAAGATGCTTTAAAAGAATTAATCGACACGTTCAAATCATTAGACATTGATTTGGAAGACGATTAACCCTAAACAATGATAAAAAAGAATAAGCCAATAGTTACTCGCTATTGGCTTTTTTTACACCTACACTTCTTCCACTTTGCGTGTAAATAATAATGCAGAAGTATATCAAAATGAATGGCGATCTTAGCAGACCGCCATTCGCTTTATCAGTTAAAGATTACTGTCTTGTTCTTATAGGTGAGAATCTTGCGCTCGATATGCTTCTGCACGGCTCGCGAAAGGACAATCTTCTCGAGGTCCTTGCCCTTGTTGACCAGCGTCTCAATGCTGTCCTTATGGGTGACACGCACCACATCTTGCTCAATAATAGGACCGGCATCCAGCTCTGTAGTGATATAGTGTGCCGTAGCACCGATAATCTTGACACCACGCTCAAAAGCAGCATGATAGGGCTTAGCGCCGATGAAAGCCGGCAAGAACGAGTGATGAATGTTGATGATCTTATGACGGTAGTGGGCAATCATCTCTTCAGAGATGACCTGCATATAGCGCGCCAGAACAATGAAGGTGACATTATTATCGCGTAAGAGCTGCATCTCTATCTCTTCCTGTTTCGCCTTGTTGTCCTTGGTGATGGGCAAGCAGAAATAAGGGATACCAAACTGCTGGGCCACTGGACGCATATCCTCGTGGTTGCTGATGATGAGAGGTACCTCCACATCCCACTCGCCTGCGCTGTAACGCGCTAACAAATCGTAGAGGCAATGAGACATCTTAGACACAAAGATAGCCATGCGAGGCTTCTGGTCGGAGAAATACAGACGGAAATACATCTGGTACTTCTGACCATACAGGGTTTGGAAATAGTCTTCTATCTTTTCTTCAGGAATGGCGAACTTCTCTAATTGCCACTCTATACGCATGAAGAATATGTTTTCTACTCTATCGACATACTGGTCGAGATAGATAATGTTGCCCTGATTAACAGTGATGAAGTTAGTGACATCACTGATTATGCCTGGTCTGTCTGGGCAATACAATAATATAATTGCGGTTCTTTTCATTTTACTTCTTTCATCATTTCTTTAACAGCAGTTTCCAACTGACGGTCGTAACCATTCATCACATCCTCAGGAGTATTATAGACGGTGATATCGGGCTTCAGCTCGGTGTTCTCCTGATAGACACCATCCATATCCACACAACCTACCTGAGGGATACCAAATACAAGGGTGTTGTCCATCAGCGTTTCCCACCAAACGGCGGTCATGGTGCCTGCTACGGGTGAGCCGATAAGCTTGCCGATGCCCAAAGTCTTATATACCCAAGGGAAGCCATGACCATTGCTATAGTCGTTTTCGCAAATCAGCACGCATGATGGCTTGGTCCACTTGTTATAAGGGTCGTAACCGATGTATTGGTTGCGAGGTACGAAATGCTGGTACTCCTTGCCTGCGAGCAGAGTGCATAGGTCGTCGTGCAACCAACCACCACCGTTGTTGCGCTCATCGACGATGACCGCCTGCTTCTGACGGTTCTCATCGGAGAGGATGTCGGCATATACCTGACGGAACGAAGGACTGTCCATAGCACGTACATGCACATAGGCGACCTTGCCACCAGAGAGTTTCTCGACTAACTTCTTGTTGCGATCTACCCAACGCTTGTAGAGCAGGTCGGTAAGCTCGGAAGCGGATACTGGCTTCACGGTTACGTCGAAGCGTTTGCCTGATTGTGGGTTATAGACGCTGACACGTACAGGCTTACCTGCCTTGCCGTCGAGCATAGGATAGTAGTCGGTGTCCTTGAGGATGGGTTGACCATCAATTTTCTCAATGATACTACCCTCACCTACATCGGTCTTCTTCACAGCAAAAGGACCTTTGGCAACCACCTCTTTCACCTTGAGTCCGTCACCTGTATAGCTCCAGTCATAGAACAAGCCTAACGAAGCGGTAGTAAGCTGCGGACCTGCAGGGCTGTACCGTGTACCGGTATGGGAGGCGTTGAGTTCACCCAACATCTCGCTAGTCATCTCTGCAAAGTCGTAGTTGTTATTGATATATGGCAAAAAACGGCGATAGTTATCACGCATCTTGTTCCAGTCGGTTTTATGCAGGTTGACGTCATAGAACTTGTCTAGTACCTGCTGCCAGATATGGTCGAACAGATAAGCACGCTCATCAGCAGGACGATAATTAAAGTTGGCCTCAAAGTCGAGGTTCTTGCTGCTCTTCTTGTCGAGGTCCACCTCCTTGATACCACCCTGGGTAGCGAGGTAGAGTTTCTTGAAATCCTTATCTGGAACAAGTTCGGCACGACCTACATTCTTCAGCACGATGGAGGTACTGCCCTCCTTGAGATCATGCATCCAGAGGTCAGCTCCAGCCTCGAACGAAGCTGTGTAATAAAGTTTGTCGCCCTTGGTATTGAGCACAGCATCTGCCAAATGGGAGGAGTTGACGGTGAGGCGAATCACACGATCCTTGCAGTTGTCAAGGTCGAACTTCAACGGTTCAACGTCCTTCTTCTCTGATTCGGTATTGTCTTTGCCTTTGGGGTCCTTGGCATCTTTCTTATCAGCAGCCTTGTCATCCTTATCCTTGTCTTTCTCAGCTTCTTCACGCAGAGCAGTTTCTTCCTTGGTCTGACGGAACTGCTCATAAGCATCCAAATCGAAAAACATGATATAGACATCATCCTCAGCACCCCAGCTACCATGACTGCGATAGCCGGCACGGTCGGAGGCAAAAATCATCGCCTTGCCACCCAATACCCATTTAGCACTTACATCATTGTAGCCACTCTGGGTGAGATTGTGTATCTCGCCATTGCCAGAAGCATTGACCAGCGCCACATCCTTGTTGTTCCAACCTCCATAGCCTATATAATTGGTAAGCAACCAACGACTATCTGGGCTCCACTGGAACCACTGGTCGCCATCGCTGTAGCTGTATTCATACTTGCCATCCATAGCGGTAACTACCTTCTTCGTAGCGAGGTCGATAACACGTAAAGTGGTACGGTTCTCCAAGAAGGCTACCTTCTTGCCATCTGGACTATAATAAGGTTGGAAAGACGTTATCTTTGTATTGGTGAGACGCTCTTCCTGGATGTCTGTAGCATAAGTAAAGAGTTTCTCCTCCTTCTTGCCCAACTTGGCCTGATAGATCTGCCAATAGCCATCGCGCTCGGCCGCATAAACCAACGCACGACCATCAGGGGCAAAGTCGATGCCACGCTCTTGCTGAGGGGTATCGGTAATGCGCTTAGTGGTCTTGTACTCAACAGAGGTCACATACACATCGCCATGCATGATGAAAGCCACTTCCTTGCCATTAGGTGATACGGCTACATCAGTAGCCCCACGGCTCTGCACCTGACGAATCAAGTCTTTGTCGTTGCGGTCAGTCACTACTGTGACATTTACTTTCTGAGGTTGGGCACCTTCTTTTAATATATAAAGTTCGCCATTGTAGCCAAAGCATAGGGTACCATTATTGGCCACACTGAGGAAGCGTACAGGATGATCCTTCATAGCGGTAAGCTGTACATCGTTGCTATCGTTGATACCACGCTTGAACACGTTGAAAGTGCCTTTCTGCTCACTCAGGTAGTAGAATGACTGTCCGTCGGGCGCCCACACAGGGTTACGGTCTTCGCCGTAATAGGTGGTGAGCTGCTTGTATTCATACGCATTGCCCTTAGGGGTTGCCATCCACACATCACGTGTCACCGACGACTCGTGGTGCTTACGCCATTGGTCTTCCATACCTTTTCTGTCGTGGTAGATCAACACGCCATTCTTGCCCACATTGACATCTTCCAATGTCACTGAAGAAAACAGATGAGGGCGTCCACCCTGGGTACTCACCGTATAGACCTGCTGGTAGCGCTGAGGAAAGATAACCGACTCTGCATCAGGCATCAGATTGGCTTGGAACAAAACGGTGTTGGCATCCAAAAAAGCCATAGGCAACTCATTGCCAGAATGGGTGGTGAGACGACGAGGGGTACCTCCATCACGACTCATGATATAGAGGTCGTATCCACCTTCACGGGCAGAAGCAAAGACAATCTGCTTGCTGTCGGGACTCCACACAGGATAAGAGTCTTGTGCGGCGTTAGTGGTAAGTTGGGTAGCCTTGCCACCACTTACGGGTACTGTAAAGATGTCACCTTTATAAGAGAAGGCGATAACTGTGCCATCGGGAGAGATGACGTTATGACGCATCCACAGGGGATTCTCCTGCGCTGCTACACTCACGGCCAGCGTGAGTGATAATGCTGAAAGGATTGACTTTATTTTCATAATTGGTACTATTTTATCCGAAATCTAATTCTTTAGGTCCCTCACGTAACACCTCGGGCTCATCCGTAGTGCAGTCGATGACGGCAGAGCCTACGGTGTCGCCAAAGCCTCCATCGATGACAATATCTACCTGATTGCCCAAGCGCTCGTCCATCAACTCTGGGTTGATAAGATAATCTACCTCATCTTCACAGAAAGGCACCGATGCCACCATCAACGGAGCATCGAGCACACTGCATATCTCACGCACAATGGGATTATCAGGCATACGGAAGCCCACCTCCTTGCGGTTGCGAAAGATGCGGGGCAAACGACTCGTGGCGTTGAGGATGAAGGTAAAGGGTCCTGGAAGATTTCTCTTCATCAACTTGAACGAGTTGTTGTCCACCTTAGCATATTCGCTGATGGTACTCATGTC
>JAEEGL014193922.1_pt1 | contig 50536 bp, 36 predicted proteins | sample 9134231 | NCBI WGS metagenome assembly JAEEGL01 (sample SAMN16246548, study PRJNA631951) | gut metagenome | biome: gut microbiome; feature: rumen; material: fiber-attached | host: Bos | place: Iran: Karaj | collected 2018-10 | reverse complement strand
TAAACACTGATTATACAATAAAGGCTTCAAGCATTCTGACCGAGAATGAAATCAGTTCAGGAAATGGCTATGAAGTGACTGTAGAGGGCAAAGGAAACTATACCGGCCAGGCTTCTGGCTACTGGAAGATACTTAAGCATGTTCATGACTTCGAAAAGACTGAAGCCAAAGAAGCTACAGCTACAGAGACTGGTAATACTGAATACTACACCTGTAAGAAGTGTGGGAAATACTATGCTGATGCTGATGGAAACAAGGAAATTGAGAAGGATTCATGGATTACACCGAAAAAGGTTCATGTTCATGACCTGACAAAGACTGAGGCAAAGGCTGCTACGGAGACAACTGCTGGAAATACAGAATATTGGACATGTAGCAGCTGCGGCAAATACTTCTCAGATGCAGAAGGTACTAAAGAAATACCAAAGGATTCCTGGATAATTCAGGCAAAGGGTTCGAGCGGAGATAATAACAACAGCGGTAATAACAACTCCGGCAATAATAACAACAGTGGTAATAACAATTCCGGCAACAATAACAACGGTGGAAACAATAATTCCGGAAATGCTGGTAACAACGGAAACTCAGACAACAATGGAAACGCAGGCAATAACAATACCGGAAACAACGGCAACCAGGGAAACACCAACACCGGCAACAATGAAAACGGTGGAAACAACAATGCCGGCAATAATAACGGTGGCAACAACAATGGTGGAAACAATGGTGGTACAGACGCCAAGGCACCTGCAGCCGTAGGCACAACTCTTACAGACAAGAACGTCAACATAACCGTAGTTGTAACATCAGACAAGAAGGACAACCCTACAGTTCAGGTTAAGGCCACAGCTGACAATAAAACCGATACAGTGATTATTCCGGATACTGTTAAGCTTGATGGTGTGACATACAAGATCACAGATATCAAAGCCAAGGCCTTCTTTAAAAAGAAGAATATCAAGAAGGTTAAGATAGGAAAGAATGTCACTAAGATCGGAGCTTCGGCTTTCCAGGGATGTACATCACTTGAATCAGTGACCGGTGGCGCATCAGTCAAGAGCATCGGAGCAAACGCATTCAATGGATGCATTAAGCTTAAGAAGGCACCTATTGGAAAGAAGGTTACATCCATCGGAGCCAGGGCATTCTATAATTGCCAGAACATGACCACCATGGTAATTCAGGTCAATGTCAATAAGCTTGGCAAGGAGTTTGCAGGCAAGACCCCTAAGCTTAAGACAGTAACTGTTAAGACCAAGAAGCTGACAAAGAAGAATGTTAAGGCCAAGGCCTGCACCGGAATGGGCAGCAACAAGACAAACGTCAAGACTCCTAAGGGAATGAGCAAGACCTATAAGGCTCTCTTACAGAGTAAAGGTCTTAACAAGAAGATCAAGGTCAGGTAAACTGACTCAGGGATCATGTTCTCACGGAATCCGCAGTAAATGCATGTTTCTGTAACGTAACAAATAATATATGCTATGAAATTCAAAGGAGGGGCTCATATCATTGATGTGGGTCTCTCTTTTTTACCAGATAAACACACTACAGATTTATCTGTAAAAGTGATAAACTATAAGGTACTACAGATATTTGATGTATAAATAAGCAAATTCAGTTCATTAGGAAGGTGTTTTGCAGGGTGAACTTTAAAAAAATATTTGACAATACCATGCACTTTCTTGTGCATAATGGATTCATGTTTACAGTGGGGGTCATGTGCGCGGTACATGCAACCCTCCTTCTCATAATGCTTATTGCAGGTGTGGCACCTCTGGTTCAGTTTAATATCTTCAGTGTTGTGATATATATCTTTTGCGTGCTGCTGTGCAGATCAGGGCATATCATGCCTGTTTACGTGAGCATAATATTGGAGGTAACAGCCTACACCATTGTTTCAACCTACTATTTAGGATTTCGCTGTGGCACGTACTGCTTTCTCTTTTCTATCGTGCCCATAATAATCTACTTTGGTGCTTTCCTGTTCAAGGGGATAAGCAGGTGGAACATTGTCATGATGCTTGTGATCAACTTCGCCACATTTGCCTTTTTGTATGTGAAGTTTGGTGATGCCATGCCCATCTATCAGCTTGATAGTGCCATGAGGCTGACGCTGGTTCTATTTTCCTCCCTGGTGATGGTGTTCTCCACGATATTCTACAACACAATCTACATCTACGCCTCTGAGAAGGAGATGACCAGTCTTGAGCAGAGAAACAGGCAGCTGTCGGTGGATGCTCACGAGGATGCTCTGACCAATCTGCTTAACAGAAGGGGATTCATGCCTCTTTTGGAGTCACTGATGTCAGAAGAGAAATTGAGCCATTTCTGTGTCGCCTTCTGCGATATCGACAATTTCAAGCGCATAAACGATTCCTATGGCCATGATGCCGGGGATGAGGTTCTTCGGCATATCACAGGCATGATCAGGAAAGAGATGCACGGCTGCGACATCTGCAGATGGGGCGGCGAGGAGATCGTTATCCTGATGCGGGACTATGACCTGGCTGTTGCAAAAGAAAAGATGGAGTACCTCAGCAGGAATATTGAAGCAAGTCCTACTGTATTTTTTAATAAGCTGATATACACTACCATTACTGTGGGCCTGGTGGAAAACAGAGAAAGCTTTGAGCAGCCCGATGATATAATTAGGGTTGCAGACGAGAGGATGTATTACGGCAAGCAGCACGGTAAGAACATAGTTGTCTATGAGGATGTTGATACAGGGAAGGATTAAAGTTACAGCACTCTAGACATAAAACAAGGTTATTGCTATAATGTTTTGGAACTTTTAGTTCCTGTTGCGAAAAGAGGAGCGATGAACATGGGATACGACGGATATGACGGAAATGTCAACGAGAACAGCGTTGAGGACATTGTTACTAGGTATCGCCCGGAGCTTGACAAGATAACACCGTACCTTAGGTGGCTTTCGGAGAACGTTCAGATAGACGTTGCGCAGAAATATTCCAACAGCGATCTGAAGTCAATACCCTTTCCGGTCTACAATTCCAATCTGCTGGCCTTTGTGAAGGCGTGCCAGACCACGAACCTTCTTGATCGCAATTATGTCTATGTCTATTCCAGGAATCATCTGAACAATTTCAAGGATGAGCTTCTGTTTATATCAGATGCACAGATAAGAGACATGGACGACCTGGCAGGGATTCTTTCCAAATATATACTGTCGGGGATGACCAAGGGCTCCGTGTGGGCTGAGGGTGTTTATAACGGTGTTTTGTATCAGGTGGTCAGAAAGATGGATGACCTGGTGAAGTTCTGGGGCAAGGAATTAAACAAGTAATCACCAAACAGAGCTTCATATAAATATTTATGATAACTGTCAGGGGGAGAAATGGGAGAGAAGTCGGTCCAGAAGAGGAAGTACATTCTTAAGAAGGCCAGAGAGGTTTTCGCTGACAAGGGCTTCAAGGATGTCACAATGAAGGATGTGGTAGATGCCTGCGAGATAAGCCGCGGGGGTCTTTATCTCTATTTTTCCAGTACCGAGGAGCTCTTTCTTGCGGTCCTTCGGGAAGAAATCGATGAGGATGATGAGGAGGCTGTGGTTGCAGCTCTTTCCGGCGACGCATCTGCCGGAGATATGTTAGCTCTTTTCCTCAAGGAGCAAAAGAAGGATATCCTTCGCAAGAAGAACAATCTGACGGTTGCGACTTATGAGTATTTTTCAATTCACAAAGTCAGCGGCAATGATAATCCACTTAAGGTACAGTTCGATACCGCTGTGAGGATCATTGAGAAGCTCATAGAGAATGGCGTTTCAGGCGGCGAGTTTTATTGTGAGAACCCACTTGGCTGTGCTCGCAATCTTATGTACGTGGTGGAAGGGCTCAAGATAGCTTCCATGACTATCGGCGTTACTGAAGAAGCTATTGATAGGGAACTGATGTATGTTTTGGAGGGATTAGTGCCCGAAGAATTAAATAATTAATTGATATGAAAAAGTGCTTAAGTTTTTTACCTAAGCACTTTTACTTTAATTAAGAAATAAATAAAAAGGAGAGAATATGAGCGCAGTAAGAAGAATCTATGTGGAAAAGAAGGCGCCTTTTGCAGTAAAGGCCAGGGAACTTAAGTCTGAGATCTCAGGATATCTGGGAATTAAGAGCGTAAAAGAGGTCCGCATGTTCATCAGATATGATGTGGAAAATGTGTCGGACGAGGTCTTTGAAAAGGCACTCACCACAGTCTTTTCCGAGCCCCCTGTGGATATCCTGTACAGGGAGGAGCTGGAGATCCCTGAGGGAGCTAAGGTGTTCAGCATCGAGGCTCTGCCTGGACAGTTCGACCAGAGGGCAGATTCTGCAGAGCAGTGCGTCCGCTTTATAAAGGGAGATGAGAAACCTGTGATCAGGACCGCAGTCACCTACATGCTTATAGGGGATGTGACGGACGAAGAGGTTTCCCGTATTCAGGGTTACACCATGAACCCCGTGGATTCCAGGATTGCCGGTGATGACAAGCCGCAGACTCTTTTGACTGATTATGATGAACCTGAGGATGTGGCCGTATTTGACGGCTTCATGGACATGCCTGAAGATAAGCTAAAAGAGCTGTATGACTCCCTTGGCCTTGCCATGACCTTCAATGATTTCAAGTGGATACAGGAGTATTTCTCCGGCGATGAGCACAGGGATCCCACAATGACTGAGATCCGTGTTCTTGATACCTACTGGTCAGACCACTGCAGACACACCACCTTTGGAACTGAGCTCACGGATGTGACATTTGGTGATGGCTTCTACAGAGCGCCAATTGAGGGAGCCTACAAGGACTACCTGGCTGCAAGGGACGACCTCTACAAGACCGATGAAAAAAAGAAAGAGAAGTTCATATCTCTCATGGATATAGCCCTCATGGGCATGAAGAAGCTCAAGGCAGACGGAAAGCTCACTGACATGGAAGAGTCTGAGGAGAACAATGCCTGCACTGTAGTTGTGCCTGTGGAGGTGGACTACGGCAAGGGACCTCAGACCGAGAACTGGCTTGTGTTCTTCAAGAATGAGACCCACAACCATCCCACGGAGATTGAGCCCTTCGGTGGTGCAGCAACCTGCCTGGGAGGAGCCATCAGGGATCCCCTCTCAGGAAGAGGATATGTATATCAGGCCATGCGTGTGACTGGTGCCGCAGACCCTACAGTTCCTGTTTCCGAGACTATGAAGGACAAGCTCTCCCAGAAAAAGCTTGTCAGGGGAGCTGCAGCAGGCTACTCATCCTACGGAAACCAGATAGGTCTGGCAACCGGCTATGTAAAAGAGATATACCATCCCGGCTACGTTGCAAAGCGTATGGAAATCGGTGCGGTAATGGGTGCTGCTCCTCAGGAGCATGTAATAAGAGAGAGTGCTGATCCCGGTGATGTTATCATCCTCCTGGGCGGACGCACCGGAAGGGATGGCTGCGGCGGAGCTACAGGATCCTCCAAGGCCCACGATTCAAAGTCCCTCACAAGCTGCGGTGCAGAGGTTCAGAAGGGAAATGCGCCAACAGAGAGAAAGCTCCAGAGGTTATTCAGAAGACCTGAAGTCAGTGAGATCATCAAGAAGTGCAACGACTTCGGTGCCGGTGGAGTGTCTGTTGCCATCGGTGAGCTGGCTCCCGGACTTGATGTCAATCTGGACCTGGTGCCCAAGAAATATGCGGGCCTTGATGGAACAGAGCTGGCAATCTCAGAGTCCCAGGAGAGAATGGCAGTTGTGGTTGCCCCTGCTGATGCCGACAAGTTCCTTGCCTTTGCAGGAGAGGAGAATCTCGAGGCCGTTAAGGTTGCGGTTGTCACTGAGGACCCCAGGCTTGTGCTCAAGTGGAGAGGCAAGAAGATTGTTGATATAAAGAGGGCCTTCCTTGATACAAACGGAGCTCACCAGGAGACCAAGGTCCAGGTGGAGATCCCTTCAAAGGAAGATAACTATTTAGAGCAGATAGCATCTGAGTCTGCGAAGACAGCTCTTTTAAATAATGATGTTAAGGCAGCATGGCTGGGAGAACTCTCAGACCTCAATGTATGCTCCCAGAAGGGACTTGTTGAGATGTTCGACTCCTCAATCGGTGCCGGTTCGGTTCTGATGCCCTATGGGGGCAAATACCAGCTGACCGAGACCCAGACCATGATCGCCAAGCTCCCTGTTCTCGGGGGCAGAACCGATACGGTCACAATGATGAGCTACGGTTTTGATCCATATCTTTCAAGCTGGAGCCCTTACCATGGCGCTGCCTATGCAGTTACTGAGTCTGTGGCCAGGATCGTGGCATCCGGCGGAGACTACAAAAAGCTTCACTTTACCTTCCAGGAGTACTTCAAGAGGATGACAGAGGATCCTAAGAGGTGGAGCCAGCCGCTTACTGCTCTTCTTGGCGCCTACGAGGCACAGATGAAATTCGGCATAGCCTCCATCGGAGGAAAGGACTCCATGTCCGGATCCTTCAATGAGATAAATGTTCCGCCTACCCTTGTTTCTTTTGCAGTTGACGTTGCAAACTTAAAGGACGTGATCACACCTGAGCTAAAAAAGGCCGGCAACAAGCTGGTTCAGTTCAGCATTGCAAGGGATGACTACGACCTTCCTGACTACGATAAGGTAATGGAGCTTTACGGTCAGATAAAAGAGCTGATGGATGCCGGGGCAGTGCAGTCTGCCTATGCGGAGGACGGCTATGGAATCTGTGCAGCTGTTTCGAGAATGGCCTTCGGTAACGGTCTTGGAGTAAAGATAGATGATGCCATTGAGGCAAAAGAGCTGTTTGCAAATGACATAGCTGACATTATCGCAGAGGTAAGTGCCGACAGGCTGGATGATGCCCTTAAGATCCAAGGGGCAAGGCTTATCGGTGAAGTTACAGACGATTCGAAGTTCACCTTCTGCGGATGTTCTGTGACTTATGATGAAGCTCTTTCTGCATGGAAGAAGACCCTTGAAAAGGTATTCCCCACAACTGCCTCTGAGGACAAGGATGAAGTTGAGTTCAGGCTCTTTAAGGCTGACAGTGTACATGTGTGCAGCCACAAGGTGGCAAGACCCAGAGTGTTCATACCTGTGTTCCCGGGCAGCAACTGCGAGTATGATTCAGCAGCCGCCTTTGAGAGAGCAGGCGCTGATGTGGACATAAGAATATTCAGGAACAGGGATGCAAAAGACATCGCTGAGTCGGTGGATGAGTTTAAGAAGGCAATCTCCAATGCACAGATCATCATGTTCCCCGGCGGCTTCTCCGCAGGCGATGAGCCCGATGGAAGTGCCAAGTTCTTTGCAACAGCCTTCCAGAACGAGGAGATAAAGGCAGCAGTTGATGACCTTCTTGGGAACAGGGACGGACTTGCACTGGGTATCTGCAACGGCTTCCAGGCCATGATAAAGCTTGGCCTTGTGCCTAACGGAAGAGTGACAGGGCAGAATGAGTCTTCTCCTACACTCACGTTCAACACCATCAACAGACACATATCCAAGATGGCTTATATCAAGGTTGTGTCAAATAATTCACCATGGCTTCAGGGAGCTGAGCTCGGCGGAGTGTACACCAACCCTGCGTCCCACGGAGAGGGAAGGTTTGTTGCACCGAAAGAAGTCCTGGATGATCTCTTTGCTAAGGGACAGGTTGCTACCCAGTACTGCGATCTTTCCGGCAATGTGACCATGGATGATGAGTGGAACATCAACGGCTCCTACATGGCTGTTGAGGGTATCCTGTCACCTGACGGAAGATGCCTTGGTAAGATGGCTCACTCCGAGAGAAGGGGTGACGGCGTTGCTGTGAACATCTACGGTGAGCAGGACCTTAGAATATTTGAGAGTGGCGTTAAGTACTTCCAGTAATGGATCATTCCCTGAATATTATGTATTCATGGATTATGGTCTTTTGTCATATAAAGAATTGTATTTCATGGGTTTTATATGTCTTTTGCCTTAAGTGTTGTTTACAAAAAGCATATAAATAATGTTAAATGCTTGAATTTATAGGCTTGTTTGAGCCTGATAACTAAGAAAAAGACCTATAAAAGAATGTTAAATGGAAAAATTATATGACTTTTGCAGCTAAAGGTTTATACGGGAGGAAATTAATGAAAGCATTTTTGATACTTGAGGACGGAACAACTTTCACGGGGAAACATATTGGGGCAGATAAGGATGTTGTCAGCGAGGTGGTCTTCAACACTTCCATGGCAGGGTACACAGAGGTGTTTACTGACCCGTCCTATGCGGGCCAGGCGGTGTGCATGACATATCCCCTTATCGGCAATTACGGGGTGTGCCTTGAGGACATGGAATCTGAGAGGATATGGCCTGATGCGGTGATAGTTAGGGAATTGTCAAGGATACCATCCAACTTCAGAAGCGATATGTCCATTCAGGAATTTCTCTTGAAGTACGACATCCCGGGAATTGAGGGGATTGATACCAGAGCGCTTGTGAGGCTCCTGAGGGAGAAGGGTACCATGAACGGGTATCTTACAACCAACGAGAACCTCAGGTACGAGGATGTTAAGGAGAAACTGAAGGCATATACAACAGGTGATGTGGTGTCCAAAGTGTCCTGCAAGGAGAAATACTGTCTTGAAGGGGCAAGGAATCTTGCGGATAACGGCCCGATTTCAGGAAGTGCCTCTTTTAACAGAGAGAATTATGAGGCCGCGCTTGCCGGGGATATCTCAAAGAGGGAAAAGAGACCTTCAATTGTGAGACAGCTTAACGGTGCGGGACTTCGTATCGCCCTCCTGGATGTGGGAGCAAAGAAAAACATAGCTGCATCACTGGCGGCAAGAGGCTGTGATGTGACTGTCTATCCATACAATACCTCAGCCGAGGAAATCCTCGCTGATAAGCCTGATGGCATAATGCTGTCCAACGGCCCCGGGGATCCCAAGGACTGCGGCGGAGTAATAGGGGAGATCAAAAAGCTCTATGACAGCGATGTGCCGATCTTTGCCATATGTCTGGGGCATCAGCTCATGGCCCTTGCCACAGGAAGCGATACCTATAAGCTGAAGTACGGTCACAGGGGAGGTAACCATCCGGTAAAGGACCTTGATACCGGAAAGGTGTTCATATCATCCCAGAATCACGGATATGTGGTGGACGTGGAGGCATTGGACCCCAACGTCGCAGAGCCTGCGTTTATGAATGTAAATGACGGTACAAATGAGGGACTTAAGTACGTGGGTAAGAACATCTTCACTGTTCAGTTCCATCCCGAAGCATGTCCGGGTCCCCAGGATACCAGCTATCTTTTTGACAGATTCATAGAGAGTATAAAGAGAGAAAAAGAAGGAGGAAGGAACTGATGCCAAAGAACAAAGATGTAAACAAGGTACTGGTCATCGGTTCCGGACCAATCGTAATAGGACAGGCTGCGGAGTTTGATTACGCCGGAACCCAGGCCTGCAGATCTTTAAAGGAAGAGGGGGTTGAGGTAGTACTTGTAAACTCCAATCCCGCCACCATCATGACAGACAAGGACATTGCCGATGCGGTCTACATTGAGCCGCTGACGGTAAAGATCCTGGAGCAGATAATAGAAAAAGAAAAGCCGGATTCCATACTTCCAACCCTGGGAGGTCAGGCCGGACTCAATCTTGGAATGGAGCTGGCTGAGTCAGGATTCCTTGCAAAGCACGGAGTAAAGCTTCTGGGAACAACTGCCGAGACCATCAGAAAGGCCGAGGACAGGCAGGAGTTCAAGGATACCATGGAAAAGATAGGCGAGCCCTGTGCGGCTTCCCTGGTGGTCCACAATGTGGAGGACGGCGTTGCCTTTGCCAGAAAGATTGGCTATCCCGTTGTGCTGCGGCCTGCATTTACCCTGGGAGGATCCGGGGGCGGAATCGCCCACAACCAGGCTGAGTGCGAGGAGATATTAAAGAACGGACTAAGGCTCTCAAGGGCCTCAGAGGTTCTTGTGGAGCGCTGCATATCAGGCTGGAAGGAGATCGAGTATGAGGTGATGCGCGACGGCGCAGGCAACTGCATCACGGTCTGCAACATGGAAAACATCGATCCCGTGGGAGTTCACACAGGAGATTCCATCGTCGTGGCACCTTCCCAGACCCTATCCGACAAGGAATATCAGATGCTCAGGAGCTCTGCTCTTTCCATAATCAACGAGCTTGGTATAACCGGCGGCTGCAATGTACAGTTTGCCCTTCATCCCACCAGCTTTGAATACTGCGTTATCGAGGTCAATCCCAGAGTAAGCCGGTCTTCGGCTCTGGCAAGTAAGGCCACCGGATATCCTATAGCCAAGGTGGCTGCCAAGATTGCCCTGGGCTACACCCTGGATGAGATCAAGAATGCAATAACAGGCAAGACCTACGCCAGCTTTGAGCCGACTCTGGACTACTGCGTTGTGAAGTTCCCAAGACTTCCTTTCGACAAGTTCATCACCGCCAAGAGGACACTTACCACGCAGATGAAGGCCACCGGCGAAGTAATGAGCATCTGCACAAACTTTGAGGGTGCCATGATGAAGGCCATCCGGTCCCTGGAGCAGCATGTGGACTGCCTTACAAGCTATGACTTTTCGGAGCTTGACGAAGACGGTCTGCTGGAGAGGCTTAAAGTTGTGGATGACCAGAGGATCTGGGTCATTGCCGAGGCCCTTCGCCGCGGAATGAGCCACGAAGAGATCCACGATATCACCATGATCGATCTCTGGTTTATAGACAAGCTCCACACCCTGGTGAAGATGGAGCTCAGGCTCCTGCGTGCCGGAGAGAAGAACAGCGAGGGCAAATACGGGACGCTGGAGGATGCCAAAAAGATCATCAGCTTTGACACACTCCTTGAGGCAAAGCGCCTGGAGTTCCCGGATACGGTCATCAGCAGGTTTACCCGCTTCTCGGTTCCTGTGTTAAAAGAGCTGAGGGATGCATACAACATCCATGCTACATATAAGATTGTAGATACCTGTGCGGCTGAGTTTGCTGCCCAGACACCATATTACTATTCAGTGTACAACGGCCCGGACTCTGAGGATGAGGCTGCCTCTTCCGAATCTGAGGGAAAGAAGAAAATTCTTGTCCTGGGATCAGGTCCCATCAGGATCGGTCAGGGAATCGAGTTTGACTACTGCTCTGTACATGCAACCTGGGCCTTCAGGAAGGCCGGCTTTGAGACCATAATCATCAATAACAATCCCGAGACTGTCAGCACGGACTTTGACATCGCTGACAAGCTGTACTTTGAGCCGCTGACAGCAGAGGATGTGGAGAATATCGTAAGGCTGGAGAAGCCCGACGGGGCTGTTGTCCAGTTCGGTGGACAGACTGCCATCAAGCTGACCCAGGATCTCATGGAGATGGGGGTTAAGATATACGGAACCGATGCCAAGGATGTGGATGCTGCCGAGGACAGAGAGGTCTTTGACAGGATCCTTGAGGAGACCGGGATCAAAAGAGCTGCCGGTGCCACCGTATATACTGCAGAAGAGGCCAAGGAGGTGGCAAACCGTCTCGGGTACCCTGTTCTTGTGCGCCCCTCCTATGTACTTGGCGGACAGGGTATACAGATAGCTCTTTCCGACAGTGAGATCGAGGAGTTCATGAACATCATCAACAGGTATGCCCAGGATCATCCAATCCTTGTGGACAAGTATCTCCAGGGAATTGAGACCGAGGTTGATGCTGTCTGTGACGGAGAGGATATAGTAATCCCCGGCATCATGGAGCATATCGAGAGGTCAGGAATACATTCCGGTGACTCCATATCTGTTTATCCCGCCCAGTCCCTGTCCCGGAAGGTCAAGGACACGATTGCGGAGTACACAAAGAGGCTTGCATCGGCACTTCATGTCATCGGCCTCATCAATATCCAGTTCATTGCAGTGGGGGATGAGGTATATATCATAGAGGCCAATCCCAGGTCATCCAGGACGGTTCCTTATATAAGCAAGGTGACAGGAATTCCAATCGTTGATCTTGCATCCCAGGTAATGCTGGGTAAAAAGCTCAGGGACCTTGGATACACTCCTGGACTTCAGCCTGAGGCAGGATATGTTGCCATCAAGATGCCTGTGTTCTCCTTTGAGAAGATAAGGGGAGCTGAGATCAGCCTTGGACCTGAGATGAAGAGTACCGGCGAGTGCCTTGGAATAAGCAGAAGCTTCGACGAAGCACTCTACAAGGCATTCCTTGGAGCTGGTATCAATCTGCCAAAGCACAAGCAGATGATCATTACCGTCAAGGATGCCGACAAGGGAGAAGTGATCGACATCGCAAGGCGCTATGAGAAGCTGGGCTACATTATCTATGCCACCAGATCCACGGCGGATACGCTGAATGAAAACGGCGTAAAGGCAAGGAAGATCAACCGCATCAGCCAGGAGGCGCCCACGGTGATCGACCTTATCCTGGGACACAGGATCGACCTTGTAATTGATACGCCTACCCAGGGCCGCGACAAGTCAAGGGATGGTTTCCTCATCAGAAGGACAGCCATCGAGACCGGCGTCAATGTAATAACCGCGCTGGACACTGCCCGGGCTCTTGTAACCAGCCTTGAGAGCGCCAGCAGTGAGGATAAGCTGGAGCTTGTTGATATTTCACATATTTAGTATAAGTTTTGGTCGAAAATCCCGCTCATAGCGAGCGGAATTTTCGACCTTTATCTTTTGGATAAGCATACCAGAAAACGAGACGAGGTATTTTCAAGTCTGTTTTATGGTAAAATATTATGTATATTACGAAAAATTGCAGAGAGGTATTGGGAGATATGGCTAGGGATATGCTTGAATGCCCGCTTTCATGTGAAGAGGATATTAAGGAATTCAGGACAGAGGGAGATATCAGAATAGATTTTGATACCGGGACCATGCGCATGGAGACCGGCACTTCGGCGGCAGATTCAAGGGGCAGTAGCGGATGGCTGTGGTACCCTGTGACATTTCCTGCTGACATTATGATCGAGTGGGAGTTTCGCCCTCTGAACAATAAGGGAGCTGCGGCTGTCTCTTTTGCGGTAAAGAATGGAAACGGCTTCCATGTCTTTTATTACAACCGGAAGAATGCGGAGGACAGGGCTTTTCATATTCTTCGTATGATGAAGGACGCGGGGGCCCACGAGGTTGCCATAGGGGCAGATCCTCTGCCGGACATGTCAGAGGTAAAGAGCCTTGATATTCCCGACGAGGATATGAACTGGTACCACATGGCCATAATAAAAAAGAGCAGGATTGTCTCTTTTGCCATAAATGGCCTTGAGGTTCTCAACTATCACGACGACGGCTTTACCCACGGAGAAATGCTGACAGGCGGTAATGTCGGTCTTGGACAGCTGGCTGGACTCTCAGCCTGCTACCGTAACCTAAGACTCACCTGGATCTAGGAGGGCAATCAAAATGAAAATTCTTGTGATCAACGGACCAAATCTGAACTTCCTTGGAATAAGGGAAAAGGCTGTCTACGGCAGCCAGGACTACGACTACCTCTGCGGCATCATAAGGGACAAGGCAAAGGCTGACAAAGATGAAGTGGAGATCTATCAGTCCAACCACGAAGGAGCCATTATTGACAGGATCCAGGAGGCTTACAGCGACGGCACTGAGGGGATAGTTATCAATCCCGGGGCATACACCCATTACAGCTATGCAATCCATGATGCCTTAAAGAGCATAGAGCATATCACCAAGGTTGAGGTCCACATCTCGGACATCCAGTCCAGGGAGGAGTTCAGGAAAATCTCGGTGACTGCACCTGCCTGTGACAGGCAGATCTATGGCCACGGACTGAAAGGGTACCTGGAAGCTGTCGACCTTATCCACTCCATAAAAACGTAATGACACTGGAGGCAAATGTGACGTCACATACCTGACATAAGGGCGCTTACCGATTATCAGCTGGTAACTGACAGCGCCATGGAGACATGGCGCAAGCAGATGTATATTCCACTCTCCCAGAATCTGGAGTACCTGATCATGTCTGGCAAGCTGACTGACATGGAGGCTATTTTGTCAAAAAGGCAGCCTATGCTGACGACATGGAGAAGTCTAACAGACTGTCCATAGCAGAAAAAATGAATTCCAGGGAAGATATAAAAGTAGTTGAAATTTCTTTTTCGATAGTTTAAAATACATTAGGTTGTTTGATGTAATTAATTTAGGAGGACTTTTTATGATTTCTGCAAGTGATTTCAGAAATGGTATTACCATCGAGATTGATGGCAACGTATGTCAGATTATTGAATTTCAGCATGTTAAGCCCGGTAAGGGAGCTGCTTTCGTAAGAACCAAGCTCAAGGACATCATCAATGGCGGTGTTAAGGAGACAACCTTCCGCCCCACTGAGAAGTTCCCTGCAGCAAGGATTGACAAGAAGGATATGCAGTACCTCTATCAGGATGGAGATATTTATAACTTCATGGATGCAGAGACTTTCGAGCAGATTGGTCTCACATCTGATCAGGTTGGAGATTCCCTCAAGTTTGTCAAGGAGAATGAGACCTGCAAGGTAAGCTCATACAACGGCAATGTATTCGCAGTTGAGCCACCTATGTTCGTTGAGCTGGCTATCACAGAGACAGAGCCCGGCTTCAAGGGTGACACAGCCACAGGTGCTACCAAGCCCGCAACTGTAGAGACCGGTGCCAATGTTGCAGTACCTCTCTTCGTTAATGAGGGAGATGTTATCAAGATTGACACAAGAACAGGTGAGTATCTCTCAAGAGTTTGATCATACGTTAACCATATCTGACGCAGTGAATTAGTCATAATTTGATTTATAAGAAACAGTAAGGCAATAGAGATGACCCCAAAAGGGTTTTCTTCTGTTGCCTTTTTGCGTGCAATTTGCTCAGAAAAATGCAAGTTTTAGGAGGAGAAAAACAGATATGGATATAAAGGAATTTGGAAAGGTAATGATAAGAGAAGTAAAGGATATGCTGGGGGAGGGCTATTATGTGACATTCCGTGATGTGGAAAAGAACAACGGCATCATACACCACGCTCTGATGATACGAAAGGACAATAACAACATAGCCCCCACGATCTACATTGACGATATGCACAGACAGTACGAGGAGGGGGCAATGCTCATGAGGCTTGCGAAGAATGTTGTTGAGCTTTACAAGCACAGCCAGCCGGCTACTTCTGCAGATGTGAGCTTTTTTATGGATTTTTCCATGGTCTCTGAAAAGCTCTTTTTCAAGGTTGTGAACTATGATAAGAACAAGAAAAAGCTGAAGGATGTGCCCATAAAAAGAGCACTGGATCTTGCACTGGTGCCCCTTTGCAAGTTTGAGAGCACAAATATGGGGAATGGGACTATAACAATACAGAAAAGCCATCTGGCAAACTGGGAGATAAGTGAGGAAGAGCTATGGGAGAATGTGGTGGAGAGCGCAGTAAAGATTGAACCTGTCAAGGTTTCAGGGCTGGTGGAGATGATGGAAAAAATGCTGGGGCAGCAGCTCTGCGACTCCGAACTGTGCGGAATGTATGTGGTCACCAACAAAAGCCAGATAAACGGCGCAGGGGTGATATTCTATCCGGAAGTGCTAAGGGACCTTGCTGATTATCATGAGAGCGACCTCTTTGTGATCCCCGCATCTGTCCATGAGACTATCATCATTCCTGTCGCAAATACGCAGATAGATGTCGGGAGCCTTGGCCGAATGATATGCGAGGTTAATCGCAGCGCAGTCGGGGAAGAGGAGATACTCAGCGACAACCTCTACATCTACGAAAGGGAGTCTGACAAGCTGTGTATATCAATGGCGAAGTGCTTTTGAATGTTTTAATCATGCGTTTATTATGTTATAGTAAACCGTATATCATACATAAATGAATGATGCGTTATTCATTCAAAAAAGGACGAAAAACATTATATGCCTGTCTTCCTGGCTTGAGAAAAATGATTTTACTGATTTTGGAATAATAAAAGCGGCTACCGAAACTACACCTGAGATTTGCACCGCCACGGCGGAGATCCACTTCTACCGCTAGGGTGGGTGAGCAGTTTTGTCATCAAAACGTATGACCGGATTGGACAAAGAGTGCATATGTATGATATTATAATTGCGTATGTGCACCCGTAGTCTAATGGATAGAACGGAGGCCTCCGACGCCTTTGATGCAGGTTCGATCCCTGTCGGGTGCATTGTGCTGACTGCGGAGGTACTATAGTGAAAGATAAATCATTTTTGTCTTTCTCAATAGTTCTGCCGCAGTTCCTTATCGGAGGAAAATATCAGATGGCAAAGAATAATAATGATATGAAGGGCTGGAATAATAAGAAACAGGATATTTTCGCGTTTCTTGGCGACAACAAAAAATATCTGATGCCCGCTATTTTAGTTGTGGCGGTGGTCATTACCATTGTGATCGCACTTGGAGCCAACAAGAAGACGACTACGATAGTTCAGACCAACACATCTGAGGCTGAGGCTTCTACTTTTGAGATACCGGAAGAGGCAATGGAGCTGAACGCATATCCGGAGGTCAATGCTCTTATCGAGAGATACTATACGGCATCAGCCAACGGAGATTCCGACACTCTTTCCCAGCTTTACAAGGGACTTGACGACACGGAGATCCTCAAGGCTGTCGCAGCTTCAAGCTATATTGAGAGATTTGAGAATATTGATGTGTACACCAAGCCGGGCCCGCTCCCGGGGAGCTATGTGGCCTATGTCTACAACGAGGTCAAGCTCTACGACTACGAGGGAGATGTACCGGGACTTGAGACCCTTTATATCTGCACTGATGACAACGGACAGCTCTATATCAACGGTGACATAGCAGATGCCAATGAGCTTGATTATCTCAAGCAGGTCAATGTTCAGGCAGATGTCATCGACCTCAACAACAAGGTTGCATCCAGCTACAACGAGCTGGTGAGCGGAGATGAGAAGCTTGCGGAGCTCCTTACACAGATGCGCTCCGGACTTCAGGTTTCTGTTGGAGAGGCACTTGCAACATCTGAGCAGGCAGCTCCTGAGGAGAGCTCCGAGGATGCATCAAAAGAGTCTGTGGACGACAACACGGTGGTAGTATCAAGGGTTATCAAGGCCACTGATGTTATCAATATAAGAAGCTCTGATTCCGAGACCGCGGATGTTCTGGACAGGACTACCAAGGGACAGGAGTTCAAAGAGCTTGAGGCCCTTGCCAATGGCTGGAGCAGGATTGAGTACAAGGACGGAGAGGCCTATGTAAAGACCGAGTTCTTTGAGGTTGTATCAGAGGAGAGAGTATCAGCTGATGAGGCTGGTGGCCAGGACACTGATCAGGATCAGGGCGAAGATGCCGGTGAGGAAGCTGATACACAGGACGATGAGAACAAAGATGCCGCCGGTGACGATGCAGCCACGAAGGCTTCTTCAGAGGAAGAGAAAAAGACAGAGGATACAACTGCAAAAGATTCTTCTGCAAAAGACTCTTCTACAAAGGATACATCTACAAAAGATGCTTCTACCGAGGAGTCTTCTACAAAAGAGACTTCTACTGAGGAAAAAGGATCCAAGATATCTGATGCCAAGACCGGCAAGATGGTAGTTGAGGAGTCCATCAAGCTCCGCAAGGGACAGGGCGCTGATACAGATTACATCACCACAATATTTGCCGGAGAGACCGTCAACGTAATCGAGCAGTACGACAACGGATGGGCTAAGGTTGAGTTCAATAAGAAGACAGGATATATCAAATCGCAGTATCTGAGACAGTAATGACGGGATTTACGAGGAGGTATCACAGGTGTTCGAGAGGGTAAGAGTTGGTATTATGGGTACCGGCAGGATTGCCGGGGTAATGGCTGCCACGATCAAGGAAATCCGTGGTGTTGCCTGCTATGCGGTGGGTTCCAGATCCATGGACAATGCCGCCCGGTTTGCTCAGGACTATGGCATCAAGAAGGCCTATGGTTCCTATGAGGAGCTGGTGGGAGACCCCAAGGTAGACCTTATCTATGTTGCCACCCCTCACTCGGAGCACTATGCCAACGTTATGCTGGCTCTTTCCGCCGGAAAGAATGTCATTTGTGAGAAGGCCTTTATGCTCAGCGAGAGCCAGGCCAGGGAAGTATTTGCCTTTGCCGAGGAGAAAAAGCTCCTTCTGACTGAAGCTATATGGACCAGATATATGCCTATGAGGAACAAGCTCAGGGAGATCCTCGCTAGCAACATTATAGGTGAGCCCACTATGCTCACCGCCAATCTCGGATACAACATAGCCTACAAGGACAGGATACAGCAACCTGCCCTGGGAGGAGGCGCTTTACTAGATCTGGGAGTATATGTGCTGAATTTTGCCTCCATGGTATTTGGCAATGATGTGGCAGATATTGCCTCCATCTGTACCTTCAACAACCTTGGGATGGACCTTCAGGATTCCATAACCTTAAGATATGCAGATGGTAAGATGGCAGTGCTAAATGCGACAGCCCTTGCCAACAGTGACAGAAGCGGAGTGATATACGGCAGCAAGGGCTATATTGTTGTGGACAATATCAACAATCCGGAAGGAATCTCTGTATATGACAATGAATACAGAAAGATAGCTTATTACAAGAGGCCCAAGCAGAAGACCGGGTACGAGTATGAAATCGAGGCCTGTGTCAAGGCCATGGCGGAGGGTTGGATCGAATGCCCTGATATGCCCCACTCAGAGTCCCTCAAGATGATGAACATGATGGACTTTATCCGCAGGCAGAACAATATCCTGTTCCCTGGGGAGGATGAGAGTTCCTTGCAGTCAGAGGAAGCAGCATCAACTGATGCGGAAGAAACAGAAGTTCAGAGCCAGAGACAGTTCCAGCTTCAGACTATTGAGAGAGACGATGTTGAAATTGAGGCGTCAGAAGAAGCTGTTTCTCAAATAGCTGAGGAACAAAGCGAAGTATCTGTAGAACAAAGTGAAATATGACTTTGGCCCGGATTACTAATTAGGTTTTGTGAGGAGATTATGCGAAGGAAGTTTTTGTTGGGGATTATGCTCCTTTCGCTCGTTTTAGGCCAGTTCTCTTTTTTGAGTCTGGCAGATGAGTATGATGACACCATATCCAAAATGCAGCAGCAGGAGGCTGAGACCAAGGCTACTATTTCCAACCTGGAGAAGCAGACCAAGGAGACCAAGAATGCTATAAGTGCCCTCCAGGATGAGAAGGCCCAGACCCAGGAGAGTGTCCAGGACCTTGAGAATCAGAGCAGCTCCCTCCAGAGTGAGATCAATGTCTACTCCAAGAAACTGACATCTTTAAATGCTGAGATCTCCGAGGCAGAAGATGCAATGGCAGAAGTGTCATCTGAGATAGTCGACCTTTCTGATGAACTCTTTAAGGCTCAGACTCAGGAAAAAGAGAGATATGAGCTGTTAAAAAAACGTCTAAAGTCCACCTATGAGAGCGGTGGAACGTCAGGTCTTATCCGTGTTTTGTTAGAGTCCGGATCCTATGGGGAATTCCTAACCAAATTTGAATACCTGAATGCTATCATCAAATATGATCGGAACAAGATAGCGGAGTACCAGCAGCTTCAGGCGGAGATTGAGGCCAAGAAGCGGGTAGTGGAGCAGCGCGAGGCTGAGCTTGACAAATATCAGGAGGAGCTGGATGAGAAGCATGATGAGCTTACTCAGCTCTCGGATACTGTAAAGGGACAGCTTTCTGAGACAAACAGCTCCCTGTCTTCAGAGAGGAATAAGCTGGCTGATTACGAGGAGCAGTTAAAGAGTCTTGATGAGAAGATGAAGGGGCTGGAATCCAAGACTGCTGCGGCTCAGGCAGAACTGGCCAAGCAGATTGCCGAGAGACTGGCAATGACCAAGGAGGATACATCAGGATCCTACAGCGCCACAGACAACGAGCTTCTCTGGCTGGCCGCAACAATCCAGGCGGAAGCCGGCGGAGAGTCCTATACAGGCAAGCTGGGTGTGGGCTCTGTTATTATGAACAGGGTAAAGAGCTCTGCATTTCCTAACACTGTCATTGGCGTTATCACCCAGGACATACAGTTTGCATCCTACAGGTCCGGCAAGGTTGAGCTGATCATGCAGAAGGGGCCAAACTCCACCTGCGTGCAGGCTGCCCAGGAGGTTCTGGACGGCGCCCGTGTTGGCGATTATCTCTTTTTCATGACCAAGTACTGGGCTGATTATTACGGTATCACATCCTATACCATGATCGGCAATCACGCATTCTTTTACAGATGGGAAGTCAAGGAAAAGCCCGTGGAAAAAGATGACGACGAAGATGCCGATGAGCCCAAGGAAAAAGATGATTCCGACGACAAGAAATCAGATGATTCTGATCACAGCGAGAAGGCTGATCGTGATGATGACGAAGATGATGACAGAGATGACGAGGACGACGGCCATGAAGATGACAGCGAAGATGACAGCAATGACGACAAGCAGGAAGCTGAGGTAGTAGACACCTCTGAAGGCGATTCAGATAAGGATGAGGATGACGGAGAGGATGAAGACTTCACAGAGGTTGATGAGGAAGTCATCGTGATTGGTGAATGATAAACTATCTTGTCCTTCTGTCTTTTCCTGAGGTTCTGTAATATTCGGACTTGTCTTCGTACATGTTGTTGTCCGCAATTTTCTCAAGGTCGGAAACTGATGCTCCCCGGTGATCCCTGTAGGCGGCATATCCCATGGACAGGGATAGGTCATCCGTGAGATTTCCGTGCCATTTGCTGACATTTAGTTTAATGGATGCCACGATATCATCGGGAGCATTGGTTCTGGCGACAGCCAGGAACTCGTCGCCTCCTGTTCTGTAGACCTTTCCCACGGCGCAGATTGCCCATAGGATGCAATCTGCGGCGCCCTTGATGAGTTCATCCCCGGCAGAGTGTCCCTTGGTGTCGTTTGCTTCCTTGAGTCCATTTATGTCAATAGAGATGATGACAAGGTCATCTTCAATCTCTTGTGACGAATATTTTGCCATGTCCTGATCGTAGCTTCGCCTGTTATAAAGGCTGGTGAGCTCGTCTGTTGTTGATATTCTTGTGAGATATTCTTCTTTCTTTTTTGTATCATCTATGGTCTGGGTTGTATAAATGATTTTGTGCGGACGAAGATCTTCTCCCTCGTCAAGAGGTATATACTGCGCCCTGAACCATCCTGTGTCTATGTGAATGAACTCTGCATAGATGCTCTTTTTCCCAACGAGCCTGTCCCTGATGGTGGTGATATCGGTAAAGTCCGAGAATGCCTCGTACTGTTCAGGGATGACCTTTTTTCTTATCATGTGGTTCATTCTGGAATGGGCATGCCCTTCTATTGAATACTCTGAGGAATCCAATTCGCTAAGGGACTTCTCGGTCATCTTGTCAAAATCTATGATATTGACGGTGTCATATATCTTTGCCATGGACTCCTGGATCCGGAGCTGATCCGTCATCTTTTGCTGGTTTTCCCTGATGGTGTTGTTTTCATCAAGTATCTGCCTGAGATATCTTGTGATATATTTGCAGATGGCATATCCGGCAATGGCCATGATCATGGTCTCAATGGTGTATCCTCCCATTACATTAAAAAAATACTCCCGGACAGTGTCGTAATCCGTACGCAGTGCAGAGTAGTGCGGTGCCATCAGATAAACAGACAAAATAAGAAAGAAATAGTTGATGATCACTGTGGAGATATAGAAGGCGGTATTACAGAAGAGAATGCTGAGAAGTGGTATAAAAAACCAGGTTATATGAATGTTGATCCTGAAATATGCCATCTGGACAAGAACCATATCCAGGGACAGAAGAATGAAATGGCTTGTATAGACAGAATCAGGCCATTTTTTCAGCATAAGAGAATGGATCAGGGCAAGGATCAGGATCGCTGCAAAAATTATCAGGCATGCCCGATAGGTCGCGTTTGGAAAAGACCCCGTAAAGATCCCGAGTGCTATGGACGGGGCAATGAGAAGACATATCCAAAGAACTTTGTTCAGTGTCTTGTTTATGGATCGCCTGTTCTGTATTAAAAAACTGCTGTAGGTGCCATTCTCGTTCATGCACAATTCTCCGGATAGATCGCTGCCTGTAACTAAATGAGCAGTTGCCATGTTTTGCGGAAACGGGTATGTCTTTTTTTATATTTCTGATATCAGTATAACATTTTGAAGTGGGGCTATAAAGAAACTCAACGACGAAATTCTGCGGGAAATATTAGGAAATATGCTCAGATACCTGTCTGATCATGCCTCACAAAACTGTCGCAAAAAACTCTTGCACTTCAAAGTGGCAAAGTGTATAATTGTATACAAAATTGGTGCTTGAACAAAATACAGCAATAGGAAGGAGAAATGAAAAATGTCTTATGTAGATGAAGTCTACAATTATGTTGTAGAGAAAAATCCCGCTCAGCCTGAGTTCCATCAGGCAGTTAAAGAGGTGCTTGAATCACTTCGTGTTGTCATTGAAGCTAATGAGGAAGAATACAAGAAGGATGCTCTCCTTGAGAGACTTGTTACACCTGAGAGACAGATCCTCTTCAGAGTTCCCTGGGTAGATGATAAGGGACAGGTACAGGTTAACAATGGATTCCGTGTACAGTTTAACTCAGCTATAGGACCATACAAGGGAGGTCTTCGTTTCCACCCTTCAGTAAACCTTGGAATCATCAAGTTCCTTGGATTTGAGCAGATCTTCAAGAATTCACTTACAAGCCTTCCTATCGGCGGCGGTAAGGGCGGCAGCGACTTCGATCCCAAGGGCAAGTCAGACCGCGAGGTTATGGCATTCTGCCAGAGCTTTATGACAGAGCTCTACAGACATATCGGAGCTGATACCGATGTACCTGCCGGTGATATCGGTGTAGGCGGACGTGAGATCGGTTTCCTGTTCGGACAGTATAAGAGAATCAGAGACAGCTACGAGGGTGTTCTCACAGGTAAGGGACTTACCTACGGCGGATCTCTTGCACGTACACAGGCTACAGGATATGGTCTTCTCTATCTCACAGAAGAGCTCCTTAAATGCAATGGATCAGACATCAAGGGCAAGACTGTTGCTGTATCAGGTGCAGGTAATGTTGCAATCTATGCTATTGAGAAGGCTCAGCAGCTGGGAGCTAAGTGTGTGACCTGCTCAGATTCAACCGGATGGATCTATGATCCCGAAGGAATTGATGTTGAACTCCTCAAGGAGGTCAAGGAAGTTAAGAGAGCACGTCTTACAGAGTACGCAGCAGCCAGAAGTTCAGCTGAGTATCACGAGGGCAAGGGCGTATGGTCAGTTAAGTGTGATGTTGCTCTTCCTTGCGCAACTCAGAACGAGCTCCTCATTGATGATGCCAAGCAGCTTGTTGCCAATGGCGTTCAGGCAGTTTGTGAGGGCGCTAACATGCCTACATCCATCGAGGCAACTGAGTATCTCCAGGCCAACAAGGTTCTCTTCGTTTGCGGCAAGGCTTCCAATGCAGGCGGTGTAGCTACATCAGCCCTTGAGATGAGCCAGAACAGTGAGAGGCTTTCATGGAGCTTCGAAGAGGTTGACCAGAAGCTCAAGCAGATCATGGTAAACATCTATCACAACATCGACGATGCAGCCAAGCAGTACGGCCTTGACGGCAACTACGTTGCCGGTGCCAACATCGCAGGCTTCCTCAAGGTTGCTGATGCCATGAAGGCTCAGGGTATTGTTTAAGCCCACATAATATAAGACAGTTAAGCCTGAGAAATCATAAATTTGGTTTCTCGGGCTTTTTTGGTGGGGAGAAAAAATGTATAATAGATGAACGAGTAATTTTGTAATAGTCATGGGAGGTCAGGGAACATGAAAAAGAAAACAGTAAAGATCATTTCGATGCTGCTGGCATTTATGCTGTCAGTATCGGCAGGTACAGTATTGGGAGAGCCGGTTGTCGCAAGGGCGGCTGTTTCCTCAAATTTATCATCGACGGCAGAGAATACGCTTAGGAATTATAATATTCCCCTGCAGGATGGCAGCAGCATGACAGTGGCGGATATCAGCGAGGATTATGTTGCGTTTATATTTGGAAGGACGACATGTCCAAATTGTAATGCTATGACCTCGGCGTTGGATCTGGCTCAGAAACAGGGAATATCAATTCATAAGGTGTTTGTTCCTATAGATGAAACTGATACATCCACATATGCCCAGAATCATCCGGGAACAATGACTATTGCAAGATTTATCAAGTATACAAATAGTAATCTTGCGTATAGTCTTTGCAATCAGACAGGTTTACAATTTGGCACTTTGCCTGCATTTTTCATTCTTGATAAGAACAGAAAGCTCGTGTGGGCATCCACTGAAAATGAATCTTCAGAATTGTATAAATTCTTTGGATTCAAGGGCGTCACTGATGTTGATCTTGTAGCAAGCAATGGAGATGACCAGATTCATGTAGGTGATACATTTAAGCTTTCAGTAGTACCTACACCTCTTGACGGTTTAGTTTTTGGAACTACCTTCTCAAGTTCAGATGACAGTGTCCTTAAAGTTGAAGCGGATGGAAGCTGCACGGCTTTAAAAGAAGGGTATTGCTCGGTGCTTTATACCGTTGAATACTATGGTATTTCACCCTTCTTTGGTGATACGGAAAACACTGTGAACACTATGATGAAGAGTGTATTCTTTACTGTGTACAAGAAGACCTCCACAAGTTCTTCTGGCTGTCCTGACGGCAATTGCAATCCACCTGCCACAGGCTCAGATGACGATAAGAAAACCGGGTCAGATACCTGCACCGATCCCGATAACTGTAAGGATACAGAGACAACCACCGGGGCAAATACGGATACTAATCAGGACACAAATCAGGATACGAATCCTGCTAAAACAGACCAGGGAAATAATACTTCAACATCAAAGGCTGTCAAAAAGCCCAAGGCTACAAAGATAACCAGCGTTAAGAAGGCAAAGAAGCAGTTTACAGTTAATTGGAAGAAGATATCCGGAGTGAAGGGCTATCAGCTCCAGTACTCAACTTCTTCAAAATTTAAGAATGCCAAAAATAAGACATACAGCAAAGCTTCAGCCACGAAGGCCACAATAAAGAAGCTCAAATCCGGCAAGACCTACTATGTTCGTGTCAGAACCTATAAGGTTGTAAATGGAGAAAAAGTTTATTCAGGCTGGACGAAGACCAGTAAGATAAAGGTAAAGTAATATAGATTAAAGGATGCCAAGAGAGCAGCAAAGAACTAAATAAACTATGGGTTGCCCGCCATGAGCAAAAGAAGCTTATGGTGGGCATTTTATATTTTTTTGCTTTTAGTTTGATATAATTATTCTAATGGACCGGCGCAACAAATATTTGCCGCTGCGCAGAACTGTTCGTATCAAGTAACAGGCATAACAATGTTATTTACATAGGAAGGGGACAAAATATGGATTTCCTGAAGAGCAACCAGAAGAATATTACAGATATCAACGCTCAGACAAAGGAGCTTTTAAAATTCGAGAATGCCGATAACCCATACAATACCTTTCAGCCTGTAAAGTATGACAGGGAGCAGGAAGAGCAGGCAAAGCACAGCGCTGAAAAAGCAGACTATCAGAATCAGCTGATCAATTATGCGCTGGCAAACTCTGAGGAGTTTAAGCTTGATCCGGCCAGGAAATCCAAGCTTGTATCCATGAAGGGCCGCAATACTTCACAGATGCTGTTTAGCAGCCAGAGGTACCGCAAGGACAGTCCCCTCATGACCAAAGTTAAGGATGCCGTTGAGAAGGTTGAGATAGAGCTCAATAAGCCCTATGGAGAGGGCGTGAAGGAGAAATCAAAAGATCTTTACGCCGCCAGAGCCAAGGCAATCACTTTAGAGGGAATCTCTATTCTGTATCAGGACGCTATAGTCGCCTGCAGGAATTATATAAAGGATAAGGGAACACCTAAATCCGATAAGGGAATCGACAGGTACAATCTGGTGGCAGACAAGCTCCATCAGCTCCAGGATGAGATGAACTCCATCTCCCTGGCCAAGCAGCTGGCGTGTCGCGGGCTTATAGGAAAAGATGCTAAGACCATCAAGGATATATTTACTGAGCTTGATGTTTATCTGGCAACTCATTCCAATGTAGGTCAGGAAGTGAAGGATGCCTACAATAAGAGGGATGAAAGGACCAAGCGGTATTCTGCCAGCTACAGTGAACTTCAGTTTAACACTATCACAGAAATGGGCAGGGATATGAGCATCTTTTATGATGCCATCAAAATGAACTATATGCCTGATGCTATCATAAAAAAATATGGAGCTAATAAAAAAGAGCAGAAGGCGCTGAAAGAAATGCTTCTGGGGCTTCGGGATACCCTGACAAGGTTCAGGGAGGATACCTTTGCGTCGGCTTCATTTGTTGCGGGGGATTATTTCGTCAGTCTGTTCCAGAAAGAGGACGGCAATCTTGACTTTGTTTTCACTTACAGAGAAAACTATGCAGGAAAGATAACTACAAAATTCAAAAGTCAGGACCTGAGGGTGAGTGCCAGTCAGCTGGCCCACCAGATGGGAATCAACATGATAGAGAACGAGAATCTTTTTGGCACGGATAATACCGCAAAGATCCTGGGAGCCGTAAAAGAGATTACTCCCGAGACCAGCTTCAGGGACAAGGACAAGGCAACAGAGATCTGCAAGGCATATCTGCGCACAAGGCTTGGGGTGGTGAATACGGATCTCACCAACATAAGCAGCGACTTTATCGTGAAGCTGGCAAAGGACATGGAGAGCAAGGCCGTCACAGGTGAAGAGGCTCTAAAGAAGATAAAGAACTACGAGTATATAGATGTCAAAAAGGAAAAGGCAGAGCGCAGAAGAGAACTGAGTAAAAAGAATGATGTAATAGAAGAGCTCAATGCCAAGGCACAGCTGGAGGGCTTCAGGAGCATTGAGGAGATGGATGCTGCCTATAAGGCAAAGGAGAAAAAGGAAAAGGAATTAAAGAGGCAGGAGAGAAAGGCAGCTAAAGAGAAAGAGAAGGAAGAGAAAAAGAGACAGGAGGAAGAGAAAAAGGCCCGGGAGCAGGAACAGCAAAATCAGGCCAAGGAGCAGAATCAGCAGAATCAGGGCCCAAATCAGCAGAATCAGCCTCAGCAACCTGTTCAGCAGAATCAGGGTCAGAATCAGCAGAGCCAGAACCAGCAGAACCAGCCCCAGCAACCTGTTCAGCAGAATCAGAACCAGCAAAATCAGAATCAGGTTCAGAACCAGGCGCAGGTACAGGTACAGGAGCCTGCCTTTGTCTTCCCTGAGGAGATAGTGCAGTTTGAGCAGGAACTTGATACTACTCTGGAAGAACTGGATAATGAGGCACTCCGAAGAGAAGATAAGATCCAGAAGCAGTATCAGGATGCTGTAAAAAAGATCGACGAAGACAGAAAGGCCTTTGAGGAGAAGCTTGCCGGCTACAACAGGGAGTTTGAGGAAGAGAAAAAGAAAACCCAGGAAGAATTCAGGCTCCTTCAACAGAAAGTACTTGAGGACAAGGAGTATGAACTCGGTCAGCTTGCAGAGTATAAAAAGGATGAGGTAGACAGGCGCTTTGCGGATTATAAGGATGCAAACTATGAAGTGATGGCTGAGCGCTTTGGAAAACATAAAAAGGAGCTGGAGGCTGAGCTTGAGAAGATAAGAGCCGGTATCGCCAAAGAGGTGGATGCTGAGAATGCTGAGGCAGAAAACCAGATCAGTGAGAAAGTACAGCAGTTCCTGGATATGAATGAAGAAGCTTCAAAGAAGCGACTTGATGCAATAGAGAAGAAGTGGGGCTGTAAAGAGGCTACAGAGGGACTTGCATCCATTGACCAGAGAATAGAGGAAGCAAACCTTAGCTTCCTTATAGCAATGAAGAAAAATGATGCTGATATCTACACCGAAAAAGTTGGGATCATTCTGGAAAAAGATCTTTTCCAAAAGTGGAAGGAATACTATGAGAAGACCAGCCAGAAGCCCATGGATGTAGACGGGTTTGCTGTTTACAACGGTGCGGGGCAGGAACTCAGGGAGGTTCCCAAGACCTTTGAGGAGTGGAAAAAGTATCGTGAAGCTGAGATTAAAGAGAGAAACAGAAAGAAGGCCGAAGAGGAAAGAACAAGAAAGCGCCGCGAGAAAATCCTTGCTGAGTACCGCGAAAACATCGCTGACATTAAGGAACTAAAGGAGAATGATTTTACAAAGACGACGGATATCCGCGTAAACGGCGAGGATACCCTTGATCTTCTGCGCTTTCGGAAGCTTAAGGAGAAGGAGGGGACTCTTGGCAGTCTCGTTCTTGGTTCCGATGAATACGAGAAGATGGTTGCGGACCGGAAGAAAATTACGGAAGAGGAGAAAAAGGCAAAGTTTGAAGCTGAGCTTGCAACCATAAAAGAGAGCATTAAGACCCTTGAGGAGTCCCGTGCCAAATCTGCAAAAGAGCTTGAGGAGATCAAAAAACAGCTCGAGGAGAATAAAAAGAAGACCGATGAAGTACTTGAAGGCATGAAGGAAAAAGAGGTTCCGATAACCCAGGAGATGAAAACCCGTCAGGATGCAATTGTTGACAGACTCCTTGACCTTGAAAATGCTGAAAAAGAGCAGTATGAAAATGAGATAGCACAGCTCGATGCCAAGGCTGCAACCCTTGAGCAGAATGGAAAGGCAGACGTCGCAAAGTTTAAGGAGCATGCCGAAAAGAGAAAGGCAGAGCTGAAGAAAAACTATGCTGAGAAAGAAGCGCTGAGAAACAATATATACAAGACTCTATGTGATGAAGTCCTTTTTGATCTCAATGAAAAGATGGCTCTCTCCGAAGAGTTCCTTCGGGATATGGAGGACGCAAAGAAGAGGATAAGCGAAAAGAGGACCACTGCAAAAAGCGGCGCTGATGAAATACAAAAGCTCTGGAAAAACTATGACCGGAAGCTTACTGCCCTCAACATGGCTACCAAGGAAGGTCGGACGAAACAGCAGAATGAAATGGCTGAAAAACTGTCAGTCCTCACGGGAGAGAGGCTTATCCTTGAGGACAGGCAGAGGCTTGCAAATGAGGAAATTACAAAGGCGGATGCATCTTTAAGCGAGCTGAAAAAGGATGAGAGGTCCAAGGGACGTGAAATCCAGAACAGCATAGAGTATATCGAAAAGCACACTGAAAGCTCAAAGAAGTATCAGGAGAACATTGACAGAAATAAGAAGGAAGAGAAGTCACCCTGGAGTAAAGAAGAGCAACAGCTTGTGGACATTCTTTCAGAGGTGATCTATGCCCAGAATACCTGGGATATGGATATGGAAACTGATCCCGGAAAGCGCCTCTTTACTGTCCTTAAAAAGAACAAGGATGCGCTTATCCTCTATGTAACAAACCCTGAGAGGTCAAAGGAGATTATAAGGGGCCTGGCTGGGAAGCTCCCCGCTCAATTTATGAATATGAGAACTGATGAGCTCTCTGGCATGATGATCGGCTGGTTCAACACTGCCATGGGTATGATAAACAGTGAAATAACGAAGAGAAGGGAAGTGGCAAAAGAGAGGAACAAGCTTCGCCTGAAGAGGAAGGAGCAAAAGAAGGAGGAGATAGAGGAGAGAAAAAAACTTAGGGCCGAGGCAAATGCTGCTCTGGAAAAGGCATTCTTTGAGGAGGAAGAAAAAGAGAGGATAAAGTACGAGGAAAATCCAGACAATGCGGCCTATATGGCAGAGCTTGAACACCTGATGGAGATGGAAAAGGCTAAGGAGAAAGAAGCCAAAAAAGGAGGATTTGCCGGTCTCTTTGCAGGATTTATGGATTTTGCCTTTGACAATGATGAAAAGAAGGAAGAGGAGAACGAGGCTGAAAAGAAGCGTCGAATTTTTGAAGAAAAGAAACAGGAGAGGCTAAAAAAAGAGGCAGAGCAGGATAAAGAGTGGGAGCAGGAGATAGAGGATGCCGGATATGATGAATATTCCAAGGAAGATGAGGCAATCTTTAACGAGAACAAAGCGTTTCTTCTGACAGGCGGCATCAATATGCTGTTTAAGAGTGCCGAGCAGGATGAGGACAACACCTTTATAAAAGATCTTGCCGATAAGCAGAAGGAGTTTGAGGATAAGATCCACAAGAGCCTTCGTGGAATCCAGGATGTGGTCCTTGATTATGTGGAGGAGCACATATCAAGCCCTGATAATCAGGAAGAGATCAGGCAGGTGCCATACTACAGGGAAAAGGGGATTTCCAAGAAGGTCCGCCATGAGAGGATCGATGAAGGCAAAACCGAGCTGAATAAAATGATCAGAAATGCCATGGTGGGTGACCAGGGTGAGGGACAGTTCCTCAGGACAGTGCTTTCCAGCTATTTCGGCAAGTGCTCTGCTCTGGACCTTCGCTGCATGCTGGCAGGAGCTCTAAGAAATGCCAAACCGGTGGAGCAGTCAGATAATATGACTGACAAAGAGAAGATGAAACAGGTATCCTCCTTTGTGGGAGGAATATTCAAGGGGGCAGGCCCGCTCCTTCAGAAGATGCTGCAGGGCATGCCGGAATCCATCATTCCTGAGGGCCTGGAGGAGGCCTTTGAGGACATCAAGTCCAACCTTGCCCCTATCCCCAAGGAGATTGTGGAAGCCCAGCTTCTGTCCATCATTGAGAGATCGGACGGACAGATTGAGAGGATTACCATAACCAAGTCCCTGGGCGCTGCCTCTGTTGGTCAGGCTTTCCTGTGCAAGGTCTATAAAAAAGGAAGTGGTGACTTTGCAGAGGAAGTAGTTATAAAGCTCCTTCGCCCTGATGTAAGAAACAGGATGCTCAGGGAGAAAAAGATAATGCTTGAGTGCGCAAAGGAAGTTAGCCCGGGTATGTACAGGACCTACCAGGGACAGCTTGAGCGCTATATTGAGGAGCTGGATCTTACCATCGAAGCCAGAAACTGTGAGGAGGGCAAGATCTATGACGGAGGAAGTGTGGAAGCCATGAAGGTCAGCCGTCTTGCCACACCTACACCCAACTCCCTTATGGTCAAGAGGGCTGAGGGTGACACAGTCGTGGGAACCCTTAAGAAATCCAGGGAAACCCGGGATAAGCTCCTTGGAAGCTTCTATATGAGGGATAATAAGGGTGAGATCGTCATGGACGGGGAAAACCCAAAACTGAGCATAGCGGCAGGAGCAGATGTTCAGGAGGTTAAGGCACAGCTGACCCAACACCTGAGTGTTTTGCAGTATCAGCAGAATATGCTCTGTGAAATGGCTGAGAAATGGGTTAAAGAAGCCGTATTTGGGAAGGGTTATTACCACGGAGATCTTCACGCCGGCAACATTATGATGAGCGAAAGGAAGCTCACTGTCATCGACTTCGGTAATGCCACCAAACTGAACGAATTTCAGCAGAAGAAGATAACACTTATGCTGATGGCTGCTGCAGCCGGCAACGGGGAAGGCTTTATGGAGGGATTCACAGCTCTTTTAAGTGAAAAGTCCAGAGAGCTTCTGGCTCAGAAAGGTGATGAGCTTAAGGCATTATTCGTCGAGGTTATGAAGCTGGGTAATTTCAAGTCCAGTGCAGAGAGGATTGGCGCTGCGCTGGTAAGGGCCCAGAAGCTTGGATTTGAGCTTCCCAATGCCATATATGGTTTCCAGCAGTGCCAGCTCAGGATCCAGAACACCATTGATTCTTTTAACAAGGAGATCACAGAGGTGCAGAAGGCCATAAGGCTGCTTGGTGATGCCCAGAATGCAACGGTTGTTGACCTCAAGATGAACTATGACAAGGTCGCTGCCCAAGATGTAGTCAATGGCAATAATATAAGGTTTGCCCTTTTGCCTGACAATAAGGAGGAAATCCTGGCAATCCTTCGGGATACAGACAAAGACCGGAGAAGCTGGCTGGACGGACTCCTCAAGGATGGTTTTGACCACTTGAATAATACTGTGGATAACATAACTGAGGATGTTTTATTAGAAACTTACTTCAGAGGAATTGATGGCATAATACAAGGATATAACAACACGGCGCCCAAGGTGCTTAAGCAGTCTCAGTGGTTCTCGGTTTTTGAAAAGTACGGCATACAGGATCTTTCAAAGCTTGAAAAGGATAAGCCCGCTTATACAGAGAATGAGCATAAGATACAGAGTCTTCCTCCGGAGCAGAAAAAGGCCCTTATTAAAGAACTAAAAGATATGGTCAGGGAGTATGACGTCATACGGGCTGTTCGGGATCTTAGAAAAGCACAGGATGAGGGAGCAGATCCTCAGGAGATAAAGCGCCTTGAGGACATAGCCGTAGAGCGCTTCATGAGAGGAAGAAAAGGATACCTTGAGGCTGCAATGGATCAGCTTGACAGGTCACTTGGTGCTGCGGTAGTCGACTGGCAGGAGCAGATAGACGCTCAGGATGAAGCAACCAGGGCGGATCCTGTGAAGATGGCACCCTTTAATAAGGAGATGAACAGGCGCATAGAAGCTAAAAACCAGGCCATGGCGGAACAGTCCAAGTATCTTGACAGGAAACAGATAGAGAAGTCTACAAGGGAGAAACTCAAGGTTAAAGCTAATCTTGCCCAGGCTAAGAAGGAGCTTGAGCCCTTCTTTAAGCTTCCTGTGTATGGCAGAAATATAGAGCTTGCATTCAGTGCTCTTTCAAGATATGTTAAGAAGGCGGATGACAAAAAGGACCCGGCAGAGGTAGAACGACTCCTTGACAGTCTGATGGATGAGCTGCGCACCCCCATTGTCCTTGGAATGGGATATGGAAGTGACAGTAATACAATGGAAAGCCATGTCAGCATGAAAGATCCGGACGAGTTTGTTGATGTCATGAGTGATGTCATAAATGAAAAGTGGAGACAGGCCCTTAAGAATGTCAGCTTCTGGAAATCAGTAAAGTATGGCATCAGCATATCATCTGACATAGAGGACAAGGTTCTGAGCACCATGGACATTTTAAAGCTTATCAAGGAAAGGGCATTCGCATAGGAATGGTGGTATGAAGGAAGGAATTATACTAAAAGAGCATCTGGGATTCTTTGCTGAGCTTGATCCCTTTGGGATTCTCGAGAGAGCATATTTCCCGGACAGGATATGTGTTGGAAGTGTGATCGAGGACAGGAACGGCGGGTTTGATGAACCCGCCGGGATCATGGTCCTCAAGGTGGAAGAAAACCGGGTAGTAATAGAGTGGATCTGCGTAAGACCCCAGGTGAGGATGCGTGGGATAGGCGGACGACTCATGAATCTGGCCTTTAAGATTGCGGCCGGAAGAGGCTGCAAAGAGATCATGGCAGTTACAGCTCCCTATGAAGACAGAGATGAGATATGTCCCGGAGAAAAAGACTTTCTTGAGGACTACTCTTTTTCGCGGTCAGAGGGGCATTTTGAAGAATATGTTTCTGATGCGGCTACTCTCTTAAGGAGCATAGTACCAAAATGCAGCGAGCATGAGCAAAAGAAGACCTATGCCCTGGCGGCCCTTCTCGAGGCAACAGAAGAGGCTTTGATCGCAGTCTCTGACCCTGATCTTTACAGGGACTTCATGTATGACGGAAGATATTGTCTTGAGCTTTCTGACCCGGATATATCAAGGATACTTGTGCGGGGCAAAAAGATTGTCGGTGGAATAACAGTGCAGAAGTGTGAGGATTCCCTGTATGTTACGGGACTGGCGGGAGAGTATGGCGACTGCATCATTCCGGCTCTTGACGCGGCCAGGGAAGCGGTGGTCAAATATGGCAAGAATCAGATCGTAAAGCTCATTAGATACAGCGACAGCTACAGTGGACTGGCGAAAGATATTTTCGGTACAGACCCTGTTGTGGGGAGCTTCTATGTGGCCGATGTTGTTAATTATGTCAAACGTATGATGAGTTTTGAACCTGTTGAAAGCCTTAGTAATATGAGCGCGTTCAGATAAGATAAAAGAAGACCAGAAATGTCTCATGATTTCATCCGACATATCTGGTCTTTTTATGTTTCAAAGAAATGCGTTAAGTGATTGTGATCAGTCGCCCAATCCGCTCTCTATAAGCTCGATTGCCTTCTTGAGGGCATCGGCCTCGTCTGCGCCGTCACACTGAACTTCGATCTCGGCGCCGCACTTGATGCAGGCGCTCATGAGCATCATTACACTCTTTGCATCGTAGGTTGTTCCGTTGAAGAGTATTTTAACGTCACATGCAAATGGAGTCATGGCCTGGCTGAATACGCTGGCCGGTCTCATGTGAAGACCCTGTTCGTTAGTTATTGTGATTTTCTGTGATACCATATTCTTTTTCCTTTCTGTAAATGCCTATGGGAAACGCCTGATGCAGGCGTTTCCCTTTGGCTTTTTATGCTTCCTGTGCGTTCTTTTTAAGGATTCCGAGAAGGAGACATCCTACAGCTGAGCCTACAAGAAGTGCTACCAGATACATAGCAACATTTCCTACTACAGGGAATACGAAGATTCCGCCGTGAGGAGCCATAAGTGTGCACTTGAAGGCCATTGAAAGTGCTCCTGCAACACCTGATCCAACGAGAAGTGAAGGAATTACGTGGATAGGATCAGCAGCTGCGAAGGGGATAGCACCCTCTGTGATGAAGGAAAGACCCATGATGAAGTTTACAGGACCGGACTTTCTCTCAGCTTCTGTGAATTTGTTCTTAAAGATGATAGTAGCAAGAGCAATGGCAATAGGAGGAACCATTCCGCCAACCATGATTGCTGCCATGATCATATAACCTGTCTCGTTCTGGTTTGCAAGACTTGCAAGACCAAATGCATAAGCTGCCTTGTTGAGAGGGCCGCCCATGTCTGTTGCCATCATTGCTCCGAGAAGTGCGCCGAGAATGATGATGGATCCGCTGGACATTCCTGTGAGTACGTTTGCAATCCATGCATTGAGTGCGCCAACAATAGGGTTGATGAGGCACATTACAATACCGATCAGAAGTGTTCCAATAAGAGGATAGATAAGTACAGGCTTGATTCCCTCAAGGGCTGGCGGGAGCTTTTCACAGAGCTTGCGAAGACCCAGTACGATGTAACCGCCTACAAAACCTGCTACCAGTGCTCCCAGGAAGGCTGATGGAACGTCACCGCCGGGTGCAGCAAAGGTGGCACCGGTGGATGCCAGGTAACCGCCTACAAAGCCAACTGCAAGACCGGGACGGTCTGCAATACTCTGGGCTATGAAGCCTGCCAGGATAGGAAGCATGAAGCCAAAGGCAGCGCCTCCGATTGACTTGAGCCATGCAGCAACGGGTGTGTTGCTACCAAAGTTTGAAGGATCGATGGAGTAGTCATCCAGAAGGAAAGCAATGGCGATCAGGATACCGCCTCCGATAACGAATGGAAGCATATGGGAAACACCGTTCATGAGGTGCTTGTATGCCTTTCTTCCTGCGCTCTCAGATGAAGCTTCCTCTGCCTTTGCAACTGCCCCGGTGTGGTGATAAACACTTACATCACCGGCTTTTGCTTTGTCTATGAGGCTGCCGGGATTGTGGATGGCTTCCTTGGTGGAAGTGATGAGAACCTTTTTGCCATCAAATCTGCCCATCTCAATATTCTTGTCGCAGGCAACAATAACAGCGTCGGCCTCAGCGATCTCTGCAGCTGAGAGAACATCCTTTGCTCCGCCGGATCCGTCTTTTTCAACCTTGATGCTGATGCCAAGTTCCTTGGCCTTAAGTTCAAGAGCTTCAGCAGCCATGAAGGTGTGAGCTATACCTGTTGGGCAGGCAGTTACACCAACGAGCCTGGTTGCCTTGGCCGACTCAGCCTTTGCTGCAGGAGCAGCAGCGGCCTTTTTAGCGTTTGTCTCCTTGTCCTTTTCTTTCTCCTTATTGTCTATGATATTCAGGAACTCGTCGGCTGTCTTAGCTGCAACGAGCTTCTTTGCAAAGCTCTGATCCATTAAGAGTGTCATGAGCTTGCTGAGAACTTCAAGATGTGTATCAGCTGCTGTGTCAGGTGCGGCTATCATGAAGAAAAGATTGCTTGGATTGCCGTCAAGTGACTTGTAATCTATTCCTGCAGGAACAGTCATGGCTGTCAGACCGGCTTTGGAAACAGCGGATGACTTGCCATGAGGTACTGCAATCCCCATTCCTATGGCAGTTGAACCCTTTGCCTCCCTTGCAAGGATGGCTTCCTTGAATGCCTTTGCATCGTTTAAGTTGCCGACCTTTGTGTGAAGCTCTATGAGCTTGTCAATAGCAGCGTTCTGGTCGGCAACGTCAGCACTTAAGATGATACCGTCCTTTGTAAGTAGATCAGTGATTTTCATAGTCCCTCCTTTTTTGGCTCTTGCCGTTAGCGTTTACATCCCTGAAGAAGAAATTCAGGAATTAATTGATATGTCTTTACAAAATCTCCCTCTTAAAGATTTTCATAAAGCTGTCTGATTGCCTCGCCAGTGGCGAGATCGTCTGAAAAGGCTGTCGCGCTTCCGGCTGCAGTACCCATCTTAAGAGCTTCCTCATAACTCTTATTTTTCAGGTATCCGGCAATAAAGCCTGCAACCATGGAATCACCTGCGCCTACGGAGTTTCTTACCTTTCCCTTCGGAACTCCGATCCTGAATTTCTGACCGTCCTCGGAGATTAGCATTGCTCCGTCACCTGCCATGGAAATGAGAACGTTTCTTGCGCCCATCTCCTGAAGCTTTTTGGCGTGTTCTTCCAGCTCGTCATCGGTTTTCAGAACTTTGCCAAACATCTCACCAAGTTCGTGATTGTTCGGCTTTATTAAAAATGGATGATATTTAAGGACGTTTTTCAAAAGATCCTTTGTCGCATCCACAACGACATCAATTTTGCGATCGCTCACCAGAGCAAGTATCTTTTCATATACATCGCTGGGAAGAGAGTTTGGTATGCTCCCTGCCAGTATCAGCATGTCCCCGTCCACAAGAGTGTTGATCCTGTCGAAGAGCTCCTTCTGGGCATCCTCCGGAATCCTGGGGCCCTGGGCGTTGATCTCGGTTTCAGCAGCGCCCTTTATCTTGACGTTTATCCTGGAAATTCCCCCAGGCAGACGTATGAAGCCGGACTCAATGCCCTTGGCCTTTACGCTCTCCTCAATGGCCTGACCTGTAAACCCTGCGGTGAAGCCCAGGGCTGTGTTCTCAATCCCCAGATTCTTGAGAATTGTTGATACATTTATTCCCTTTCCTCCAAAGTAGCACTCCTCCGAATCGGAGCGGTTAGTCATGCCTGGAAGCAGCTCTTCGCTCATCCTCACAACATAGTCAATGGCGGGGTTAAATGTCACAGTATATATCATTTGTACCTCCCTTTCATTTGACGACCTTGATGATCGTCTTTCCTAAAAAGTTTTTTCTCACTTCTCTGTCAGTTATAATGCAGCAGCTGGTGATATCTGCAAAAGTTACCGAACTTATCTGACCAAATTTGCTGTGGTCTGCCAGAACATAGGATATGTAGGCGTGTCTTACAGCCTCCTCCTTGACCAGTGCCTCGTCGATGTCAGGAGTGGTGAAGCCTGCGTTTACCGAGACGCCGTTGGTTCCCATGAAGGCCTTGGTGAAGTGATATTTCCTTATGCCTTCAATACATTCAGGTCCTACAATTGCTTCTGTTGCAGCCTTGCATCTGCCGCCTATGATCATGGTGGACAGGTTCTTCTCAAGGAGCATCTTGGCATGGACAATGCCGTTGGTTATGTACTTGGCCCTGTCATTGTCAATGTATTTGATCATCTCCAGAGTAGTGGTGCCTGAGTCGATGTAGACGAAGTCCTCATCATTTATCAGTGATGCGGCATACCTGCTGATCAGATCCTTCTCCTCAACATTGAGAGACTTTTTTATGGAAACTGTGGGTTCCTGGGTATTGACATCAGAAGATGAGAGAGAAGTGGCACCTCCGAATACCTTGAGAATCCTGTGCTCGTCATGAAGCACCGACAGATCCCTTCTGACGGTTGCGGCAGAAGCATCAAACTCTTCCATCAGCTCCGCGACAGTCACTGCATTCTTTTCATTTATGAACTGGACCATGAGGTCCCGTCGCTCCTGTGTCAGCATGTTCCCAAACCTCCCTTATAAACACACTTTAACACGACGGCGAATCAAATTCAATCAAAAATAATCATAAACAATCAATGAAATTTTTGTTAAATAATCACAAAACAGCAAAAAGTAATCATTTTCGTTCAATCTAAAAAAGAATAAAGGAATGCAAATAAGCGTAAACTATGCTTTACAAAGGTCATTAAAATAAACTAAAATATTAATATGGTTTAATATTGTGACAATGGAGGTGACTGACTTGGAAGAATTTACTCTTACTAATGAGCAGATTGATATCTTGGGAGAAATCGCCAATATCAGCATGGGAAATTCAGCTACAACGCTGAGCATGATGGTGAACAAGAAGGTTGATATCACAACACCCAATGTCAAGGTGATAAAGAGAAGCGAAGCACTTGATGATTATGAAAAGACCTGTATCTTTGTGCAGATTCATTATGTCAAGGGGCTTCAGGGCAATAACGTTCTCGTGCTCAAGGAGCATGATGTCAAGGTTATGACAGACCTTATGATGGGCGGAGATGGCACCAACACCGCGGGAGATATCACCGAACTACATCTCTCAGCTGCGTCTGAGGCAATGAATCAGATGATGGGGACAAGTGCCACATCACTTTCTTCGATGCTTGGAATAGCTACGGATATCAGCACGCCGATAGTTAATCAGATAGATGTTGAGAGCGTCAAGGTATTTGAGAAGATGTTTGACACCACCTTTGACAAGTTTGTGAAGATAGCATTCAGAATGACCATTGAGAATCTCATTGATTCCATTATGGTCCAGCTCTATCCGGTGGATTTTGCAATGGATATGTGCAATAAATTTATCAGTAAAGGAAAATAATTAAAGGCAGATGAATAAGGCAGAAACATTAGAAATCAAGAAGCAGTTTACACCGGACAGGTGTACGATAGACCACATTTGCGGGTGTCTTGTGGACCATGAGAAGAACAAGAGGCTGACCTTCAGGAAGGCCTTTGGCTCCATACCCGAGGAGGAGATGTTCAAGTATCTGGACATATTCCAGCACACCCTTGCGGGGACATTCGGCAAGAACCTTATCAGTCTTGAGTTCCCACTTGACCAGGAACAGCCTGGGGGCACTCAGGACTTTCTTTTGACCTTAAGGAACTCCAGACTCGAGGACGACGAGCTGGTGGATGAGTTTTACGACAAGATCATAGCTAATTATGTAAACGGGGAGAACTACTACATTATCCTTGTGCATGCGGTATATGACGTCCCGGGTATCACCGGCGACGGAATTGAGATGGAGGATGCATCTGAGAATGTATACGACTACATGCTCTGCAGCATTTGTCCCGTCAAGCTGTCCAAGGCAGGTCTTGGATACAACGAGTCCAAAAATGTGATTGAGGACAGATTCAGGGACTGGATAGTAGAGGGCCCGGTGAAGGGATTTCTTTTCCCGGCATTTATTGACAGAAATACAGATATTCACAACATGCTCTACTACACCAAGAAGCCCGATGATCTCCAGCCTGAGTTTGTGGAGGCAATGTTCGGCGGAAGGGCGCCCATATCAGCCCCTGAGCAGAAGGACATCTTTGACGCGGTGGTTCAGAACACCATAGGTGATGAAGCGGACTACGATATCATGAAGAATATTCATGACAACCTCAACGAGATGATAGAGGATCATGAGGACGATCCTGAGCCCCTGGAACTCAAGAAGGAGGATGTGAAACAGCTCCTTTCGGACAGCGGTGTGCCCCAGGATCGCATGAACTACTTTGACGAGAATTATACAAAGTGCGCGGGCGATGAGGATTACCCCCTTCTTGCCAGTAATATTGCAAATATGAAGAAGTTTGATATCGAGACCCCTGATGTGGTGATCAAGGTTAAGCCCGACAGGACTGATCTTGTGGAGTCCAGGATAGTGGATGGAAGGCAGTGCCTTGTCATCGCTGTGGACGACCACATAGAGGTGAACGGTATTAATGTCAGAACATTTATGAATAAGTAATGATAATTGTACATTCGGGAAACGCTAAGTATGGCGTTTCCCTTTTATAAACAAATCCTTGGAATGGGAGATAAATAAATGGTAAAAACTATTTTGTCACAGCTGAGGGAATACAAATTTCCTTCCATAATGACTCCTGTATGCATGCTTGGAGAGGTTGTCTGCGAGATGGTCATTCCTGTACTGATGGCCAGGATCGTCGACCGGGGCATATATGGAAATGATATGGGATATATCTTCAGGACCGGCGGCATGATGCTGGTCATTGCTATTTTGGGACTTATTGCAGGCCTTGGGGGAGCATATTTCGGGTCTATGGCATCCACGGGACTTGCCAAGAATCTGAGAAAGGCCATGTTTGACAACATACAGACCTTCTCTTTTTCCAATATCGACAAGTTCTCAACATCCGGACTTGTGACCAGGCTCACAACAGATGTTACCAATATCCAGAACGCATACATGATGGTCCTGCGCATGGCCATGAGAGCGCCATCATCCATGGTTGTTGCAATGGTCATGAGCTTTATTATCAGTCCGAAACTTGCCAGTATATATCTGGTAGCAGTTCTTTTCCTGGGCTGCATAATCATCTTTGTGATGGGAAGGGCCTCCAGATACTTCAAGGAAGTGTTTGAAAAGTATGACGCCCTGAATGAGAGTGTTCAGGAGAACGTTTCGGCCATCAGGGTTGTCAAGGCCTATGTCAGAGAGGACTATGAGAATGACAAGTTCAAAAAGGCCGCACTTAACATCTACAACATGTTTGTAAAGGCCGAGATGAATGTGGTCTACATGATGCCGATAATGACAGGTACAGTTTATGCATGCATACTGCTTATTAGCTGGTTCGGCGCCCACATGATCGTCGGCAGTGAGCTTTCCACCGGAAATCTCATGAGCCTTCTGACCTACTGTATGAACATTCTCATGAGCCTCATGTTCCTGGCAGTTATTTTCGTCATGCTCACCATGGCCCAGGCCAGCGGTAAGCGTATCGCAGAGGTCATTGAGGAGAAGGCCGACATCACAAACAAAGATAATCCCGTTATGGAAGTAAAGGATGGCAGTATTGTCTTTGAACATGTGAGCTTTGCATACAACAGGGACTCTGACGAGTCTGTGTTAAAAGACATTAACCTGGATATAAAGTCCGGAGAGACCATAGGTATAATCGGAGGAACGGGTTCTGCAAAGTCCTCGCTGGTAAACCTCATCAGCAGACTTTATGACGTCACGCAGGGCTCTGTAAAAGTCGGAGGAGTGGACGTCAGGGACTACGACATGGTTACACTAAGAGACCAGGTCTCTGTGGTCCTTCAGAAAAACGTTCTGTTCTCTGGAACTATTCTTGACAACCTCAGGTGGGGCGATGAAAATGCCACACTGGAGGAGTGCAAAAGAGCCTGCCGCATGGCCTGTGCAGATGAATTCATAGAGAGGATGCCGGAGAAATATGACACTGTTATAGAACAGGGCGGAACCAATGTTTCCGGCGGTCAGAGGCAGAGGCTGTGTATCGCCAGGGCACTTCTCAAAAAGCCCAGGATCCTTATCCTTGACGACTCTACAAGTGCCGTGGACACGGCGACAGATGCCAGGATAAGAAAGGCCTTTGCTGAGGAGATCCCAGGTACCACCAAGCTCATTATCGCTCAGAGGATCAGTTCCGTGCAGAACTGTGACAGGATAATTGTCATGGAGGACGGAGAGGTCAATGGCTTTGGAACCCATGAGGAACTTTTGAGAGACAATGCTATCTATCGCGAGGTCTATGAATCACAGACCGGAGCCAGCGGGGATGCTGACTTTGACCGTCCCCAGGAGGTGTAATTATGGCAGATAATAAAGAGATAAAAGGCGGACCCGGCGGGAGAAACAAGCGCGGAATGCCAAGACCCAAGGTACAGAATCCGGGAAAGTTATTTAAGAGAATAATGGGATATGTGTTCAGGTATTATCCGGTACACATGATATCAATTGTTGTTTGTATCCTGCTGACGGTATTTTCCAGCGTCCAGGGAACTCTTTTCACCAGAACCCTTATCGACTCCTATATCCAGCCGATGCTGGACAGCGGGAGCAGCGACTATGGACCTCTTCTCGGGGCAATGGGACGGGTTGCCGTGTTTTATGCGATAGGTGTCATTGCGGCCTTTGTTCAACAGAGAGTCATGGTGTTCATAAACCAGGGAACTCTGAGGCGCCTTCGTGAGGAGCTCTTTGAGCACATGGAGAGCCTTCCCATCAAATACTTCGATACCCACGCCCACGGGGACATCATGTCGATCTATACCAACGATATAGACACTCTGCGCCAGATGATCAGCCAGAGTATACCGCAGATGCTCTCCAGTGCCATCACCATTTTAAGTGTTCTGGCATCAATGATAATCCTGAGTGTGCCCCTGACTGCGGTCACTCTGTTTATGGTGGCGGTGATGCTGGTATGTTCCGGAATTGCCACCAAGTCCTCCGGCAAGAACTTCGTTGCCCAGCAGAAGAATCTGGGTGAACTCAACGGTTTTATTGAGGAGATGATGACGGGACAGAAGGTTGTCAAGGTATTCAATCACGAGGATGAGTCGGTTGCAAAGTTTGATGAGCTCAACGAAGCCCTTTACCAGAGTGCTTTCAAGGCCAATGCCTACTCGGGAGCTTTGGGACCCATCAATGCCCAGCTTGGAAATACCAGCTACGTTCTCTGTGCCATGATAGGCGGCGCCATAGCCCTCTCAGACAATATTGCGGTCGGGTTTACGGTTGGTATGCTGGCCAGCTTCCTTACCTTTAACAAGAGCTTCTCAATGCCCATCAACCAGGTCAGCATGCAGTTCAATTCAATCATCATGGCCCTGGCGGGAGCGGAGAGGATATTTAACCTGCTGGACGAGAAGTCTGAGACCGACGAAGGCTATGTAATGCTGGTTGACTGTGAGGAGAAAGACGGCGATATCGTTGAGGCGGACCACCACACGGGACACTGGGCATGGAAGCACTACCACAGGGCTGATGACACTACTACCTACCAGCCCATGGAGGGCGATGTCACCTTCAACGGCGTCGACTTTGGCTACACCGACGACAAGATGGTACTCCACGATATTGTTCTCCACGCTGAGCCCGGACAGAAGATCGCGTTTGTTGGTTCCACCGGTGCAGGAAAGACCACCATTACCAATCTGATCAACAGATTCTATGACATTCAGGACGGCAAGATCAGGTACGACAATATCAACATCAACAAGATCAAGAAAAAAGACCTTCGCAGGTCTCTTGGAATAGTTCTTCAGGATACTCATCTCTTCACCGGAACTGTGAGGGACAACATAAGATATGGTAAGCTCTCTGCCACAGATGAAGAGGTGGTGGCAGCAGCCAAACTGGCCAATGCCCACAGCTTCATAAAGAGGCTTCCGGAGGGATATGACACCATGCTTACCGGTGACGGAGCCAATCTATCCCAGGGTCAGAGACAGCTCCTTGCCATTGCCAGGGCGGCCATTGCTGATCCGCCGGTGCTCATTCTTGATGAGGCAACTTCCTCCATTGATACCAGGACAGAGAAGATAGTCCAGGACGGCATGGACAGACTTATGAAGGGCAGGACCACCTTTGTCATAGCCCACAGGCTCTCCACTGTCAGAAACAGCGACTGCATCATAGTTCTGGAGCAGGGCCGCATTATAGAGCAGGGAACCCATGACGAACTGATCGCAAAGAAGCAGAAGTACTATCAGCTTTATACAGGTATGAAGAGTGAAGCTGTATAGATAGCATTATAAAAGGGACTGTGAAGATTCACAGTCCCTGATTTATCTTATAGAGAATCTATTATTTCGCTTTGTGTTCAAATTTGACCCAGAGCGATCTGTTTTTCTGACCCTTTTTGAAGTATATTGATTTCTTTAATGCGACTTTTCCGTTATAGAATTTCTTTGCATTTTTTATAGCACTGCTTCCGGAAGACAAGTCATATTTGCCATATACAGCACTGTTTGGGCTGGCAATACCAAATATAAATGAAGTGTCCTCGTTTACATGAAAGTCTTTGGTTTTGTATTCGTATTCGCAGGCGGTTATGATACTCAATTTGCCCAAGTTTTTCTTGGTGGGCAGGCCAACACCCGTTCTGAATGAAATGCCGCCATACGAGGCAGTTGAAGCAGCCACTTTTCCGGTCTTTGAATCCAGCAGGAATATGTGATAGGGATACATAGCGTACTCAGATTTGAGCTGCTTTACAATCTTTTCAGAGTTCTTTTTTAGCTTCTTTTGAGCTGAGTTTGAGAGCTTATAGGTTACTCTGAAGGTAACACATTGTGTTGTATCACCAAATATGCTGGTATAAGGATCACTTTTGATCATGGTGATCTTGATGTTTGCATCCACAAATCCAACAACAGGAAAATTCACCTTCACAGTGCCTGAATAGGTGGCTGTGTTATCTTTGAATTTATTGGTCTGCATTCTCAGACCACTCATGTCATATTGCTTGGTGGCAGCGAAAGACGCCTGTGGCAGCAACGCCAGTCCAATAGCCAATGCCAACAGTAAACCGATTGTTCTTCGCAGTGTTGTCAGTAGTTTTTCTCTCATAAGTGAACCTCCTTGTCCGAAATGTATTGTTTAATTGACTCTATCATATGCATGGTCATTTCGCCATACTTCATGTCTATTCGGTCGTTTTATGTGTCTATTCGGTTATTTTATTGATTTATGTAAATGTGGGCAAAGATGCCCGCTCATAATATAAAAGGAGCGGGCATCTGCCCACTCCCCTGAATGCATCTTAAAGAATCTGATCGAAGATCAGCCGATAGCTTTCTTAACGGCCTCAAGAACACGGTCTGCCTGGAAAGGCTTAACGATGAAGTCCTTGGCGCCGGCCTGGATGGATTCAATAACCATCGCCTGCTGACCCATGGCAGAGCACATGATGCAAACCGCATTGGGATCTGCAGCCTTGATTCCCTTAAGAGCTCCGATACCATCGAGCTCAGGCATAGTGATATCGAGAGTAACAAGGTCGGGTTTCAACTCATTATACTTCTCAATAGCGACTTTACCGTTCTCTGCCTCGCCGGCAATCTCATATCCGTTTTTTGAAAGGATATCTTTGAGCATCATACGCATGAAAGCGGCGTCATCAGTAATGAGTATTCTTTTTCCCATATTGAACCTCCAAAAATATTATTTTAGGTAAATATAAAGCAAGCTTTCTTTCTTGATTTCTATTTGGTACATATACTATTGTACCACATGATTTGATTTGTGCGCGTTAAATCGTAATGCAAAAAATTAAAATTTGATAAAGTCTTGAGAAAATTGTTCGAAAATTTAATTCATTATCTCATGACCGGAAGAGTGTTATTATACTCGAAATCACTGATATTTACTATCTGCCACCGGATAATCTTTGAATTATTGTCTGAAATTTCTGAATTATTCGTTTTTTTCTGCATAATCGCAATATCGAGTTTTTGGTTATCATTAATTGGTATACTTTCCTCAATTATACCATCACTCATCCCTGTTTCATAGCCCGAATTTACTGCGGCAACAAAGGCATTTCCCCTGTGACAGGCCTCGCTGTATGACTTCTGCCTTTCAATAAGTTTGCTGCTGAGGTTGTAGTCGGCCCTGGAACTTGCCATGGTTAGAGTGGCAAAGGAAACCAGACTCAGGACCGTAAAGATAAGTAGTATTGAGGCACTTCCAACATGGGAACCGCCAACTCCGCCCTTGGCCATATCAGTCATTCCCCCTTCCCAGGTATACATCTACGTTGCTTGTAAGGAGTATCATTGATCCGTCTTCGGGAATATCCATGATGACATCATCAAGACTCCGGATATCCATGACAGCAATGGTCCCTGCAAGTGCATCTCCAATAAGGGTAACGTTGTAATCCGTTACATCACCATAGACATTTGCTGCTGAGTCTCTTTTAACCTTAAGAACTGCTTCGTAGGAGGCTTTGCTCAGGGTCTCGTCCACTGACTCCCAGTTTTCATCGAAGAACAGCACCAGAGTGTCCTCAGTCAGGTAGGAATCGGGATAGAGGTCTGATATTTCCTCCAGGTTGCCCTTCAGGGCGGTGAAGCTCTCTGACAGGTTCTGGGACCAGATCACCGCACTCGAAAGGTTCTCGGTCCGTTCAGCCATCAGATGGGCATGGACAAAGAGCCTTACGCAGACAGCTGCAGAAAGGGAAAAGAAGAGTATTGCCACTATCAGTTCCATCAGGAACAGGCTTAGTTTTGATCCTCGCTGCTTATCCATCAGCCCTGTGCTTCGCTCCTTTTTGCTATATACAGAAAGTCTACAGTTCCGTCTTTTAATACAATAGTCACATTAAGAAGGGTGTCTGAAACCTGCTCAATATCAAAGGAGGAAACCTCCAGTATCTTCTGCCCGGACTGGGGGTAGAACTGGCCAAGGTCATCCCTTGCAAAGAGCTCCATCAGGTGCCCGTTGTAATCGTAGATATAGGTGTTGTAGAGGGTGCCGTTCAGCTCTTTTGTCAGAACCAGGGCATTCTCTCCGAAGATCTCCTCGACATGTATCTGTCCGTACTCGTCGCCCTGTCTTACCTTCTCCGTTATATAAGAGGAGGCAATCCTGTGGGAGTCGTTGGTGCTCATGCTGCTGACATTCTTCTTATAAATAGCGGCGCCGATGGCTATTACTGAAAGCGCCGACAGCACAAACAGGAGCATGAGGCAGATGACAAAAACGCTGTCGATTATGTGTTTGTTTTTGTATCCTACATTGTCCATGGGTTACCTCAGAATTACGGTGTAATCAGGATAAAGATTTGCTGCAATGGGCTGGTAATCAACGAAAAAAGTGTTCTTGTCGTAGGTCAGACCGTAGTGCTCTTCCAGGTACTCAAGGTTTGGAGGATACATGCCCTCTATGGAATAGCATTGGACAATGTCCCTGGAAATTGCGCTCTCCAAGGACTCCTGCTGCTTCACAATGGAGCTGCGGCCGGAGTACTCCACTCCAAGATAAAATAGAAAGAATATGGAGCAGAAAATCAGTATTGAAATTATCGGGTAGATGTCAAATCTTTTGCCCACTTTTTACCTCATCCTATTGTTGACATGATGCCCATAAGAGGAAGGATCACGGAGAGAAGGATCATTCCCACTATTATGGAAAGAATTATTACAAGGGTCGGCTCCAGCACGGAAATGAGAGAGTAGATGCGCTTCTCGGTGTTGGTCTCAATCCTCTCTGATACCTGCTTCATGGCCTGATCCATTGAGCCGGACTTAAAGCCCACGGATATCATCTGTGAGTAGAAGGAGGAAAAGATATTGCTCTTCTCCAGAGCTTCCGGGAAGCTGTCACCGTCAAGAAGAAGGTTCTTGCAGTTCTCAATCTTTTCCCTCATATCGTCGTTGGATGCCAGCTTTTTGACAAGAGTAAGACCCTCATAGGTGTCCATGCCGCTTGACAGAGTCAACACCATGCCGCTGGCAAAGCGCTCTGTGTCTATGTCCTGCATGAGCTTTTTGGTGGGACCGAAGCTGCGAAGGATCTCTTTAAAACGTCCCTTTCCCGCATTGGTTCCGGAGAAATACAAAAACAGCACTGCAAAGATAAAGAGTATTGCCACGAATATCACGGAATATCTGCTCATGAGATTACCCATGTCGAGAAGTGACTGGGCGAAGCCGCTCATGCTGGTTCCCAGCTGGGCAAATACCTGCTGGAAGATGGGCAGCACCTTGATGATCAGGACCAGAACCACTATCAGCATCATGAAGACCATGATAAGAGGGTAGCTCACAGCGCTCTTGATGTTGGACTCGATGTTTTCCTCCCGGTCGTAGTAGTCCGCTAAGGATTCCATTACGGTGTCCATGTTGCCGGATTCCTCACCGATGGTGATCATATTGATGACATAGTCAGGAAAGACCTCGCTCATGGAAAGGGCCACGTGGAATTTCTCCCCGCTGTGGAGGACCTGGCCGATGGAGTCATAGATCTTTTTTGCCGAGTTGTCCTTGGTGTCATTTGCAAGAATGTCAATTCCGTCGGCGGGAGCTATGCCTGACCGAAGGAGTAGTGACATCTGTCTGCAGAAGGTTGAAATATCGCTGCTTGATAATTTGCCGTAGCTTTGTTTGCTGCTCATGTTGCCTCCGTGAAAAAATCTGTTCAATATATATACTTTACTCTGTAGTTTGAACCGTCGCCGATGAAATCCTTTAGCATGTCATCAGAGTTGTTGGATGCAAAGGTCGGGTCCATAAGTGACCACTCTGTTCCGTCAAACTCGATCATGCCGTTTACCCAGCCCACGTCTTCTATATAGGTTGAGAGCCAGGCGTGATAGGCGGTTCCGGCGTAGCCGATCTCCATTCTTGTGGGAATCCTCTGGCTCCTGAGCATTGCGGTCATAAGCGCGGAGTAATCAAGGCAGATCCCCTTTTTGGTTGAAAGAACCTCATCGATATCAGGAATATAACCCGAGGCAACTGTCTCGGCCTCCTCGTGGTCATAGGCGATGTTGGCAATTATATAGTTGTAGACCTCGGATACTACCTCCAGGTCGTTGTTGCAAACGTAGGCCAGCTCTTCACTCTTTTTAACTGCCTCATTGGAGGAGACAAAGTTACAGTTCTGATTTGGATAGAGGAAGGGGGTAAACTGATCCTCCAGATCTACCGGAACCAGCTGAGAAAAAGCCTGGGAATACTGTGTTCCCTCGATGTTCTCGAAGACATTTATCATATAGTCACCATTGCCCGACTGAAGCGGGAACACCTCGTCCTTCTGCTCTGTGGTGGAGAGGTTGTAGGTGTAGGTGGTCTGGTCCGGTCCTGTTATCTGAAGCTTGACCTTGGGAGACTGCCCGGTGTATTTCACAACCACATAGCCCTTGGAAACGTTGGAGGCGTCCAGGTGGGCGTAGTCGTTCTCATACACAGTTTCGCCGGGGGCTTCGGGAACGAGACAGACAGGAGTGTTGTCCCGGCTTCCCTTTACGCGCTCTTTCGGCGGATCGGCCTCGGCATCAGATGTGTCCTGACCTTTGTTGCCGGACACAGATGTGCCTGTGCCCTGGGAATTGCCGGAACCTCCGCAGGCTGTGATCTGGGAGGCTGCAATTCCTATTGCTAAGAGGCATGAGATGAGATATGCAGTTTTTCCTGAAAAGAATTTTTTTCTTTGCATATGTTTATGAAAGTGTCTGGGGCATTTCACGCAGCTTCTTGTAGCCAAGGGAAATAAGCTCGGAAATGCTCTCCTTATGTTCATCGCTGTTTAATACTTTTGAATAGGATACCTCCATGGGGGATCCCAGGTTCAACTCATTGTAGCCGCGGATCCTCCGGGTGAGATTCAGCAGAAACATCTCTATGGCTGTGGAGTCGCAGTTCTCTATGAGAAGAATGAACTCGTTGCCGCTGTTGCGGCCTGCGTAGCCGTAATCCTCGCTGACATCCTCAAGGATGGAGCTGAATTCCGTGATGAGCCAGTTGCCTTTTTCGTGTCCGGTGTCTTCATTTATGGAGTAGAGGTTTGATATCTGCATCAGCACGAATCCTGCACCGGAAAGGCGCTCAGGTGTGTTGAAGGAATTGATAAGAAGGTCGCAGCTATATCTGTTGGGAAGTCCGGTAAGATGGTCTATATAGGCCATCTTGTTGAGCCTGCGTCCAATGGATGCGGTTCTGGAAAGAATATAGAAATCAAGGATTATGGTAAGGCCGAAGAGACCGATACATACTGCCACAAGGATCATGAAGGCGGTGGGCTGTGTGCCCATGGCTTCCTTAAAGTATGCTCTGTCTTTAAAGTACACAATGGAGAGTGTTATGGTCAGGATGATCAGGCAGACAATTGAGATGACCTTGTACAGATAGATTGAGTTGTATACGTTAGCTCTTTTGCTGCTGTCATAGAACTCAGGTTTCATTGGAATCCTCCGGGGATATGAATAATGTGGGCTTTTGACCCTCACTCAAATATTATACAATATTCCGTAAATTTCTCAAAGAGGATGAGATATAGGAACTCTGTTATGGAAGGTGTAATATTCTGTAAAACCGCAGTCCAGGGCGATTTGGCGCATGGTATCAAAGCCGGCGCCAACTTTTGAGGGAGAGTGGGCGTCGGAGCCGATGGTGATGATACTGCCGCCGAGCTCTTTGAAGCGGCGAAGAACCTCAGGGCAGGGGTTGGGGATAGCATCTGGATCTTCATAGCCGAACACCTTGGAGTTGAAGTCCAGGCCCTTGCCGTGCTCTATGAGGTAGATGAGGATCTTGTCGATCCTGTAGGAAAAGCGCTCATAGGAATAAGTCCTGTCCCCCTTTGGGGCGTAGCGGGTCAGGTAGTCCAGGTGACCCAGAACGTCGAAGTCGTCAAAGAGATTTATATTGTCGTATATCAGGTCAAAGTATCTGTTATACAGATGCTCCGCACTGTCAGCCTCCCAGAAAGAAGTGTAGTAGGGGTCCTTTTTGTCCACCAGATGTTGGGATGCGATGACAAAGTCGAAGTCATTTTCCTTTATATAGTCAGAGTTGGTCTTTACAAGGTGCTCCTGCATTCCGATCTCTATGCCGAAGCCTACGTGAATGTTGTTTTTATATTTCTCGCGGTTTCCCATTACCTCATCC
>JAEEGL014645439.1_pt1 | contig 50540 bp, 46 predicted proteins | sample 9134231 | NCBI WGS metagenome assembly JAEEGL01 (sample SAMN16246548, study PRJNA631951) | gut metagenome | biome: gut microbiome; feature: rumen; material: fiber-attached | host: Bos | place: Iran: Karaj | collected 2018-10 | reverse complement strand
TCATCCGTTGTAGTATTTATTTTCCTTATCCCTTATACCGCCTCCCTTTACAACGGCCTGAGCCGTCTTTTCGGCATGGCGTTTGACATTCCTTATGAGGTCTGCGTTATAGCAATGGCTATTCTCACCGCCATATATGTTATTGTGGGCGGTTATATGGCAACGGCCATGAATGACTTCATCCAGGGACTTATTATGATAGTCGGCATAATCGCCGTTGTCGCTGCCGTGCTTAAGACCCAGGGCGGTCTCACCGAAGCGATTTACAAGCTGTCCCTTGTTGAGGGCACAACCGCGGCGGGCAAAGCCCAGCCCGGTGTGTTCACCTCATTTTTCGGGCCGGATCTCATAAACCTTATAGGCGTTGTTATACTTACATCGCTCGGTACTCTCGGCCTTCCCCAGATGGTGCAGAAGTTTTACGCCATAAAGAACGAGAAGTCCATTAACAAGGGTATGATTATTTCAACAATATTTGCCGTAATAGTTGCAGGCGGATGCTACTTCCTCGGCGGCTTCGGCAGACTCTTTGCCGACCAGATAGAAATGGGCGCGGACGGCGTTACCCCCGCGAGCTATGACGCCGTTATCCCTTCAATGCTTTCAAATCTCCCCGCTCTGCTCATCGCTCTTGTTGTGGTGCTTGTGCTTTCGGCATCAATGTCCACTCTTTCATCCCTTGTGCTGACATCATCGTCAACACTTACACTCGACTTTATAAAGCCCAACTTCAGCAAAAACATGAGCGAAAAAGCACAGCTTATATGGATGAGAATCTTTATCGCCGTTTTCATTATCATATCATCGGTGATTGCCATATTCCAGTATAAGGGCGGCCTTTCACTCATCGCTCAGATGATGGGCGTTTCGTGGGGAGCTCTGGCAGGCGCTTTCCTTGCCCCGTTCCTTTACGGTCTCTACTGGAAGAGAGCCACAAAGACGGCCTGCGCTGTCAACTTTGTGTTCTCAACCGTTGTAATGATTGCAAATTGTGTTGTAAGAAGCAGCTTCCCCGCTCTTCTTCAGTCCCCTATAAACAGCGGCGCATTCTGCATGCTTGCGGGTCTTGTAATCGTACCTCTTGTGAGCTTTATCTCAAAAGCACCCTCAAAAGAAAAAATCGACGACATCTTCTCCTGCTACGACAGGAAGGTTGTGGTATCCGTTACCGACTCTATCGGAGACAGCGAAGAAGCCTGAGACAGACAAAAGCGGCTTGCGGAAAAACTCCGCAAGCCGCATAATAATAACAGGTTTACTCAAATCATCTGAATGTCATTGATATTCAGCCCGAAGTGGCAGCCGAGCTCCTCGGCGGCCTTGACGCAAAGGCTCATACGCGTGAGAAAAATCTGAAAATAATCCATAACAGACGATATTTCCGTATCTATTGTCAGCTTAAGCTCAATAAGCTCCTTCTGCTTATAGACCCTGAGCTTTGATTTTTCAACGGAATAATTCACTCTGTCGTGGATATCAAAATTCTGAGGCACCCTGTTCCTTACCCTTGAGCGTCTGACATCTGCCTTATCGGCAAGTATCAGCGCCGCGGCAACCGTATTTACGGGCATACCGGTCTGCTCATCATGGTTGCCTATGGCCGACACTATCTGCGACACCTCGGAGGGCTTCATTCCGAAATCGTCAAGTATGCGAAACGCGATGATTGCCCCGCTCTGGCTGTGGTCGTCACGGTTGACGAGGTTGCCTATATCGTGCATGTGCCCGGCTATTCTGGCAAGCTCAGTGGTGCGCTCGTCATACTCAAGATGAGAAAGCAGATTGCCCGCCACAGTTGCCACCCTCGTTGCGTGGGCAAGGCTGTGCTCGGTAAAACCGATTGCCTCAAGAGAAGCGTCCGCCATGGTGATGAAGGTGTTTACCTTCCTGCTTTTCTTTATTTGATCGTAAGTAACCATCGTTTCACCTCATTATGATATTTAAGCCCGGAGGATTTAATATGACAGACCTTGAAAGAGCTAGAGAATTCTTTTCACACGACAAATACGCCACTGAAGCTACGGGAATTGAAATTGCCGAAATCGGCGAAAACTACGCAAAGACCGTGCTTAAGCTTGACGGCAGACATATGAACGCGAGAGGCACTCTTATGGGAGCCGTTATATATACGATGGCGGACTTCACCTTTGCCGTATCTACCAATTTTGACAGGGATTACGGCACTGTGTCCACTGTGAGCGCGGTGCACCATATTGCCGCCGCGAAAGGCGATGTGCTCACCGCGGAAAGCCGCCTGATAAAAGACGGCAGAACTCTCTGCTTTTATGATATATTTATCACCGACAACACCGGCACGCTCATAGCAAAGGTGAGCATAACCGGCACACACATATACCCGAGATAACGCTTTTTTATTGCGTGATTAAACAATCTTTGAAATAATTATATAACAAATCCGGAACAGTTGCAACACTTTCCGGTTGAGCTCACACTTATAGACAGAACATTTTCATTTGGATGGTGAAAATAATGAGCAGAACCAAAATTGACGACAGGAGACTCCCCCGTTATACCAAAGGGGAAGAAATATTCAACTCGGTAAGCCACATTGTAGGCAGCACTTTCGGCGTTGTAGTACTTATTCTCTGCACGGTTTTCTCGGCAATATACAAGAACCGGTGGGGGCTGTTCAGCGGCATATTCTACGCTGCCATGATGATATTCCTCTACACGATGTCGAGCGTGTATCATGGGCTTAAAAGAGGCAGGATGAAGAAGATAATGCAGGTCATTGATCACTGCTCCATCTTCGCTCTTATTATGGGAACATACGCTCCCGTGCTGAGCACCGGTCTCAGGGAGCATAACCCCGGGCTCACGCTGATAATCACCCTGCTCGTAGTGCTCGGCACGGCCGTAGGCGTGGTGTTCACGGCAATCGATTTCAGAAAATATGTGGTCATTTCCTATGCGAGCTACTTCGTAATCGGCTGGAGTATGATATTCTCCATAGGAGAGGTTTACAAAGCCTTCGGCATGGAATTCGTTTTCTGGATTGTTATGGGCGGCATCATCTATACCCTGGGTATGATATTCTTCGGCCTGAGCGCCAAGAACCCCAAAAAGTATGAATACTGCCACGGCATATTCCACCTTTTCATTCTTGCCGGAAGCGTGCTTCAGTTCATAGGCATATTCAGATTCTGCATCTGCAGATAACATTTAAATATCCTTGAAACGCAAAAACTGCGGGCTTAATGGCCCGCAGTTTTTATTTTTCGCTTGTTTATCAGCCTTTTTTGCCGCCTGAAAAAAGATTGAATTTCTTTTCGTTCTCGTTCTGATTTGTGTCGGGAACAATTTCCTGTGTCTTTTCATCAAAATAAAGGAATCTCGGGTATTCTTCAAAAGTGTCAACGGTTGCCTGACCGTCATAATAAAGCAGCACTTTTATGAAATGCTCAAGGCTCGCAAAGTTATTTGCGTGAAGGTTGTTGCGCACAAACCAGGTCTGCTCGGGATAAGCGCAGGTGGAAGCGTCCACGGTTTTATCGGGTGAAATGAATCCGGGCTGCACCTCAGCGATGTAATCCTCACTCAAAGTTTCGCCGTAATCGGCTGCCGTGGCGCCCATCGACGCATACTTGAGGTCAATGGTATTGTCGCCTGCATTTCTCCACGAGGGCGTCATGAAAAGAGAGCAGTAACCGTAGCGCGAGATAATATAAAGATTGGATGTGTCATTAATCCGGCTTATGGTCTCGGTCTTGTAGGGACGGATGCGGTTGTTGTAATCATCTATACCCGCTCTCAGATTGCTCCTGTCAACTCCGTCGTCTTTGTAAACCTCGTTGAAAACATAGTTATAAGCCTCATCGATTTTATCATCGGGAATCATCGCCCATATGCTGTACCATCTGCCGAAAAGCGGGAGTATCCCCTTGGCAAGCTCATTCATACCTATATTGTCAATCATGTAATTGACAAGGTTGCATGCCGCGCGGGTAATGCCTGTTTTATAGAGCACGAGCATAAGAGCATTCAGCAGTTTTTCGTTATCGTTATAGTCAAAAGCAGCTTTGAGATATTCGGTGAGCGCCTCATCATCAAAACGCATCTGCCCTGTCATAAGCTCACCGTTGTATGTCTCGCCGTAAACGGCGGTTGAATTGAATGCCCAGCTTCTTACCTTGGATGTGCCGTAAAGCCTTGCGTATGTTGTGACAACCACGCCGCCGTAGCTGTGGCACTCGAGCACAACCTGCCTGCTGCCGGAGCATTCAAGCACATAGTCTATGAAATCATTGAGATCTTTTGCCGTATCAATGGGATTGCGGCGCCAGTCATAATCAAAATTCAGCTCTGAATCCTTCTTGATTTCATCAGGCTCAGGGTAAGCCCATCTCACGCCTGATTTATTGTCAAGCTCACCGTTTTCCGTGAGCATAATCGGGCTGAACATTTCAACCACTATGGGGATAAGCTCATCGGCAAACTTCTGCCAGTTATGGGTGAAAAGGAATTTGCCTATCACGGGCAGCCCTTCCTTAACTGCTTCTTTAATACGGTCGCCCGAAGGGGGCCAGGCAAGCTCGGAATCGGGGTCGGACGGGTCAACATAAATATCCGAGCCCATAAAGCCGTGCACAAAGATATAAGGGCAGTCCGCGCTGTACTGCGCGGCATAGGCGCAAAGGCTCAGAACAGAGCCGAGCGCGATTACAAAAGCAAGCGTCAGAGCCGAAAACTTTTTCATAAATCATTCACTCTCCTTGAAGTAATTCTATCACGCCGCACTGCTGTAGTCAATTATTTAAAAACGGATATCCGCTTTTTGCGCGAGCGAAAAATTCATAATAGAAAAATTCATAATAAATTAAAAAAATCTATTTTATTTTATAAACTTGTATGATATACTTATTTTTAATTATAATGGGTTATTATAGGCAGGTGAGAGCATGTCGGTAAAAATCGCCGCGGTGGCCGCGGGCAGTATATGTGACAAAAAGGGCATTCGTCCCGGCGATTTGCTCTGCGAAATAAACGGCAACGCCGTTAACGATGTGCTTGACTACCGTTTCTATCTCACCGAAAAAAAGCTTAAAACCGTTTTTGAAAAGCAGGACGGGCGCAGGAAAGCTTTCACCATACGCAAGGGCGAGACCGATGATATAGGCCTTGAGTTTGAAACCTACCTTATGGACAAGCATCACTCCTGCAAAAACAAATGCATATTCTGCTTTGTCGACCAGCTGCCCGACGGGATGAGAGACTCTCTCTATTTTAAAGATGACGATGACCGCCTTTCCTTCCTCTTCGGCAATTATGTGACGCTGACAAATCTTGATGACGAAGAGGTTGAGAGGCTGATAAAGATGAAAATCAGCCCGATAAATGTGTCGGTTCATACAATGAATCCCGAGCTCAGGGTAAAAATGATGGCAAACCCCGAATCCGGTAACAGTCTGAGATACCTCAGGAATTTTGCCGACGCAGGGCTTACAATAAACGCCCAGCTCGTGCTCTGCCCCGGAATCAATGACGGCAGCGAGCTGATATACTCTCTTGAAAAGCTCTTTGACTATTACCCTTCCGTAGGCAGCATCGCCTGCGTGCCCGTCGGTCTTACAAAGCACAGGGACGGGCTCTGCCCCCTCAAGCCGTATGATGCCGTGTCGGCGGGTGAAGTGATTGATATAATCGACAGCGAAAACGAAAAATTCAAAGAAAAAACCGGAGTCAAAATTGCCTACGCATCTGACGAGTTTTACATAATCGCCGGCAGGGATATTCCACCGGCGGAGTATTACGACGATTTCCCGCAGCTTGACAACGGCGTGGGTATGTGGGCTCTGCTTAAGTCTGAGTTTGAGCAGGCGCTTGAGGACTGCGCGGTTAAATCCGCTTCAAGAAAAGTAACCGTCGCAACCGGCACAGCCGCATATCCTCTTATCAGCGAGCTTTGCGCGCTCGCGCAGAGCAGAATACCCGGGCTCGAGGTAAAGGTAATCCCGGTGGTAAACAATCTGTTCGGAGAGAGCGTGACAGTATCGGGTCTGCTTTCCGGCGAAGATATTTATGATGCGGTTAAAAACATCGACATAGGCGACGAGCTGATTATACCGCCCAACTGTCTCAGAAACGAAGGGGATATGTTCATAGACAACATGACCGTTGAGCAGCTGAGCGACAGGCTCGCAGCGAGAATAAGGCAAAACAAAAACGGAGGAGCGGAGCTGCTTTCCGCCCTTCTCGGAGAATAACTCAAAAGGAGGACACAATGGCGGGTGTAGTTGCCATAGTAGGCAGACCAAACGTGGGCAAGTCAACATTATTCAACAAGCTTACCGGAGTAAGGAAGGCCATAGTTGACGATACGCCCGGCGTTACAAGAGACAGAATATACGGAGACTGCGAGTGGCTCGGGCACAGATTCGTGCTCATAGATACCGGCGGCATTGAGCCCGAGAGCGAAGACATTATACTTAAGCAGATGAAGCGCCAGGCTCAGCTTGCGATAGACTCAGCCGATGTAATTGTGCTTGTCACCGACCTTCGCACGGGCGTGGTTGCCACCGACATGGAAGTGGCTTCAATGCTGCGCAAGAGCGGCAAGCCGATTCTGCTCGCGGTGAACAAATGTGACACGGTCGGCGAGCTTCCGCCCGACTTTTATGAGTTTTACAATCTCGGTCTTGGCGAGCCGTTTGCGATTTCTTCCGTTCACGGTCACGGCACCGGGGATATGCTGGATGAAATCATAAAATATCTTCCTCAGGAAAATGAAGAGAGCGAAGACGAGGATGAATACATCAAGGTTGCCGTCATCGGCAAACCGAATGTAGGCAAATCATCGCTTGTAAACGCGGTGCTCGGCGAAAACAGAATGATAGTATCCGACATTGCGGGCACCACGAGAGACGCCACGGACTCGCTTGTGGAAAACGAGCACGGCAAGTTTATTTTTATTGACACGGCCGGTCTCAGACGCAAGAGCAAGGTATATGACCAGATAGAAAAATACTCTGTTATAAGAGCCAAGATGGCTGTTGAAAGAGCCCAGGTCTGCGTGATAATGATTGACGCCACGGAGGGCTTCACAGAACAGGATTCCAAGGTTGCCGGCATTGCCCACGAGATGGGAAAGGGCTGCATTATCGCGGTGAACAAATGGGATGCCGTTGAGAAAGACGGCAAGACAATGGACAAAGAGAGAAAAAAGCTTATGGAAGATTTCTCCTTTATGTCATACGCGCCCATTATATTTATTTCGGCAAAAGAGGGGCTGCGCCTCGACCGCCTGTTTGAGCTTATTAAATTTGTGGATACGCAGAACGCGATGAGAATATCCACCGGCAAGCTTAACGAAGTGCTCGCCGACGCCACCGCCAGAGTACAGCCGCCCACAGATAAGGGCCGAAGGCTCAAGATATTCTATATGACCCAGGCATCCACAAGACCTCCCACATTCGTCTGCTTCGTAAACAGCGCGGAGCTGTTTCACTACAGCTATCAGAGATACATAGACAACCGTATCAGAGAAGTATTCGGCCTTGAGGGTACACCCACAAGAATGGTAATAAGAGAAAGAGAGACCAACAGGAAATGAGAGTTCTCGGAATAGACCCCGGCTATGCCATAGTCGGCACGGGCGTGGTTGAGCAGGTTAACAACAAATTCAGAATGCTTTATTACGGAGCGATACTTACCGAGGCCCACACCCCTTTCAACGAGAGAATAGAAAAAATATATGACGACGCGGATGCGCTCATAAAGGCCTACAGCCCCGACGCGGTTGCTATGGAAAAGCTGTTTTTCAACACCAACCAGAAAACCGCCATTGACGTTGCCCAGGCAAGGGGCGCTCTTATACTCGCCTCACAGAAAAACAATGTGCCCGTTTTTGAATATACTCCCCTGCAGGTCAAAATGAGCGTGGTAGGCTACGGCAGGGCTGAAAAAAAGCAGGTGCAGGAGATGACAAAAATACTCCTCGGGCTTGACAAAATTCCGAAGCCCGATGACGCGGCGGACGCCCTCGCCATGGCAATCTGCCACTGCCACAGCGCAGGTTCAGTATTGGGCAAATTAAACAGATGACCGGAGAATAAATATGTTTTACAGTCTTACGGGAAAAATAGTTTACGCCGATGAGTCCACGGTTGCGGTGGAATGCGGTGGCGTTGCGTTCAGCCTGAGCGCGAGCGCAAATACACTTAGAAAATGCGGAGAAATCGGCACGGTGCAGACTCTCTATACTTATCTCAGCGTCAGGGAAGACGCGCTTGACCTTTTCGGCTTCGCTGATAAAAATGAGCTTGACTGCTATAAGCTCCTTATAGGCATCACGGGCGTAGGTCCCAAAGCGGCAATAGCTATTCTTTCCGCCCTTACCCCGGACCGGCTTGCTCTTGCGGTTGCGGGCGAGGACGCAAAGGCGATAACCGCGGCGCAGGGCGTCGGCGGTAAAATAGCCAGCAGAATCGTGCTTGAGCTCAGAGGCAAGCTTGACGCTCTGCCGCTCTCTTCCGACACGGCGGGCAATGTTGCGGCAGTCAAGAAATCCGGCGTTACCTATGCAGGCGAAGAGGCGGTCAACGCCCTCGTTTCGCTCGGCTATTCGCGCACCGAGGCGGGCGTTGCCGTGGGCAAGCTTGACGGCAACCTTTCAACTGAAGAAATGATAAAGAAAGCTCTCGTGCTTCTCGCCAAAAACTTCTGAGCAGCCTTTTTACGGGCAGTATAAAGACACTTAAGGAGAAAACCTATGGATATGGATTTTGAAAACCGGTTTGTGGACGCCGAATACTCCGCAGTCGATGACAGCGATATAGAGCTTTCGCTGCGCCCTAAGGTCCTTGATGATTACATAGGGCAGGAGAAGGTAAAAGAGAACCTCTCGGTTTATATTCAGGCAGCAAGGCAAAGAGGAGAGCCGCTTGACCACGTGCTCCTTTACGGGCCTCCGGGTCTCGGCAAAACCACGCTTGCGGGCATAATTGCAAATGAAATGGGAGTTAACTTCAGGGTGACGAGCGGTCCGGCGATAGAGAAGCCGGGCGACCTTGCGGCTCTGCTGACCAATCTGAGCGAGGGCGATGTGCTTTTCATTGATGAAATCCACCGTCTCTCAAGAGCTGTCGAGGAAGTGCTCTACCCCGCTATGGAGGATAATGAGCTTGACATAATTATAGGCAAGGGCCCTTCCGCGCGTTCAATCCGCCTTGAGCTGCAGAAATTCACGCTCGTGGGCGCCACCACAAGGGCAGGTCAGCTCTCAGCGCCTCTGCGTGACAGGTTCGGTATGATATTCCGCCTTGATATGTACACACCAGACGAGCTTTCAAAGATAGTTAACCGCTCCGCGGGAATACTTGAGATGGATATTGACCCCGAGGGCGCTATGGAAATAGCTTCGCGCTCAAGAGGCACCCCGAGAATCGCCAACAGATTTCTCAAGAGAACGAGGGACTTTGCGCAGATAGTGGGCGACGGCAGAATCACTAAAGAGATTGCCGACATTGCCCTTGCGAAGATGGAGGTTGACAAGCTCGGCCTTGACGCTATAGACCGCCTCATTCTCACCACAATGATCAGAAACTATAACGGCGGCCCGGTGGGCCTTGAAACAATTGCCGCCGCTATAGGCGAGGAAGCAATCACGATAGAGGATGTTTACGAGCCCTTCCTGCTTCAGGCAGGCTTCATTTCAAGAACCCCGAGAGGAAGATGCGTAACACCCGCGGGCTATGCCCATCTCGGCATTCCGATGCCGGGTCAGCAAAAAATGGAAGTTTGATTGAGGTTTACTATGAGAACAGCAGGTCTCTGGAAAGACTATGAACTTATAGACTGCTCCGACGGCTGCAGGCTTGAACGCTGGAACGATATAGTGCTTATCCGTCCCGATCCTCAGGTCATCTGGAAGACGCCGAAGGAGCATCCGCTCTGGAACAGCCCCCACGCCGTTTATCACCGCTCAAGCACGGGCGGCGGAAACTGGGAAATAATCAGAAAGATGCCGGATGTGTGGCAGATGGGCTACGGTGAGCTCACATTCAACATAAAAGCAATGGGCTTCAAACATACGGGTCTTTTCCCCGAGCAGGCTGTAAACTGGGATATGACCGCAGAAACAATCAGAGCCGCCGGCAGACCGGTCAGCGTGCTGAATCTTTTTGCCTACACCGGCGCTGCAAGCGTTGCGGCGCTTAAGGCCGGAGCCGCCGTTACTCACGTGGACGCTTCAAAAGGTATGACCCTCTGGGCCAAAGAAAACGCGGCCTCAAGCGGCGTTACGGACAGACCCGTGCGCTGGCTTGTGGACGACTGCCTCAAGTTTGTAAAAAGAGAGCAGAGACGCGGCAATAAATACGACATTATCATAATGGACCCGCCGTCATACGGCAGAGGTCCGGGCGGAGAAGTCTGGAAGCTCGAAAACGAGATTTACGGCTTTGTGAGCGAATGCGCTTCAATCCTGTCCGACAATCCGATAATGATGCTTATAAATTCTTACACCACGGGGCTGTCCCCGTCTGTAATGGAATATATTCTCGGCGAAACAGTCCGGAAAAAATTCGGAGGAACAACCGAAAGCGATGAAATCGGGCTGCCCGTTTCGTCAAAGCCCGGCAGGGTGCTCCCGTGCGGAGCGAGTGCAATCTGGAGAAAATAAAGGAACACCGATGCAGGAAAAGCTTATCGAAGTAAAAAACGTGACATTTGTCTATGAGTCGGATGACCCGGATACAGTTCCGAAGCCGGCTCTGGATAACATAAGTCTTGACATATATAAAGGTGAATTCGTCGCGGTGCTCGGCCACAACGGATGCGGTAAGAGCACCCTTGCAAAGCTCTGCAACGCGATTTATGAGCCCGGCGAAGGCAGCGTAACCGTGAAAGGCATACCCTCAGACAGCGAGGAAAATGGCGACAGAATCAGGCGCATTGTCGGCATGGTATTTCAGAATCCCGACAATCAGATAGTTGCGACCATAGTTGAGGACGATGTTGCCTTCGGGCCCGAAAACCTCGGCGTTGAGCCGAAGGAAATCCGCCGCAGAGTGGATGACGCGCTTAAAACGGTCAATATGTACGATATGCGCGAAAGGGAGCCGCACAAGCTCTCGGGCGGGCAGAAGCAGAGAGTGGCCATAGCGGGAGTTATAGCCATGCAGACTGAGTGCATCATTTTTGACGAGCCGACCGCAATGCTTGACCCCATGGGCCGCAAAGAGGTAATGCAGGCAATTCAGCGCCTCAACAAAGAAATGGGCATCACCATTGTGCTTATCACCCATTTTATGGATGAGGCAGTCAAGGCAGACAGAGTTGTTGTGATGGACAAGGGCAGAATAGTCACCCGGGCCAAGCCGGAGGATGTATTCTCTCAGGTTGACCTGCTCAGAAGCCACGGCCTCGATGTGCCTCAGTCAACGGAGCTGTGCCACAACCTCGGGCTCGGCGAAGGGGTAATCAGCGTGCAGGACTGTGTTGACAGAGTCTGCGCTTTTCTGGGAGGTGCGAAATGAGCTTTGCCATAGAAGTGAAAAATCTCACCCACCTCTACTCCCCCGGTACTCCTCATCAGGTAACCGCGCTCAAAAACATAAACCTGCAGATTGAGCACGGTGAAATTCTCGGAATCATCGGTCACACAGGCTCCGGCAAGAGCACGCTTATCTCTCACTTCAACGGCCTTTTAAAACCGAATGAGGGCTGTGTGCTTGTGGACGGGGTAGATATTCACACAAATAAAGAAACACTGAGAAATTCAAGATTCAAAGTCGGGCTCTGCTTCCAATATCCCGAATACCAGCTTTTTGAAGAAACGGTTTATAAAGATATAGCCTTCGGCCCGAAAAACATGAAACTGAGCGAAGAAGAAATCAGAAACAGAGTGCTCAGGGCTGCGCAATACACCGGCGTATCCGGGGAAATGCTCGATAAATCCCCCTTTGACCTTTCGGGCGGAGAAAAAAGGCGTGTGGCTATAGCCGGCGTGATGGCAATGGAGCCGCAGGTGCTCGTGTTTGACGAGCCTGCCGCAGGGCTTGACCCCGCAGGCAGAAAAGCTCTGACCGACCTTATAAAAGACTATCACAGGAGCACGGGATGCACGGTTATAGTCGTCTCACACTCCATGGAGGATATTGCAAAGCTCGCTAAGCGCCTCATAGTCATAAACGACGGGCAAGTTGCAATGGACGGCACACTCAGCGAGGTCTTCTCGCAGAGCGAAAAGCTGACCGGAATGGGGCTCGATGTGCCCGAAATCACAAAAATATTTGCCGAAATCAGGAAAAGGGGCTTCGATGTGCCTCCCGATGTTTACTCTGTGGAATATGCGGAGCAGATTATCCTTTCCATGGCGGGAAGGAGGGATGCGCAGTGATAAGCGATATCACCTTCGGCCAGTATTATCCGTCAAAATCCGTGCTGCACAGAGCGGACTCTCGCGCTAAGCTCCTGCTCACCTTTCTGATGATAGTATTCCTGTTCATTTGCAAAAACTTTCTTTCCCTGGGCGTTATGGTTCTTGTTACGGTGCTCGCGGTCATCTTTTCGGGTGTGCCGTTCAGAATGCTTCTTAAAAGCATAAAGCCCGTGATTGTCATACTCATATTCACCGCGCTGCTCAACATTTTTTACACAAAGGGCGGAGACGTTTATTTTGAGTTCTGGAGATTCTCAATCACCGAAAAGGGCATAAACAACGCCGTATTCACGGCCATACGCATTATAACCCTTGTTGTGCTCAGTTCTCTTCTGACATACACCACAACTCCCACCGACCTCACAACGGGGCTTGAGCGTCTGCTCTCCCCTCTCAATCACCTGCATATCAGGGTGCATACTCTGGCCATGATGATGACGCTCGCGCTCAGGTTCATCCCTACTCTTATTGAGGAAACCGAGAGAATAATGAACGCGCAAAAGGCAAGGGGCGCAGACCTTGAAACAGGCAGCCTTATTCAGAGAGCCAAAGCTCTGATACCCATTTTTGTGCCTCTTATGGTCTCGTCTTTCAGAAGGGCCTATGAGCTCGCTTTCGCAATGACCTGCCGCTGCTATACGGGCGGTGAAGGACGCACGAGAATGAAACAGATGAAGCTCTCAGGCAGAGATTTTGCGCTGCTTGCGATTTGCCTGGCGGCCTGCGCGGGAGTTATCGTGCTCAACATATTCTTCAATCCGGTAATCTGATATGAGAAACATTTTGCTTACAATACGCTTTGACGGCACAGCCTACCACGGCTGGCAGGTGCAGGAAAACGGAATAACGGTGCAGCAGACTCTTCAGGACGCGTGGGAAAAGATAACCGGCTCGCGCGATAATGTTACGGGGTGTTCCCGCACGGATTCGGGTGTACACGCCAACAAATACTGCTGCAATATCCGCACTGAAAACACGGCCCCCTGTGATGATCTCGTTTATTCGCTCAACGCAGTCCTGCCCGATGACATCGGCGTTACGCAGTGCCGCGAAGTCAATGAAGACTTTCACGCAAGGTATGACTGCGTTTCCAAAGAATATATTTACCGCATCTGGAATTCACCCGTCAAAAACCCGTTTGAATATAAATACTCGCTGAGAATCACCTATCCTCTCGATGAGCAGATGCTTGACAGGCAGGCAAAGCAGTTTATCGGGCGCCACGATTTTTCCGCCTTCTGCGCTTCCGGAAGCAGCGTTGCCGATACGGTCAGGACCGTTACGCACGCTTCTGTCACAAGGCAGGGCGATATGGTAATATTCAGAGTTGAGGCAGACGGCTTTCTCTACAATATGGTGAGAATTATGGCCGGCACCCTTCTCGGAATCGCATCGGGAAAAATTCCCGAGGATACCGTTACTCAGATAATAGAATCCGGCGACAGAAACAGAGCCGGAATCACCGCAAAACCCTATGGATTATTTCTCAACGACGTGAAATACGCAAAGGAGTGAGACAGTGCCCGCACAGGATAAAAAACCAACCGTTGATTTTAACAAAGCGAAGCAGCGCGCACAGACAAAAAAGGTTTTCAGAAAACTGAGAATACCTCTTGCCGTTCTCCTCGTGCTGATGATTGTGCTCATATCATTTCTCGCGGCGGGCGAAACAAGAAGGTCAAATATAATGGACTCCTTCAGGGCAATACCCGCCACCTTGGGAGACAGCCGCGGCTTCCCTTACCACACGGACGAGCTCTCTTTAAACAGGCTCCTTCTTGTGGGCGACAAGCCGATGACAGTAACCGAAAACGGTGTGAAGGTGCTTTCGCAGAACGGCGATGAGCTCTATGACCTGCATCTTGACTGGTCAGACACCAAAGCTGTTTCATATAACGGCAGAGCTCTTGTATTCAGCAACACCTCCGGCAGATATTATCTTATCAGCCGCACAAAGGAGCTTGCCCGCTTCAACGAGGACGGAGTGATTGTAACCGGCTGCCTTTCAAGAAACGGCTGTGTGGCATCGTCATCAACCACCGACAGTGTGCAGAGTGTAGTAAGGGTTTACAATCCGGGGCAGAAGCCGGTGTTTCAGCTCAACTGCGACAGAGACTATGTTTCGTCTCTCTCACTCTCACCCAAAGGTAATAAAATACTTATTTCCGGGGTGAACGCCGAAAACGCCCGCCTTTACTCCACGGTTTCCCTCTACAGCACAAAAAAGACTCAGCCGAAGTTCGAGGTTAAGCTCGACGGCACGACCGTACTTAAAACGGTTTATGCCTCGGCAAACAAATTTGTCGCTATAGGTGACAACAAAACGGTTATACTCAATTCAAAGGGCGAAATCACCAGGGAAATCACTTACGCCGATGACGCGCTGTTTGCCGTTGACTGCGACACCCACGGCAACACACTGCTGTGCTACAAAGAGTTCGGCGGCTCAAAAATAAGAATTGTCACCATACCGGATTCAGGCAAAAGCACTCACGAATTCGAGCTTGCCTATCCTCCGACTTCCGTTGATTACAGAAACAGCAAAATTGCCGCTTCGGTCGGCAACCGGGTTACGGTCTACACGCCCTCCGGCAGTGTCAGAGAGGAAATTGACTGCGACAATAATGTGAGCACCGTGCTGTTAGGCAACAACGGGATTTACACACTCGAAACCGGATACGTATGCAAATACTGATGGAAAACATAAAAGAATACCTGCCATACATACTTGACGCGCTTGTCATCATACTGCCGCTCGTTTCAGTAGCAGTAGGGCTCGCAAAAGGATTCACGGGGCTTGTGCTCCCCTTTGCGCTCACGGTGGGCTTCATAATCATAGCCCGTCTCTACGCCCACCCGATAGCTCAGGCGCTGACATCGGAATATTTTCACGATGAAGCGGTGAAACACCTTGCAGCGCACCTGAGTGAAAAGCTTTCCCGGGGCACATTAACGCTCAAAGGCGCGCTGCCCGAGGCCTTTTCGGGGCTTATCGGCAGCCCGGGCCTCGGCTCCGATTATCTGCTCAGCGCCGACGCGATTCCCGCTCTGTCAGAAAAGCTTGTCACAGCCGCCGAGCCGGCAGTTATCATCCCCGCTGTCACGGTATGTGTATATATATGCTTCTATTTTGCGGCAAAAGTTTTCAGCGCTTTTCTGCTTAAGCCCGCAAAAGCCATAGCAAAACTCCCTCTGATTAAGCAGGCGGATAAATTTCTCGGTCTTATTGCCGGAACTGTTCTGGGGGCACTGCGGCTTTTCGTATATGCCGCAGCGGTTGCCGTGGCAATTTCACTTGCGAGCGAAAGCTCTTTTTCGCGCGCCGTTACCGAAACACAGCTTCTCAGCGTAATTGCGAATGAAGTAATCAATATTTTCTGAAGGAGAATGAATTATGAAAAGAATACTCAAAGAATATTTTACCGACGCCTGGACCATACCCAACCTGCTCTCTTTCCTGAGAATAGTGATGGTGCCGATATTTGCGGTGTTATTTATGAAAGGACATTACGGCTGGAGCGTATTTGTGCTTGCCCTTTCGGGCCTGAGCGACTTTTTTGACGGAAAAATCGCAAGAAAGTTCAACCAGGTCAGCGCGCTTGGCAAAACTCTTGACCCGATAGCGGACAAACTCACGCAGATTACCATTGCGGTTGTGCTCTATATAACATTTGCGAAAGCGCATGACAATCTCATAAGGGCTTTCAGCTGGATATTCCTTGTCTTCCTTGTAAAAGAAGCGGTAATGATAATAGGCGGAGCCATTATGATTGCAATCGGTCTCAGGCCCGGAGCAGCGGAAATGCCCGGCAAGGTAGCTACGTTCGCTTTTTATGTGATAATGATACTGATTATCGCTTTCGGCCCGGAAATCGGAATATTCGCAAAATACTTCATCATACCCAACATACTTATGATTATCCTTGTGGCAATCAGCGCTGTGCTCACGATTATAGCCTTCTGCAGCTATATACCGGGTGTCAGACAGCAGCTAAGGGAGAAAAAAGCAAATAAATCCGCACAGGAAGCGGCAAAAGAAGAGGAAACAAAATGAAACAGGTTCTTTGTTCAAAATGCAAACAGCGCCCCGCCATGTTTTTCATGACAAAGGTGGAGGGCGACAAGACCACGCAGGAGGGGCTCTGCCTCAAATGCGCTATGGATCTCAATATAGGGCCCATAAAACAGATAATACAGTCTATGGGCATATCGGAGGATGAATTTGACGAGGTAAGCGAGCAGTTTACCGAGATGTTTGAAAATGGCAGCTTTGAGCCGGGCGGAGCCGGCACCATGCCCTTTATGCAGAATCTGAGCGCTATGTCCGGCGCAGGCGATGAGCACTCCGCGGACAGCGCCGAAAAAGAGAAAAAGCGCCGCTCACAGAAGAAGGAAAAAGAAGCGCAGGACAAAAAGAGAAAGTATCTTTCCCAGTTCTGCACAGACCTCACCGCTAAAGCGAGAGAGGGCAAGATAGACCGGATAATCGGCAGAGAAAACGAGATTTACCGCTCCATACAGATTCTCTGCCGGCGCAGCAAAAACAATCCCTGCCTCATAGGCGAGCCCGGCGTGGGCAAAACAGCCATAGCCGAAGGGCTTGCCCTTCGTATTGCGGCGGGTGATGTGCCGGCGAAAATTGCCGACAAGGAAATACAGATGCTCGATATAGCCGCCCTTGTGGCCGGCACGCAGTTCAGAGGGCAGTTTGAGAGCCGTATAAAGGGGCTAATCGAAGAGGTTAAGGCTCAGGGCAACATAATCCTTTTCATTGATGAGGTGCATCAGCTTGTGGGCGCGGGCGAGAGCGAAGGCTCGATGAACGCTGCCAACATTCTCAAGCCCTCCCTGTCAAGAGGAGAAATTCAGATTATAGGCGCCACCACCTTCACTGAGTACAGAAAGTATATCGAGAAGGACGCAGCTCTTGAACGCCGCCTTCAGCCCGTAACCGTTGAGGAGCCTTCAATAGAGCAGACCGCGGAGATGCTCGCAGGCGTTAAGTCCTATTACGAAAATTTCCATAAGGTAAGGGTAAATGATTCGCTGATTATGAAAGCCGTTCAGCTCAGCGAAAGATACATAAATGACAGATTTCTCCCCGACAAGGCAATAGATTTGCTTGACGAAGCCTGCACCTGCGCAAATCTGAGAAACAAGAATATAAGCCTTTTTGAAATCGCTCAGAAAGAGCTTGAAGAGCTCAGGCAGGAAGAAAGCGGACTTATGGAGGGCGAAAAAGACGGCGAGGCCGATTACGAAGAAATCGCAAAGCTCAGAACGGAAATTCTGCAGAAAGAGGAAGAAGTCAAAAAGCTTGAGGAACTAGCTGAAGACAATCTCGTGACCGAGGAGGACCTCGCTAAGGTTATTCAGCTCTGGACGGGAATCCCCGCGAGCAAGGTGATTGAAAGCGACCTCAGGCGCCTGAAGGAGATGGAAGCAAACCTCAAGGCGCACCTTATAGGTCAGGACGAAGCCGTTGACCTTGTCTGCGCTGCAATAAGAAGAAACAGGGTTCAGATAAATCCGCGCCGCAGACCTGCGTCATTCATTTTTGTCGGCCCGACAGGCGTTGGCAAGACAGAGCTTGTGAAGCTGCTCGCCAAGGAGCTGTTTGAAACTCCGGAAACTCTCATAAGGCTCGATATGAGCGAGTTTATGGAGAAGCATTCCGTGTCAAGAATAATCGGCTCCCCTCCGGGCTATGTCGGCTATGATGAAGCCGGGCAGCTCACCGAAAAGGTGCGCCGCAAGCCCTATTCCGTGGTGCTGTTTGACGAAATAGAAAAAGCTCACCCGGATGTTATGAATATACTGCTTCAGATACTTGACGAGGGCAAAATCACCGATGCTCAGGGCAGGCACGTAAGCTTTGAAAACACTGTGATTATAATGACCTCCAACGCCGGATCAGACAGAGCAAGCGGCGCTCTCGGCTTCGGCAAGACAAAGAACGAGGCCTCAAAAGAAAGAAGCATGAAAGCTCTTACCGAATTCCTCAGACCCGAATTCATAGGCAGGGTTGACGAGGTAGTCGTATTCAATGACCTTACCAAGGAAGATTATGAAAAAATTGCCGCCCTTCTTCTCGGAGAGCTTGTCGACCCGCTTGCGGACAAAGGCATAAAGTTCAGCTGGGATGATAAAGCGACAGCCGTCATAGCCGAGCTCTCGGCTGACGGCACAAGGGGCGCGAGAGACCTGCGCTCCTGCATAAGAAAAAAGGTTGAAGATGTGATAACCGGCAAAATGGTCGAGAGCGTTGGCTCCCCGATAAAAGCCGTTTCCGTCACAGCCGAAGGCAGCGAGATAATTTGCAATTTTAAATAAAAAAAGGAGTATGAACAATGGCACGTTTTCTGTTTTCAGCATTTGCCGATGAGGCATCGGGCAGCATTTCAGAGCAGATTGCAGCCTGCAAAAAGAACGGCATAGATTACATTGAGCTCAGGAACTGCGACGGCAAGAACATTTCCGATTTTACCGTCGATGAGGCGAAGGCGCTCAAAGCCCGTCTCGATGAAGGCGGAATCAAGGTTTCATCAATCGGCTCACATTACGGCAAAATTGAAATAACGGACGATTTTGCCGCGCATTTCGAGGCGTTCAAAAACACCGTTGAAGTTGCGAAAATTCTCGGCACCAAATATATCAGAATGTTCAGCTTCTATTTCCTCAACGGCGAGAGCCGCGAGGAATACAGAGACGAAGTGTTTGCGCGTATGAGCGCAATGGTTGACTTTGCCAACGAAAACGGCATACTCTGCTGCCACGAAAATGAAAGAGGCATTTACGGCGACACGCCCGAAAGATGCATTGAAATCGCAGAGTATTTCGGCGAGAGAATCGGCAATATTTTTGACCCCGCAAATTACATATTAAACGGCAATCCCACTAAAGCGGGCTTTGACGCGCTCAAGGATAAAATCACATATATGCACATAAAGGACGCCATCGCGGCAACCGGCACGGTAGTGCCGGCAGGAGAAGGCGAAGGCGAGCTTGAGTACATACTGAAAGAGCTTGACAAAAACGATAAGGTATATTTCCTTTCGGTTGAGCCCCACCTGAAGGTGTTTGACGGCCTTAAGTCGCTTGAGGTTTCCGATGAGCTTGCTCTGAAGATGGACGAGAAATACTCCTACCCCGATAACAATGCTTCGTTTGCCGCTGCCTGCGGCGCTATTCACGCGCTGATTGAAAAGAAGGTTCAGCCCGTCAGAATGGGCGTTATTGGCGTGGGCAATATGGGTACATCCCATGTGAGATCTTATTCCGAGGGTTCACACTCCGGTCTCAGAATGACCGCCTGCGCCGATGTCATACCCGAAAGAGCCGACAAGTGCAGGGAGCTGGTGCCCGGCATAAAAACCTATTACTCCGCCGAGGAGCTTATTGACAGCGGAGATGTTGACGCTGTTATTATAGCCACACCCCATTATTTCCACTCCCCCATCGCTCAATACGCTTTTTCAAAGGGCGTTCACGTTCTGACCGAAAAGCCCGCGGGAGTTTATACAAAGCAGGTTAGAGAGATGAACGAAGCCGCCGCAAAGAGCGGTCTGGTATTCGGCATAATGTATAATCAGCGCACGAACTGCGTTTACAGAAAGCTCAGGGAAATCGTAAAGAGCGGCGAACTCGGCGAAATCAAGAGAGTAAGCTGGATTATAACCGACTGGTACCGCACTCAGGCTTATTACAACAGCGGCGGATGGCGCGCGACCTGGGCAGGCGAAGGCGGCGGCGTGCTGCTCAATCAGTGCCCGCATAACCTTGACCTGTGGCAGTGGATCTGCGGCATGCCCTGCAAGATAAGAGCCTTTGTGCACGAGGGCAAATGGCACGATATAGAAGTTGAAGATGATGTCACCATTTACGCCGAATACCCCAACGGCGCAACCGGCACATTTATCACCTCAACCGGAGACTGCCCCGGCACAAACAGGCTTGAAATTACCCTTGACGGCGGCAAAATAGTATGCGAAGGCGGCTCAAAGCTTTCACTCTACCGCCTTGAGCAGATGACATCGGACCATATAAAGAACGCCGAGCAGGGTTTCGGCAGAATCGAAGGCAAATGGGAGGATGTGCCCACAGACGGCAGAAACAGGCAGCATGTTGAGGTTGTCTCCAAATTCGCATCTGCAATCACAAACGGCACAGAGCTTGTCGCTCGCGGCGAAGAGGGCATAAACGGCCTTAATATTTCCAACGCCGCTCACCTCTCTTCCTGGCTCGACAAAGATATTACTCTGCCTGTTGATGAGGATCTTTATTTCTCAATGCTTCAGGAAAAAATCAAAGCCGGTAACGCTCAGAAAGAGACAGTCACCGACTCAGTTCAGGGAGATATGTCCTCCACATTTTGATAAGGCGGTGCTGTTACTATGAAAGTTGCTGTTGTCGGATGCGGCAATGTTTCCGTGAACCACTTTGCGGCAATCCGGGATATTCCCGGAGCCGAGGCAGTCGCAGCAGTAGATATAAAAAAAGAACGGGCAGAAAGGTACGCGCATGAAACAGGAGCAAGAGCATATACCGATTTTGATGAAATGCTCAAAACCGAGAAACCCGATGTGGTTCATATAGCGACGCCTCACTGGCTTCATACTCCTATGGCGGTTAAGGCGCTTGACAGCGGAGCGCACGTCTTCCTTGAAAAGCCCTGTTCCGTAACCTCCGAGGAGGCAGACGCCCTCGCCAAAGCGCAGGAAAGAAGCGGGAAACAGGTTGCTGTCTGCTTTCAGAACAGATACAACGACTCTTCCATAACGCTTAAGGAAATCGTTGACAGCGGAAAATACGGAAAAATCAAGTCCGTAAGGGGCTTTGTCACCTGGGACAGAGGCAGGGAATACTACAGCGACGACTGGCACGGCACGCTCGACAAGGAATGCGGCGGCGTGCTGATTAACCAGGCAATTCATACACTTGACCTGATTCTTTTTATTGCCGGTCCCTGCAAGGAAGTTACAGCCCACGTTTTCAATGACCATCTAAAAGGGATAATAGAGGTTGAGGATACTGCGTACCTGCGTATGAAGCTTGAAAGCGGAATCTGCGCCCTGCTTCTTGCTACCACGGCGTTTTCCGGCAATTCTCCCGTAATGATTGAAGTTTCGCTTGAAAACGCGCTTTTCCGCCTTGAAGGTGAGCTTCTGTATAAGATTGCGCCCGACGGGAAGGCAGATATTCTGTGCGCCAGGAGCGATGAGCAATTCAGCGGCAAAAGTTACTGGGGTCACGGTCATAAAGCGATAATCCGTGATTTTTATAACTGCATTGAAACAGGCAGAAAATTCTCAATAGACGCATACGAAGGCGGCAAAGCTCTCAAAACTGTTGCCGCGGCATATAAATCATCAAGAAACAATACTACGGAGGCGGTAAAATGATACACGAGAACTTAAAAGGCAGAGTAGCGGTAATCACGGGCGGCGGCGGAGTGCTTTGCAGCGGTTTTGCGAAAGTACTGGCTCAGCTCGGAGTAAAGGTTGCCGTGCTTGACCTAAGGGAAGAGGCGGCGGCGGAAGTCGTCAGCGAAATCAATTCAAGCGGCGGCACCGCGATTGCCGTAGGCTGCAATGTGCTCGAAATGGAAAGCCTTGAAAAAGCAAGAGAGAGAATAAGCTCTGAGCTCGGCCCCTGCGACATACTCATAAACGGTGCGGGCGGAAACAACCCGAAGGGGACCACCACCAAAGATATATTTGAAGAAGGCGACCTTGAAAACAAAGCCGAAGGTCTCAAGACCTTCTTTGATCTCGATCCCTCCGGCATACAGTTTGTATTCAATCTCAACATTCTCGGCACCCTGCTCACAACGCAGTGCTTTGCCAAAGATATGACCGGCAGAAAGAACACCTGCATTATAAACATTTCATCAATGAACGCCTTCTGCCCCCTTACGAGAATACCCGCGTATTCGGCAGCAAAAGCGGGCGTGTCAAACTTCACTCAGTGGCTCGCTGTTCACTTTGCCGAGGCAGGTATAAGAGTAAACGCCATTGCACCAGGCTTCTTTGCCACAAACCAGAATCACTCTCTGCTTTACAATGAGGACGGCTCACTCACCCCGCGTTCTGAGAAAATCATTTCTCACACCCCCATGCGCCGTTTCGGCGTGCCCGAGGACCTGAGCGGTGCTCTCGCCTTCCTCTGCGATGAAACATACTCCGGCTTCATCACCGGTGTTATTCTGCCCATAGACGGCGGTTTCAACGCTTATTCGGGCGTATAAAGACAAAAAAAGACACGGCAAAAGCTCCGTACGGCTGTACGGAGCTTTGATTTTACCATATTTTGTCGATTACATAATGGAGCAGTGCCAGCAGAAAAATAAGAATGACCGAGCCGAAGAGCATACATCCGCATCCGGGTGAACCGGCGGGCACAGGCATTTTACGCCTGTGCCCGCCGGATGGCTCATCATCACCGTTGAGAACATAATCGTTATGTTCCCACTTCACAGAATCGTCATCCAAATTATTCCACGCAGACAGTACCGTCCTCGGAAACCGTAATTTTCATTCCGTCCTTGACGTAATCGAGAAATTCAGGGCCCAGGCAGTCAACCGTGACTATGGGAGAGTCGGTCCATACGGCAGCAAGCACGGCTCCTGCCGCGGCAAGGGAGTCAATATGCTCGGAGAAGAGCAGACATTTGGGGGCTTTGCCGAGGTCCGCGGCACAGTAAAGCACCATTCCGCCCGTGGTTGAGCCGATAGTCTGAGGCAGGCAAATAGCCTTATTGAGCATTGATTTTTTGTATAAATCGGGGTTGTTCTGATCCCCGCACTTTACTTCCTTGTCGCCGAACTGAAGAGCGTTCTGGAAAGAGGCAAGCGTATTGAGACCGCCGTGAGAAACAAGAGCTTCTGCCGTGCAGCTGCCCGCGCACACGGGGCGTCCTTTGAATTCTCTCATCTTATTTTACCTCCTTTGTTATTATGTCCAGAATTTCGTCGCTTCTGTAATAACGCGAGGTTGTGTAAGTCCTGAGCTTGTTGGAGTTTGTAATAACCGCCTTCTTTTTGCAAAGCGGATTATTCATATACATAAGCGGGCAGATGTAGCTGAGAATAATGCCGGTGTCTTTCAGCTTCTTGCCGTAGGGAGATTTGGAAAACTCCTCGCACACCGCGGGAGCGGCGGTAAAAACGGTGGGCACGCTGACCTTTGAAAGGCCGTTCTTTTTGAGAGCCTCGGTCACATTATCGGTCCACTCTTTCAGCTGCGCCATTGAGAGATGCGGGCAGCCCACAAAGCAGAGCTTGGGAGCAGCGCTGATATCCTTCCACATTACCGGGTAGTTATCCTGCACTCTCTTGAGCTCATCATCGTCTATCACATATACTTTTGCGCCCTCGGCAATGAGAGACTCGCCGAGCTCTTTCGCCTCGGGGGTAAGTCCGTCTATATGATAAAGACCCACGGCGCCGTTTGAGGCTGTGGCAGCGCCGAAATCCTTGAGGTAAGCCTTTGCGTCATCAGTAAGCTCATTGCCTATCCACTTATCGAGCCCCTTGACATACGGCACATCCTCCATAACCTTCATACCGATTGCGGAGCCGAGAATCTGCGCCTCAGGCTTTTTGGTGGTCTTTATTTCCACAACCCAGGTTGCCTTTCTGCCCTCATCTGTAAGCAGGCCGAAATAAGGCACAAACCCGGCTATGGAGCCGAAAAGCTCGATTATGCCGCTGTTTCTGTTGCAGCGCGCGCCGAGCACGGAGTTTGCATAAACAACGGCCGATGACTCCGCCCAGGAGAGATAGTCCCCTTTCTTGGGAATGTTGCCCACCTCATCCATATAGCAGGTGCAGGTGTATGAATCTCTGTCAATGAGTCCGAGCTTTGCGAGCTGAGAATCGTAACTGTCCTGCATGGAGTACATAAACTTTTTGAAAACGATTTTTTCAAGGAAGCTTGCCGGCACATTCGGGTCGAGAGGTTTCGGGTCAACGGAAAACTTCTGCTTTGAAAACGCACCGCCCTCGATAAGCTGATCCATAAGATTATAAACGGGTTTCATAACCTTAAGGCCGAAGCTTGTTACAAGGTGGCCCTTGGTGCTTGTGACAGGCACCATTTTTTCAGCGCCGAAAGCATCTCCGTAGAGCACAAGAGTCTGCATAACCTTTGCCATTGTTTCGCCTTTGGAGCCGCCGAGAATATCCTGCTGCTCCTGTGTAAGAGTCATTTTGCAGTCCAAGCAGAACACGTCCTTTCATATTAAATCACGCGTACTTACGCGGTATTATGTATTTTGAGAAAATCATAAACATCGGGATAAGCTCAAGCCTTCCCGCGAGCATATCAAAAGTGAGCACCAGCTTTGAAAGGTCGGAAAGCGCGCTGAAGTTGCCGGTGGGACCTATCTCGGCAAAAGCGGGACCCACATTGTTTATGCAGGTGATGACCGACGTAAGGGTGGGAATCATCTCGTGCCCGTCAATGGCAATAATGAACACTGAGATGAATATTACTATAACATAGATGGCAAGGAAAGTCGCAACGCCCGTCACGAGCTCTTCATCAACTGCTCTGCCGTCTATCTTTATGCCTTCGACTCTGCCCGGGTTGAAGGCCTTCTTTATTGTCCTTTTTGCGTCTTTCACAAGAATCGCGACTCTCGAAATTTTAAGCCCGCCGCCCGTTGAGCCCGCGCAGGCGCCCAGGAACATAAGCAGCAGCAATATCGTCTTTGCAAGAGTCGGCCAGGTGTCAAAATCCGTTGTGGTGAAGCCCGTGGTTGAAATGATAGACGAAACCTGGAAAAACGCGAGGCGAAGGGACTGCCCGAAGGGGTGCCTGGTAACCGTCAGCTCAAGGGTTATTATAAGGGTTGCGGCAAGTATGGTGCCGAGATACCAGCGCAGTTCCTCATCCTTGAGGGCGTGGCGGGCATGCCCCTTAAGTGTCACATAGTAGAGGTTGAAATTCACGCCGTAAAGCACCATAAAAATTGATATTACAACTTCGCAGTATGAATTGGCATAGCCCTCTATGCTTTTGTTGAGCACGCTGAAACCGCCTGTACCGGCCGTGGCAAACGCGGTGCAGATGCTGTCAAAAAGAGGCATCTTGCCGGCAAACAGCAAAAGCACGAGAGTGAGAGTCATGCAGATATAAATTGCGTAAAGGATTCTCGCGGAAGCTCTCAGACGCGACACGAGCTTGCCTACGCTCGGTCCGGGCACCTCCGCGCGCATAATATGCATTGCCGAGCCCTCTGTTTTGGGCATTATCGCTATGGCAAACACGATTATTCCCATACCGCCGATAAAGTGGGTAAAGCTTCTCCAGAAAAGAATGCTCTTGGGGAGCGGTTCTATTTCAGTAAGAATGGTGGAGCCCGTGGTGGTGAAGCCGGAAACCGTTTCAAAAAATGCGTTTACATAGTTAGGCACAGCGCCGCTTATCACAAACGGCAAAGCGCCCAGAGCGGACATAAAAAGCCAGGTAAGCGCCACGAGCATATATCCGTCCCTTGCAAAGAACGTATCTTTTAAGGGCTTTCGCGCTCTCATAATAAGGCCCAGCACCGTAAGGATACACATTGTTATCAGAAATGAAAGCGCTGTTCTGATATTTTCCCTGAATATCACCGACACCATTACCGGCAGTACCATAAGCACTGCCTCAAGCAGCAGTATGGAGCCGAGCACATTGTAAATTTTCCTGTAATTCAAATCAGTTCACCTTAATTGAATATATCATTCAGACTTGTCAGGCTACGCCCGGATGTAACTACTATCACACTGTCGCCGCCGAGTATATAATCATCGCCGCCGGGGAAGATTATGCTGCCTTTTCTTATGATGGCAACAATCAGCAGCTTTGAATGCATCTTAAGCGCTTTGAAAGGGATATTTTCATATTTGAATCCGGAGGGCACAGAGAATTCAACAGCTTCAACTTTGCCGCCTACAAGATGGTAAAGCGAGTTTATCTGTGACTGATCCTCGGAATTCTGAAGAGCCCTGACATATCTTGTAACAAGAGAGCCGGCCACAAGCTGAGGAGAGATAACCGTTTCAAGGCCTATATCGGTGATTATGGAATATGAGTGCCTGTCAACCTTTGTTATGACCTTCTTCACATTCTTTGAATAGGCATACATGGAAACGATGATATTTTCCTCGTCAATGCCGGTGAGCGCAACGAGAGCGTCCTGATTTTCAAGATTCTGCTCCTCAAGCACGTCCTGGTCTGTGCCGTCGCCGTGAATAACGGTGACATCATCGAGCGTTTCGGAGAGCACTCTGCATCTCGCTTCGTTCACTTCAATGAGCTTTATGTTTCTGCCTGTCTGGGAAAGAAGCCGTGACAGATAGAGGCCTATTCTGCCGCCGCCGACTATCATAACATCATTTATTTTTTGCTTGTAAACACCGATTGCGCGCATAAAGGAGGTTAGCTCCGAGCGGGTGCCGGTGATGCTTATGGAGTCGCCCGCCCTGATTACGGAGTCGCCCGAGGGTATTTCAACATCGTTGCTTCTCTGAATAGCGCAGATAAGCACCTTCTGTTTGAATTTTTTCATTATGTCGACTATCGCGGTTTCGCACAGCGGGTTATTCTCGTGAATAACTATTCTGGCAATTTCAAGAGTGCCTCCCGCAAAAGAATCCACATTTGCCGCGGACGGGAAACGGATAATTCTGGAAATCTCGTTAGCCGCCTCATACTCCGGGTTTACTACAAGGCTTATGCCGATGCGGTCACGCAGAAATTCACTTTGATTTGAATAATTCGGATTTCTGACACGGGCTATTGTATGCTGTGTGCCGAGCTCCTTCGCAAAGGTACAGCACAGAATATTCATTTCGTCAGAAGAGGTACAGGCAATCACAATATTCGCTTTTTTGGCGCCTGCCTCTTTAAGCACATCGATATTTATGCAGTTGCCGCAGATACCCATTACATCGTATGTATCCACAACCGAAGTCACCTTGGCGCTGTTAAGGTCAACCGCCACAACATTGTGGCCTTCCTTGGCAAGCTGAGCGGTGAGGGTAACACCGAGCTTGCCCTGCCCTACTACGATTATATTCATTGATTGGCTTTCCTTTCGCTTTCAACCCTTTTCCATTCGCCGATAAGAGGAATAAGAGGAATAAACACAAGCAGCGCAACAACAGCCGCGCCCAGGAATATGTGCGGAGGCGGAACATTCACTGTTTCCGCGTAGTCATTAAGATAAGTCTTGACAGCAAAGCGGTCGGTAATGGCTGAGCCGATTGCAGGACCGATAATCATGGGAAGCATCACGCAGAATATCATTCTCACGCCCTGAAGAGCGCCCGCTTTGTCCTCGGGAGTAAAATCGCGCACGGCCGCTGAGAGCATTATCATCATAAGGCCGTAACCGGCAAGGAAGACTACCGCGCACACAGCGAAAACTGCAAGATTTCTCGCAAAGAAAACGGCAATAAGGCCCGCAATCAGGAAAAGGATTGAAGGCACTGAGAATTTGGCTTTGCCGTGCTTATCCATCATTGCGCCCATAATGACAGCGCCCGCTATAACCGAGCCGATTACCAGCACAGCCGCAACGGCAAAAACGGGAGTAATCTGCAGATTTGCAAAATCAAGCCCTATCTGGTGCTGTACATAAATGAAAAGGTACGGGAAGAAAATCTGCACCGCTACACTGTAAATGCACAGGCAGGCGAGGGAGAGGTAAAGCCCCTTGTTGCTCTTTATGACAGACGGACGGAAGCCGTAGATAAGGTCCGCCCAGAAGTTTGTTTCTTTCTTTACGCCGGAGCGGGAATCCTTAACGGTAAAGAGACCGACAACGCCGCACACCGAAACGAGAATGCCGAGGCCTATAAAGCAGGCGGGGTAGCCGAATGAGCTTGCGAGCACGCCGAACGCAACCGTTACGATTACCATGGCAAGCACGGGCAGAGTGGCAAGAACGCCCTCTGTTCTCGCTCTGTTGCTGTCGGATGTTATATCGGTTATCCATGCGTTGAACGCGGCGTCGTTACTTGTGGAACCCATAAAGGTCATAATGCAGTCCATAACGATTACCACGGATACCGTGGCGGCAAGCGCCTTGGCAGCCTCAAGGCCGAGCACCCTGCCGACATTTTCTCTTGAAATAAAGGCAAACGCCATAACGGTTATGCCCCAGAGAATGTAGCCGCCGCAAAGGAATATTTTTCTTTTGTTGAGCTTATCGCTGAGTGTGCCCATAAGCAGAGTGGCTACAACCGCAATTACGGATGAAGCGGCGACCATGTGGGAAATATCCCTTGCCGTGCCGCCAATGTAATTGAACAGGAATGTGTTGAAATAGTTGTTTTCAACCGCCCAAGCCACCTGCCCCATAAAGCCGAACAGTATGACATTGAACATCAGCCTTCCGCCGAGCTTGTCACTTTTTGCCATTTGTTTTCCCTCCTGCTGAAAAATGATAGACAGTATATGCCGCCGCTGTCAGCGCCGCGGCAGCGCCGAGAGCACGGGCGCAGAAATGAAGCGCCATACTCTGCCTGTCCGTTATAGTTCTGAAAACCGGGCCGAGGCTTTCGCTGCGCAGCCCGAATTCCTTGAAATGCTTGAGCACCTGAGTGAATTCGTCCGGTGAGCTTTCATTAAGCTCCACATATCTCACACAGGAGCGGCAGCCGTCGGTGTAAGCCCTGAAACCGGCTGTTTTATGCTGGGCAAGAAAGATGCCGTCAACATAGCCCGAAAAATCATTCAGATGATCGTGGCCGAAAAACGCGGCTTTTACTCCCCCGGCCCGTTTCCAGCTTTCGAACTGACCGTTATTGAAATCCGGGGAGCACGGTCCTTCGCCCACATAGCCAACAGTGCCTTCGGCGCCCACATATCTCTCGCCCGAGAGCTTGTTATGCCCGCGCACGCTCACCGGATACTCACAGAGCCTCGCTTTTCTGAGCAGGCGGTATTCCTCGGGCACCGGTGTGTGCTGGAATATATACGACGGCAACACCCTGCCCGAGTCGGCGCTGAGTTTATTGCAGGTCTTTTCAAACCATTCTATCTGGTCTGTGTGGACCCAGTCATATTTTGAAACGCTCTGATCATCACACAGATTGTTGGAATCCAGAAACCAGAGCACGGCCTTCGGCTCGTTGCCCTGCGATGAATAAAGCACTTCATAATAATCGGCCTTGCCGGGCACCCCGTCACACCTCATATTGACAAGGGGAAGGCTGTCATACGTGCTCACAACAGCTTCGTCAACCCCGGGGTCGTGCTCGTGATTGCCCATTATGGCGTAAACGGGAATGCCCCTTGAGGTCGCCGGCTCGCAGAGGTCGGCTATTGCCTGCCTGAAGGCTTCGGGGTCCTGAGCACAAAGACCCGTGCTGAAATTGTCGCCGAGGAATACGCAGATTTCGGGCCGGAATTCATCGAGCGCCGCATTCATAAGCTTCTGCATATCCCTGAAATTCGGTGAAGTTTTATAGTCCGGCTTTTCGTGAAGGTCTCCGAAAAGAAGCATTCCGAACTTTCCGTCTGAATTGAATCTTAACATCCGCATCACCCCGCAGGTCACACTATGCGCATTTTATCAGCATCATTATACCACAAGCGTAAATGCTATTGCAATAATAATATTTATAAATACAGCGCGCGCATTTTAATATTCGTTCTTGTAAACTTCTCCCCCGTGTGATAAGATATAATAAGCAAAGTATTTCCTCAAATCGGTGCCGCAGGCCGGCAGAAGGACTAAATGATATGATTAAAGCTCTGTGCGTTATACTCTCCTTTTTTCAGGTGGCGCTTTTCAATCTCGTTTCCCTTGGCAAAACTCAAACAATCGGGGTGAATAAGTACGTGGAATACCAGACAGCCGGCGGTTTCGGCACTTCCTCCGCCTGGTGGAGCCAGACGATAGATGACGAGCAGACTGCCCGTGAAATCGCCCGCCTTCTTTATGACAGAGAGACCGGGCTCGGGCTGAATATTTACCGCTATAACATCGGCGGCGGCGAAGCGGATAACCCGGACTGCCGGATATGGGACCGGACCAGGCGCACCGAGAGTTTCCTTTATCGGGACGAATCGGACGGGCAGTGGAAATATGATTTCAGCCGTGACGCCAATGCCGTGAGGATGATGAAGCTCGCCGTTGAGTACGGAGCGGATGAGGTGGTGCTCTTCTGCAACTCCCCGCATTACTCCATGACGGCAAGCGGGCACGCATCCGGCGGGCTCGAAAAGAAGGTCAACAATCTGCCCGAGGAAAACTACGGCGCATTCGTTGATTATGTGCTGACAATCGCTGACCATTTTGTGCAGGAAGGAATACCTGTCAGATATATCTCCCCCATTAACGAGCCTCAGTGGGACTGGGGCGGAGAATGGGTAGGCCAGGAAGGCTGCCATTATGACCCCGACGAATGTATAAAGCTGCTTGAGCTGTTTGCAGTGACTATGCAGCAGAGGAACTGCCCCTACGGCCTGAGCGGCCCTGAAAGCGGTCAGCTCACACCGGAATACTATGACTATATTGATAAATTCATGCAAAGCGAAATTCTCAGAAACTGCTGTGACCACATAGCGGGTCACAGCTACTGGATGGATTACAACCTTGCCGGCAAAAAGGAATTCGGGGAGAAAATGAAAACAGAATACCCCGATATGAGATTTGATATGACCGAATGGTGCGAGCTTCCGCTGCAGATTGACAGCACTGCTGTCGAAAGCGGTCTTCGTATGGCGAATATAATCTGCCAGGATCTGAGCCTTCTGGGCGCCTCATCCTGGTCAAGCTGGACAGCGGTCAACGGCGACGGCCTTATGGAAATAAAAGACGGAAAGCTCGTTATCTACAGCAGATACTACGCATATATGCATTTCTCCCGTTTCTTGGAAAAAGGGATGAAGCGCATTGATATTATGGACAGCAAAGAAAACTCGGACATCACGGGCGTTGCCTACAAAGGCGGCGGCAAAACCGTAATCGTGCTTGTCAATAATTCCGGCGAAATGCAGAAGCTGAACTTCACCGGAGTATGCGGAAAATATGAAACATATATCACGGACGAAACCCGCTGCTGCGAAAAAGAGCAGAGCGGTAAATATTTCACGGGTATCACGGTACCCGGCAAAAGCATAGAAACCATAATAATCGGAGGGTGAAAAATGGAAAAGAAATACAGAGTGGGTCTTATCGGCTGCGGCGGAATCGCCAAAGGAGCGCACATTCCTTCATACAAGCTTGAAAAGCGGGCTGAAATAGTCGCCGTATGCGACATACGAAAAGAAAGAGCGGAATTTGTAAGAAAAACTTTTTTCAGAAACGCCGCTGTTTATGAGGATTACAAAGAACTCCTGAAGGATGAGAGCATAGACTATGTGGATATCTGCACCCCTAACTATATGCACTCGGTTATCGCTGTTGACGCTCTGAACGCCGGCAAGCACGTGCTGTGCGAAAAACCCGACGCGATAAATGTTGAGGAAGCGCTCAAAATGAAGGACGCTGCCGAGAAAAACGGCAAAAAGCTCATGGTAATAAGAAACAACCGCTATATGGACACCTCAAAGGCCATCAAAAAGATGGCGGACGAAGGCTTCTTCGGCGAGTTTTACGCCGGCCGCTGCGGATGGATAAGGCGCAGGGGCATACCGGGCAAGGGCGGCTGGTTCACCACCAAGGAGCAGAGCGGCGGAGGTCCGCTGATTGACCTGGGCGTGCATATGATAGACCTCGCAATCTGGTTTATGGGCAACCCTAAACCTGTTTCCGTAACCGGCAACACATTTTCAAAGTTTTCGGATGCCGAGGAGATGGACTCGCCCGAGTCAAAATTCGGCGATAAGGTTGAGGGCGGCACCTTCGACGTGGAAGACCTCGCAATCGGCTCCATAAGGTTTGAAAACGGCGCTGTGCTTCAGATAGAGTTTTCCTGGGCGTCCAACATAAAAAAAGAGATAAAATTTGTTGAGCTCAGAGGCGAAAAAGCAGGTCTCTCCTGGCACGGCGGCATAGCGGAAATATACTATGAGAAAAACGGCAAGCAGAAAAACGAGAGAGTTAAGGGCAACCCTGCGAAGCTCCCGCACAGAGTGAATATAGGCCATTTCATAGATGTGCTTGAAGGCGCAAAGCCGGTGTTTGTGCCCGATCAGGGAATTGATATGATAAAGATACTCTGCGCTATGTATAAATCCGCCGAAACCGGCAGAGAAGTGCTTCTCTGATTTATGCCCAGAGAGATAGACTACATTATTCCGGAGGAACACTCCGGAATAAAAATATTTACTTTTCTAAAATACAGGCAGGGCTTTTCCACAAAGCTGATACGCACTCTTAAGAATGTTCCGCAAGGCATTCAGCTCAACGGCTCCCACGCCCGCACAACAGAGCTTCTCAAAACCAGCGACAGGCTCACCGTTACAATCCCGGACTCCTCCGGTCTTATAGAGCCGGGCGAAGCGGAGCTTGATATTATTTATGAGGATGACGATGTTATTCTCATAAACAAGTCCCCCTTTATGGCTATGCATCCTACTCACAACCATCAGGGTGACACTCTCGCAAACGCCCTCGCCTCTTACCTTGCGGGCAAGGGCAGAGCCTGCGTTTTCAGAGCAGTCGGCCGCCTTGACAAAGGCACGGCGGGCATAGTTGTATGCGCTCTCAACCCGCTTGCCGCCTGCAAGCTCAGCGGGAAAGTGAAAAAAACATATTACGCTGTCGTAAAGGGTGTCCCTGCGCTCAGCGGCACGGCAGATGTGCCGATTTACAGACCCGACCCCGGCAAAACGCTCCGGGCATGCTCCTACGAAAAAGGCACTGAGCCGGCGGTGACTCACTGGGAAACGCTTGAAAGCAAAGACGGCTGTTCTCTCATAAAGCTCAGGCTCGAAACGGGCAGAACACATCAGATAAGAGTGCATATGGCATATACAGGTCACCCGCTCGCAGGCGACAATATGTACGGCGATTTCTTGCCCGAAATCGGCCACCAGCTTCTTTTCTGCGGAGAGTGTGAATTTGAGCATCCGGTAACGGGGGAAACGATGCGTTTTACGGCAAAACCACCCGCAGAGTTTGAAGATCTCGGCTTTACGGATTTTTTTGCATAAAAATACAGTTATTCAAATCTAACTTGACTTTATTTTCTTGTAAATGTATAATATGCAGGTGCTTTAATTAAACGGGATTTATCCCACATTAATACGGAGGTTAATTATGAAAAAATCAATCAGAGTTATTGCCGTTATTACTGCTCTTATCCTTGCTCTCGGCTGTCTGGCTGCCTGCGGCGGCAAATCCGAAAGCGGCACAACAGCAAACAGCAATTCCGAAAGCATTACCGAAGCAAAACTTACAGTGACTGACGGCGTTCTTGTAATGGCAACCAACGCCTCATTCCCGCCCTACGAATTTGTCGGAGATGACGGCGCTTATGCAGGAATAGATGTTGAAATCGCAGGTCTTATCGCTGAAAAGCTCGGCCTTAAACTCGAAATCCAGGATGTTGAGTTCGGCTCAATCATCGGCGGAGTTCAGTCTGGCAAGTTTGATATGGGTATGGCCGGTATGACCGTTACAGATGAAAGAAAAGAAAGCGTCAATTTCTCGGAGACCTATGCTGTCGGCGTACAATCCATAATTGTCAAGGAAGGCAGCGACATCAAGAGTTTTGATGATTTCTTCAATGCAGACGGCAGCGTAAAAGATATTATGATAGGTGTTCAGCAGGATACCACAGGCGATATCTACTGCTCAGACACAGTTGAAAACGGCGGCGTAGGTGAAGAACATGTAACACAGTTCAAAACCGGCAACGATGCAGTTCAGGCGCTTGTTGCGGGAAAGGTTGATGCTGTTATAATTGACAATGAACCCGCGAAGTCCTATGTATCAGTCAACAAAGGACTGACTATTCTTGAAACCGCCTATACAGAAGAAGAATACGCAATCTGCGTTTCAAAGAGCAACACCGCTCTGCTTGACAGCATCAACGATGCTCTCGCGTCACTCAAAGCCGAAGGCAAGATTGACGAGATAGTCGGTAAATATATAGCAAAATAAAAAGCAGATATAATACTGTGAAGCGGATGACTATCCGTCATCCGCTTCATTATTTTGAGGAGACTCTTTTATGAAAGAATGGTTTGCCGATCTCGCCGACCAGTTCAGGCTGAATTTTATCACCGGTGACAGATGGACCTGGCTTCTTGACGGCTTCAAAATGACACTGGTCATCACTTTCTTTGCCACCCTGCTCGGCATTGCAATCGGCGTTGTGATTGCTACAATCCGCTCAAGCTATGATAAAAACAAGGAATCCATGAAGAAAAAAGGCGGCTTCGGCTATCGTCTGCTGTCTTTTTTGAACGGCATTTGCGGCCTTTATCTTACGGTTATCCGCGGAACACCTGTTGTGGTTCAGCTTCTTATAATGTATTTCATTATTTTTGCTTCTTCCACAAACAGCACCATGGTTGCCGTGATATCATTCGGGATCAACTCCGGCGCTTATGTTGCGGAGATTTTCCGCGGCGGTATTATGAGTGTTGACAAAGGTCAGTTTGAAGCAGGCAGAAGTCTCGGATTCAATTATATCCAGACAATGATCTATATTGTTATTCCGCAGATGTTCAAAATCGTACTGCCGATGCTGTGCAACGAATTTATCGTTCTGATTAAAGAAACTTCAATTGCAGGTTATGTCGGAATACGCGATCTTACCAAAGCCGGCGACCTTATCCGCGGCCGGACATTTTCCGCTTTTATGCCGCTGATTGCGGTGGCGCTGATATATCTGGCGGTTGTGATTATATTCACAAAACTGGTAAAAAGGCTGGAGAGGAGGCTGCGTAACAGTGAGCACTGATAAAAACGCGCTTGTCAGAGTTGACGGTCTCCATAAATACTTCGGCAATAACAAAGTACTGCGCGGTATCACTGCCGAAATCGACAAAGGCGAAGTGGTTGTGGTTATAGGCCCTTCCGGATCAGGCAAAAGCACTTTTCTGCGCTGCCTTAATCTGCTTGAAGAACCCACTTACGGTGAAGTATGGCTCGAAAACAAACTTGTTACCCCGGTTGACCCCTATCTTCACGAAGATGTAATGGAATTATCCAAAACATATCAGAAACTGTATGCTCAATATAAGCAGGATCATCCCGGCGAAAGTGAAGAAAGCACAAAGCAGGTTTTGATTCACAAGATAAAAGAGGAAGATCTTCTGCACGAAAAGCACGAAGGCAAGGCATACAAATCCCTGATGAAAAAGATTTATGATGAGAATTATGTCAACATAAATCTTGCCCGTCAAAAAATCGGTATGGTTTTTCAGCAGTTCAATCTTTTTGAAAATCTCAGTATTATGGATAACATCATCCTCGCTCCCATGAAGCTTCTCAAGATGAGCAAGGAGGATGCAACTGCCAAAGCAAAGATTTTGCTTGAAAGAATCGGTCTTTCGGACAAGGCGGATTCTTACCCTTCACAGCTTTCCGGCGGTCAGAAGCAGAGAATAGCAATAATCCGTGCGCTAGCAATGGATCCCGATGTGCTGCTGTTTGATGAGCCAACCTCCGCCCTCGATCCCGAAATGGTCGGCGAGGTACTGGATGTTATGAAAGAACTTGCGAAAACCGGTATGACTATGGTCGTTGTAACTCACGAAATGGGCTTTGCAAAAGAAGTCGCTTCGCGTGTGATCTTCATTGACGAAGGGATAATCAAAGAAGAAAATACGCCGGAAGAATTCTTCGGCAATCCGCAAAACCCACGCCTGAGTGATTTTCTTTCAAAGGTTTTAATTTAAAGTATAAGGACTGCGGATTTCAAATCCGCAGTCCTTGATTTATATGTTTTTTTATTTCAACTTTACGATATTCTTTTTATCCGCGACCGCTATGAGTTTCATTGATTTATCCAGCGGTACGGCCGGGTCGAAGTTTACATCTATGGTATCTCCGCGGGCGATTGCCACTATATTGACGGAGTGGTTTTTTCTTATATTCAGGTCAAGTATGCTCTTGCCCTCCCACTCGGGCTTCACTTCAAGCTCCATAAGAGAAACATTGTCCGATATATCAATAAGGTCCACAAAGCCGCTGCTGAGAAGGTTTTTGGCAAGGCGAATGCCCGAATCATACTCGGGAAAAACGGTTTTGTCCGCGCCCATCTTTTCCATAATCTGCCTGTGAACCTCGCTGGCGCATTTAACGACCACGGTGTTTACTCCGAGCTCCTTGCAGAGCATTACCGCCATCACACCCGCCTCAAGGCTGGAGCCCATGGCAATAACAACCGTATCAATATCGGCTATGCCGAGCTGACGCAGGGCCTCAATATCGGTGACATCGGCGCACTTGCAGTAAGGCAGAATTTCCGCCGCGGAGTTGACAATCGCCTCGTCGATATCAATGGCAAGCACCTCCGCCCCGTTTTCGGTGAGTTCCTCCGCCACGGCGCGGCCGTATCTGCCGAGGCCGAAAACAGCGTACGATTTCTTTGAAGACATATTCTTCCTCCCGTAAATCACCGGCAAAAGCCGGCCTGAAATATATAACTGAATTTTATCCTATGCTTACCTCTTCAACCGGGTTTTTAACCACAGAAGGTCTTATTTTGCGGTTGAAAGCGAGAGCAAGGGAAATCGGACCTACTCTGCCGAGATACATGGTGGCAATTATGATAATCTTGCCGTGCGCATTAAGCGTGCCGGTGAAGTTTCTCGAAAGGCCTACCGTTGCGCAGGCGCTGACACTCTCATAAAGAGAGTCAATCACATCGCCGCGGGAAACGGCCGAGAGAAGCGCGCCCGAAATGAACGCAATCATAAAAGACATTGTCGCTACGCCGATTGCTTTTCTGACTGCCTGCTTTGAAATGCTCCTGCCGAAGAGAGAAACCTCGTCTTTTTGCTTGACGGCGGCAAACGCGCACGCGAGGATAACGGCAACCGTCACGGTCTTTATGCCGCCCGCTGTGCCGACAGGCGAGCCGCCGATAAACATAAGAAGCATTGAAATGAGGGCCGACGGAGCTGTCAGGTTTTCCTGCGGAACGGTGGCGAAGCCCGCCGTTCTTGTTGTAACGGACTGAAAGAGCGATGCCTGCAGCTTCTGCGGAAAAGTCATATTGCCGATAGTGCCGGGATTGTTATACTCGGATATAAGCACCGCGAGTGTACCCGAAGCAATCAGAATAACGGTGGCGGAAAGAGCGATTTTGCTGTGTAATGTGAGCCGAGAAAACGCCTTTCTGCCCATTGTTTTTATTCTTGCAAAGCTGCGGGCAAGATCGAGCCAGACTACAAAACCTATACCGCCCGCAACAATCAGAAACATTGTGGTGAAGTTAATGACCGGATTAAGCGCGTAATTGCAAAGGCTGTTTTCCGAAATAATGTCAAGCCCCGCGTTGCAGAATGCGGAAACGGAGGTGAAAACGGAAATCCATATTCCTTTCGCGCCGTACTCGGGCACAAACACCGTCATATACAGCAGCGCTCCGGCCCCTTCAGCCGCGAAGGTTGAGAGAATCACTTTCTTTGTGAAGCTCCTCATGCCGTCAAGGGTGTTGAGGTTGAACGAATCCTGAATAAGCATTCTGTAGCCGATGCCGAGCTTTCTGCCGGCGGAAATCATAAAACCCGAAAAAACCGTGATTACGCCCAGGCCGCCTATCTGAATGAGAACAAGTATCACAGCCTGACCGAGCGTGCTCCAGGCGGATGCGGTTGTGACTGTCACAAGCCCTGTAACGCATACGCTCGTAGTGGCGGTGAACAGAGCGTCAAGGTATGGCACTCTCTCGCCGCTCGCGGAGCAGGCAGGCACAGACAGGGTGATACTTCCGATAAGTATCACGCCGAAAAACGCGAGCATTATCATCTGCGTTGAAGACAGTTTTTTAAAAACTCTGATTGATTTCATACTGTATGTCAGACGGGCTCTCCTGTGCAGCAGTCGCCCTTGACTCCTGTTATTTTTACTTTCACCGGGGTTCCGCTTCCGGCGCTTCCCCCCTCAATAATAACCGGGATATAGTTTGCTGTGTAGCCCTTTACGCCGTCGGGACGGTTTTCTTCGGGTATAATTTCATATATTCTGCCTGTCTGTGAGGCGAGAAACTCTCTGCGGATTTTTTCCGTTTCGTCAATCATGATTTCGGCTCTGCGCTGTTTTTCCTGGTTTGAAATCTGATTGTCAAGCCTGGCGGCCGGGGTGCCGGGACGCCTGGAATACGGAAACACATGCACTTTTTCAAATCTCGTTTTTTTAACAAAATCGAGTGAAATGTCAAAGTCGCTCTGGCTCTCACCCGGAAAGCCGACCATAACATCAGTGGTTATTGTGCAGTCCGGGAAGGTGCTCCTGAGGCAGTGGCACAGGTCCTCATACTCCACGGAACTGTAATGCCTGTTCATTTTTTTGAGCGTTTTGTCGCATCCGCTCTGAAGGGAAATATGAAACTGAGGGCAGAATTCCGGAATTTCCGAGAGCTCTTTTATCACATCCCGTGTGATATGGTCGGGCTCAAGAGAACCGAGGCGCACCCTCTCTATGCCTTCAACGCCCGCCGCAGCTTTAACCGCGCTCGTAAGGCCGGTGCCAATATCTCTGCCGTAAGCGGAAAGGTTTATGCCCACAAGCACAACCTCCCTGAAGCCGTTTTGCGCAAGAGCTGTAATCTCTTTCACCATCTCATCGAGCGGTTTTGAGCGCACCCTTCCCCTGGCGTATGGAATGATGCAGTAAGAGCAGAAACGGTCGCACCCGTCCTCAATCTTGACTATTGCCCTGGTCCTGTCGGCATAATCCGTTACAGCGTCACCCGAGAATTTTTCGCCGCTTTCGTGCGGCAGTATATCTGTTATACGCTCTCTGCGGTTAATATACTGCATAACATAAGCGAAAAGACCCGGGTTGTTGCGGTTGCCGATTACTATATCCGCCTGAGGCAGCAGCGAGGCGGTGTCTGGCGAAGCCTGGGTCATACATCCCGTGAGCACGACAATACTGTCGGGATGATTCTTTTTGAATTTTCTTACCGCCTGCCTGGTCTTTCTGTCACTTTCGGCGGTAACGGTGCAGGAATTGATAACATACACATCCGCCTCTTCGTGAGGGTCAACGCAGGTGAAGCCGTATTTCTCCATGGACTGCGCCATGGCGTTGGATTCATAGTGGTTTACTTTGCAGCCGAGAGTGTAAAACGCACACTTCATTTTTTTACCGGCCTTTCGGAAAAATCAGGGCATATACGGGTTGCCGTCAAATTCATAATCTTCCGGCATAACAAAGGGTCTTATGTAATTGATGGTGAAGTCGATTCCCCACTGTCCCTTTTTTCCTTTCCAGTAAGATGAGTGAGGCTCTATCGAGAGCATGCCGTTATAGTCCTTTGTATAAAGTATATCCATAACAGCTCCCCAGTTTATCTGGTCAAGTCCTGCCGGAGCATCGTCATAGCCGTCGCCGTCAATATAAAGCACGCCTTTGATATGCACGTGATAAACTCTGTCGCCCCAGTCACGCAGCTCCTTGAGATAATCTCCGCGCCTTGAGAGGCAGTGCGAAGCGTCGTACTTTATGCCGAGGTCCGGGAGCGCAGTGTGAATCACGCTCCACGCCTTGTCGTTATAAATGAAATTCGCCCAGTCACAGTTGTAGGTGGCTATTTTGACCTCACCGCCCGCGTAATCCAGAAGCTTCGAAAGATAATCAATCGCAATGCGGCAGTTTTCAAAAAAGCTTTTGCTCTGCGTATAATTTACTCCGACGTTGAAAACGGGGCAGCCGATTATCTTAGCGGCGTCAATAATGTTTTTATCCGCCTGAAGGGCCGACTCTATGATATTGCCTTCGGAATCAATTCTTTCCATTCCCCAGCGCCCCATGGAGCCTACGGGGATGCCGTATTTATCGCTGTATCCTTTTATCTGCTCAGCCTTGTCAAGGAATTCTTTTGAGTCATAGTTATGGTTTACGCAGAACTCAACAGCGTCAAGCCCCTTGCTTTTCACATACTCAAAATGTCCTTCTTCCCAGCCGTTTATGATACCGAGTTTCATTGACTGTCCTCCCTGTTATTAAAGAAGTTCAACGCCTTTTTCGCGGCATTCTTTTATCATCTCTTTGGGCCAGAGCGAAGCCTGAACCTCGCCTATATGAGCCTTGCGCAGGAAATACATACAAATACGGCTCTGACCTATGCCTCCGCCGATTGAATAGGGCAGCTTACCCTCGAGCACTGCTTTATGGAACGGGAGCTCCGCTCTCTCGGGGCAGCCTCTCTCCTCAAGCTGACGCATAAGCGACTCTTCGTCCACTCTGATTCCCATTGACGAGAGCTCGAACGCTATATCAAGCACCGGGTAATAAACCACAATGTCGCCGTTAAGCTCCCAGTCATCATAGTCGGGCGCTCTGCCGTCGTGGATGCCTCCGCTTTTGAGCTTGCCTCCGATTTTCATAATGAAAACTGCCTTTTTCTCTCGGGCTATTCTGTTTTCTCTCTCCTTGGGAGTAAGCTCCGGATACATATCCTCAAGCTCCTCCGTGGTGACAAAGAAAATATCCTTGGGCAGGAAATTTCTCTCAACAAAAGCATAGTCATCGGCTATGTATCTCTCTGTGTGGCGCAGCGCTGCATAAATGGCCTTCACTGTGTGGCGCAGAGTCTGCTCGTTCCTCTGCTCCTTCGATATTCTTTTCTCCCAGTCCCACTGGTCAACATATATGGAATGGAGATTGTCGGTATCCTCATCACGGCGGATTGCGCTCATATCGGTGTAAAGGCCCTCGCCCTCTTCAAAGCCGTACTGGCTCAGCGCCATTCTCTTCCACTTGGCAAGCGAATGCACAATCTCAACGTCCCCGGAATCTATATCCTTGACGTCAAACGAAACGGGGCGCTCCACGCCGTTCAGGTTGTCATTGAGCCCCGAGCTTTTTTCAACGAAAAGAGGAGCCGAAACTCTTGTAAGATTGAGCTGAATCGCGAGATCGCGCTCAAAGAAATCCTTAACTTTTTTTATGGCGAGCTGAGTCTGCCTCGGAGTGAGCACGGATTTGTAACCCTGAGGTATAACAAGACTGTACATTTTTTCTCCACCTTTACCGAATAATTATCTTACAGTATATCATTACCGTCTGTTCATTTCAAGAGAAATAAAATACTTTTTTATCATAATAAATAAAAATAGGGCTTGAAAAGCGCACCGGATTTTAGTAAAATATTAAAAGGAAAAAACTGTGCCTGTATATGTTCTTCACGAACGGAGGAAAGATTATGGCGAAATGTCCCAAATGCGGCTACAAACTGAAATTTACGGATTGGAAACCCAACTGCCCTAAATGCGGCATCAATCTCAACTATTACGGCCTTGAGGAAAAGCTTCAGGAGGAGGCGGATGTAGCCGAGGTTGAGCACGCAAAGATTCAGAAAAAAATAGACCGTCTCAAGGCGTCTTTTGTGGGCTCTCCCCTTACGATTGCAAGGATTTTTCTGTCCGTGCTTCCGCTCGGCATGCTTATGCTTCCGCTGTGCAAGCTCTCATATACGGGTCCCAGCTTCGAGGCAAAAGGCGAGGCAGTTAACATAGTCAAAGTATATAATACCGTTTCATCCCTTGACTTTGACGCGCTCACCACACTTATGCGCTCCGGCACGGTCGGCAAAGGCTTTATCGGCTATGCCGTGTCCATGATTGCTATTCTGCTCTCCGCAGTGATGCTGATTGTGAGTCTCATTGCCATTTGCGCCGCGATGGGCAAAAAAGGAAACATCCGCAACATTGCCAACAACACCGTTTCATTAACTCTCGCTGTTGTATCCGCAGTATTTTTCATGATATTCTCAAAGAATATACACTCCGTATTCCCCGACCTTTTCAGCGGCTCCCTGGGCATAGGCGCCTTCCTCTATATCGGAGCGCTTGTGCTGTTGCTGGGCATTAACATCTACCTCACAATTCATAAGGTTGAGGTTAAGTACAAACCCTGCGACGTAGGCGGCATACCCATTGAGGAATACCTTGCCGAGCTCGAAAAAGGCACATCCATTGAGGAGCTTCACGAGAGAATGAATGTAATCCTTGCCGAAAGAGAAGCTGTGAGATTGGAAGAAGCAAACCGTAAGCTTGCCGAAAAGAAAGCCAGGGAAGAAGAAGAATTCGCAAGGAAAGCTGGAAAACTTAAATAAAACCGCACGCCCGCAGGGATTGAGTATCTCTGCGGGCTGAATATCTGACAAAAGGAGAGTTGTCTTATGAGCATTGTCAGGGCAAATCTGAGAAAAGGCATTTCTGTTGCGGCGGCAATCGCCGTAATCAGTTCGTTTATATGGGGAATCTTCTACCCCGATTACACAAAGCACTCCGCAAAAATCGCGGAAATTCCGGGGCTCAGCGAAGGCTTTGTGCCTCAGGGCTCAACATACCTTGAAGATGAAGATACATTTGTATTATGCGGATATATGGACGACGAGGTCTCCTCATCACGCATTTACACAATACACGATGGTGATGTCAGAAAAATTCTACTTGAGAACCGGGACGGCTCAGTATATGCCGGGCACGCCGGAGGCATTACCTGCGCTGGAGATTTTGTTTACATAAGCAATGCCGAAAAGCTTTTCATTCTTAAAAAGAGTGATGTTACGGCGGCAAAAGACGGCGATAAGGTTTCGTTTGCCGGTTCGGTTTCTGTGCCCTGCCGCTCATCATTCTGCTCCAGCGACGGTAAAATGCTCTATGTGGGCGAATATCACGCCGACGGCTATGAAACGCACGAAAGCCATATAATCAAAACACCCGACGGGAGCGAGTATCAGGCGCTCGTCTTCGGTTACGCAACAGACCCGGATGCCGAATTCGGCATCGATACCGATTCGCCCGCGGCCGCCTGGTCGGTTTGCGACAAGGTGCAGGGATTTGCCGTTACTCCCGACGGCAGGGCTGTGCTCTCAATATCGGGAGGCGCAATGAGCTCAAAGCTTAAAGCATACGACACGGCGGGCGAAGCCGACTCAAAGTATGAGCTTGACGGGAAAGATATTCCTCTGTATTACCTTGACTCGAGCCGCTTTAACACGGAGATGACCATACCGCGTATGAGCGAAGACCTTGAGTGCGTTTACGGCAGGATTCTCGTCGGCTTTGAAGCCGGAGCAAAAAAGTTCTTCTTCGGTATTGCCCCGTTTACCGAGAAGCATATAGTTCTCATTGAAATCTGAATGATAAATAAATATCGCGGCATCGGTGAACGATGCCGCTTTTTTTGCTATTTCTTAAGTTTCTTTGCGAGAGTCACTATTCCCGCTATCGCTCCGGCGGTGCCGAGCAGGGCGCCGGTTTCCATAAACGCGCTCTTAACGCCCGCAACGCTTGCGGGGGCGAATTTGCGCAGAGTGTAGGCAATCCTGTCATCAATCTCTTCGCCGCACAGTTCATAATAGGTGAGAGTGCGGGTTTCAAAATTGCCGTCGGGGTAAATATCAATTATCCTTACTCCCCTGTTCAGGCCGGGGCCGTAAACGCTGAAGCCGCAGCTCTGGGTGAACCCGAGATAAATATCTTTATACTTTGAAACATAGCTGCACTTATGGTCGTGCCCGACAAAGAGCGCCTTCACATCTTTTTTCTCGAGGAAGGCATCAATCTCACCTGAGTTCACATTGGAGCTTGCGGGTGTCTCTCCGAGAAAGTCTCTCAGCCCGCTGTTGTGCGGGTCAAGCGTATACCACTTGTATTTATGTGTGCCGTAAGCTCTCACCCCTTTGGTGTCAAAGGGCGAAGTCTGCCTGAGAACATCAAAGAATTCCGGGGTCGGAATATGCTGAAATGCCATGGATGGAAGCACTCCGCCGTTTGCGGCCTCAAACTCATCGCGCACTTTTCTGTACCAGTCAAGCTGGTCCTTCCTAAGCATTCCGTAACCGCCGTGCCCATCCTTTGCGTGAGTATCAAAAAGATAGATGATAAATTTATCGTCAACCGTAAGATAAAAAGTGCCGTCATCGCCGAAGCTTGCAGGGTCATTGTAAACAAAGGCGGGGCTCTTTTTATACATTTCCATCTGCTCGGAATTGCTTATGCCGCACTGATCATCGTGATTGCCGAAGGTGGCGGTAACCGGAATTCCTCTTGACTCCATAGGCCTGAGCATTCTGGAAATCACATCCTCAACGCGCTCACGGCGGTTCTGCCCCATAAGTGTGGGGGAGTAACCCTTAAGCTGATCTCCGGTAAGCACAGCCAGGTCGGGCTTTGCCTCGTCGAGAGCGGCTTTGATAAGCCTGAGCGTGTTGGAGCTGATGTAATACGGCTCCTGTATGTCGGCTATCTGCATAATGCGGAATCTGCCGTTTTTGAAGCTTAATGCTCTGTTTTGCATACAGACTCCCTGTCGATTTATTTTGCCTGAGGTCCGAATCCGTACTCGGCAAGCTTTGCGTAAATCCTGTCTTTGGGGTCAAGCAGGCTGCTGAGCGATTCATCGTGGTTTACGGTATCGATAATATACGCGCAATATTTGCTCATATCAACATTAACATACCAGGGCTTTGAAAGAAGCTCCGGAGAATTGTAAACAAGGTTGGTCGTAAACACCTTGTCAAAGGCACCCGAGGCATAAGCCTTGTCAAACGCTTCGTAGCCATTGCAGAAAAGGCCGAACGAGGAATACATGAATATCTTGCCGGCGCCCGCCTGCTTGAGCTTCTCGGCAACCTCTATCATTGAGCCGCCGGATGAAATCATATCGTCGATTATAATACAGTCCTTGCCGCCTATTCCGTCGCCGAGGAACTGATGAGCCACTATGGGGTTGCTGCCGTCAACCACTCTTGAATAATCGCGTCTCTTGTAGAAAGCTCCGAGCTCAACGCCAAGAACGTTGGCGAGGTAGATACATCTGTTCATGCCGCCCTCATCGGGGGATACTATCAGAAGGTGGTCGTGGTCAATCTGAAGGCCTTCAACATTTTTAAGCAGGGCCTTTATAAACTGATAAGAAGGCTGAACGCTCTCAAAGCCCTTGTTGGGTATAGCGTTCTGCACTCTGGGATCGTGAGCGTCGAAGGTGATGATGTTTTCAACATCATAGCCCGAGCACAGCTCGCGCAGCATCTCCGCGCAGTCAAGGGATTCACGCCTTGTGCGCTTGTGCTGTCTGCCTTCATAAAGCATGGGCATCATAACGCTGATTCTCTTTGCCTTGCCCTCAATGGCGCTGAGCGCTCTTTTGAGATTGGCATAGTGATCATCGGGGCTCATCATATGGTCTTTGCCGTACATTTTGTAAGTTACTCCCCAGTTGAAGGGATCGCAGAGCAAAAAGATATCATAGCCTCTTACGCTGTCTTCAATAACGCATTTGCCTTCACCCGAGCCGAATCTTACAAAATCGGCATTTATAATGTAGCTGTCTCTGATGTACTCATCAAAATGGTCGTTTTCTCTCTCACGTCTCGATCTTACAAGATAATAGTCGATTCTTTTTGCCATTTCCTCACAGCCGGTGAGAGGAAGAATGCCGAGCTTGCCGATAGGTTCGGTTTTGAATTGCGGATCCATATAATTACCCCCATGATTTTTCCGGGAAACCCGGGTTTCCCTCTGCCGTGCGCAGGAAAAAATACCCCGCGCACGGACTGCCTTTTTTTCACACAGATACATTATATAGTATTTTACTGCGAAATAAAAGCACAAAATGTACTTTTCCGATGAAAAAAAACAAGAAATATTTTTGTGTAATTTGTTCATATTAGACAAGAGCAACCGGCTGCGTATTATCCGTCATTTTTCCCTCTGCAAATAATCTGCACCTCCGAACCAATCTCCGGAGGTGCAGTTAAAATGTATGGGTGTTTTTTTAACCCGTTATTTCTATATCGTAGCTCACCGGTTCACTCCATGCCTGGCCGCGGGCATTGCAGGTTACGGTATAGCTACCTGCAGGTTGAGAATACCGTTGCCGTTATAAATTACGCTGAAACTCTCTGTCAGAGCCAGGGTTGCTTTATAATACTATTATTTTTCCGGTATTATATGCACATCGAGCTGGCTGAAGGGGATTGTCACGCCGCATCTGTCAAACTCAAGCTTCACAGATTCCTGCATATAGTAAAAGACTTTCCAGTAGTCCGAAGGGGCGCACCAGACCTGGCAGGCAAGCTTTATGCTGCTTTCGCCGTGCTCACACACGGCAACAACCGGCTCGGGGCTTTCTTTAATAAGCTCGCTTCCTGCCGCAACATCCCTGAGAGCCTGCTTCGCCCTTTCAATATCGGCCTCATATGAAATGGAAAACACAAGATCGATTCTCCGGAGCTTTTCGGCCGTATAATTTATAAGGTTGGACGAGGTTATGTGGGAGTTCGGCACAATCACCCTGCGGTTATCAAGAGTGACAAGCACCGTATACATCAGCTTTATTTCTCTGACCGTACCGCTGACATCGCCTATATCTATGAAATCACCGCTTCTGAACGGGTGGTTGAGCAATATCTGCAGGCCGCTCGCAAACTGGCTTATGCTCGACTGAAGGCCGAGGCCGGCGGTAACTCCGCCCGCCGCAAGAGCGGCTATAAAGGAGCTGACATTGACTCCGAGCGTTGAAAAAGCCGACAGCACAAAGATGGTGCGCAGTATAAAAACCACAATTGTTTTTATGAACCCGTGTATTGACGGATCGGCTTTCTTCTTTTTCAGAGCTTTCACGATAAGCTTTCCGGTTAAATCCGCAATGAGGAACCCTACAATCAGAATTGCCAGAGCGGCAATCACAAACGGGATTTTTGAAACTGCGAGAGCCTTGATTCCCTCATAATCTCTTGCCTTTATCAGGTCCGCAAAATCAAGCGGCATCAGATTCATTACGACTCACCTCCGATGTTGATATTTTACACTTTTTCGGCACGCTTGGCAATATAATCACAGAATTTTTGTTTAACTGAGTATTACTTTTAAAAAACAGTTGATTTAACAGTAAATTTTTATTATAATAATTCAGACATTTTTATCTTCCGTTCGGAAGGAGGGATATATATGGCATCGGAGCTCGTAAACTCCGTAATCGAAGCAGAAAAAGCCGGGGCTCAGGCGATAAGAGAGGCGGGTGAAAAGGCCGCTCAGCTCAAAGCTCAGGCTGCGTCTCAGGCAAAGCAAAACGTCGACACTCTCAGGGCCGAAGCGCTCAGCGAGGCGCAGGCGATAAGCGCAAAGGCGAAGGCAAAAGCGGAAGAAATACTCCGCGAGGCTTCCTCGCAGGCGGAAAAAGGCGCCGGAAAAATCAAGGAAGAAACAAAGCCGAAAACCCTTCAGGCGGCCCGGGCCGTCGTTGACGCTGTTCTCGGCAGATAACAGTTCTTTTATAACAATTCAGAAGTAAAGGAGGTGTTTTCTTGGCAAGAGTAAAAATGAAATATCTTGAAATAGCCGCTCCCGTTGAGGAGAGCAAGGATATATTTGATTATCTTCAGCTGTCAAACTGCATCGAGCTCGAAAAAATCGACGGGCAGGAAGGGCTGCATCTTCTCTCCACTGACAGGACGGTTTCAAGCATAGAGAAATACGGCGATACCGCAGGAAAGGCTCTGCAGGTGCTTGACAGATACGCTCCCGAAAAATCAGGGCTTCTGTCCACCCTCAAGCCCCTGCCCGAAATGACCGTTTCCGAATTCATAGAAAAAAGCGATGAAGCGGATGAAATCCTCGGCGTATGCTATGACATATGCGACTGCGAGCGCAGGATAAGCGAGTCAAAGGCTTCTATCGCGCGCAATGAAGCGGCTCTCGATGCCGTAAAGCCGTGGCTGGCACTGGATGTACCCATGAAATATCAGGGTACCGAAAGCACAGCGGCTTATATCGGAACGCTCCCCGATGCCTACACGGCACAGGCACTGACCGACGCGCTCTCGGAAAAGCTTGAAGGCGAAGACCGCTTTGAGTGCGAAATAGTTTCGGGCACCGAAAACAAAAGCTGTATTTTTGTTCTTTGCCACAGAGAATGCAGTGAAAATGTGCTTTCAGCTCTGAGGTCTCTCGGCTTCTCCTATCCGTCGGATCCCACAAAGCATCCGCCTCGGGTAAGATTCGAAAGGCTTTCCAAAGAAAACGAAAAGCTGAAAACACTGATTGAAGAAAGTAAAGAAGAGATAAAGAAACTCTCCTCAAATAGGCAGGATATAGAATTCGCTTCTGATTACTTCACAATCAGGCGCGATAAATACAAAGCTCTCGGCAACATTGCCGCCGGAGACAGATTTGTAATCATCTCCGGCTATGTGCCTGAAGACAGAGCCCGGAATCTTTCAGACGAGCTCGACAGAAAATTTACCGTCGCCATGACGGTAACCGACCCCGACGGAACCAAAGATGTACCTGTTTATCTTAAGAACAAGCCCATTGCCGCAGCGGTGGAACCGATTACGGATATGTACTCCGCCCCCGGCAAGGATGACCTGGACCCGAATCCGATTATGGCGGCGTTCTACTATATTTTCTTCGGACTCATGCTCTCCGACGCCGGTTACGGCCTGCTTATGGCAATCGGCTGCGGTATAGCCAAATTCAGGTTCAAGGTAACGGGCAAGCTTAAAAAGACGGTTGACATGTATTTCTGGTGCGGCCTTGCGACTCTTTTCTGGGGCACGCTTTTCGGAAGCTGGTTCGGAGATATATTTGAGCTTGTGGCAGATCAGTTCTTCCATATTCCCGATCTCGGGGCACACCTCAATTCGCTTATGGGCTTCAACCTTTTCAAGGACGGTATAGCCCTGTGGTTCCAGCCCGTGAATGACCCGATGAAGCTGATGATTTATTCCTTCCTTTTCGGCATCATTCATCTGTTTGTAGGTCTGGGAGCCTGCTTCGTCAAGATGTGGAGGCAGGGCAATAAGACCGGCGCTGTATTTGATGTTATACCGGTTTATATCTTTGTGCTGGGCATAGCTTCAATAGGCGCGGGCGTGCTTATGGAAGTGCCGCCGATGATAAAGGAAGCGGGCAAATGGTGCGCTGTTGCGGGCGCGGTTATGATAATACTCACCGCAGGCAGGGATTCAAAGAACATTGTGGGCAAGCTCGGTCTCGGTCTTTACGGACTGTATAACACGGCGTCAGGCTGGCTGAGCGACATACTCTCCTATTCAAGGCTCCTTGCTCTCGGGCTTTGCACCGGCGTTATCGCAAGCGTTGTAAACACACTCGGCACAATGCCGCAGAATCTTGTGATGAAAGCAATCATGCTTGTGCCGGTATTCATATTCGGCCACACGGTGAATATGGCGATAAACCTTATAGGCACTTATGTGCACACCAACAGGCTTCAGTATGTTGAATTCTTCTCAAAATTTTACGAGGGCGGAGGGCGTTCCTTTACCCCGTTAAAGAACAATACAAAATATATCCATATCAAGGAGGACAAATAAAATGAGTTACGGTATTATGTATGCAATTCTCGGCGGTGTTCTTGCCGCTATCTTCGGCGGAATAGGCTCCGCAATAGGCGTTGGCACCGTAGGCCGCAGCGCGGCAGGCGTAGTAGCAGAGGATCCTTCCAAATTCGGTAAGGTTCTCATTCTCCAGATTCTTCCCGGCACACAGGGTCTCTACGGTTTCCTTGTAGCCTTCCTTCTGCTCACGAGAATCGGTATCATGGGCGGCTCACCCATAGAGCTCACCACAGCCCAGGGCCTCATGTATTTCGCGGCCTGTATGCCTATGGCCGCAGGCGGACTTATCTCAGGTATCCATCAGGGTAAAGCGGCAGCCGCAGGCGTCGGCCTTGTGGCAAAGAAGCCCGAGGAAAGCGGCAAAGCCATAATCTTCGCGGCAATGGTTGAAACCTACGCCGTGCTTGCCCTTCTTATTTCCATACTTGCCATTTTCAATATCACAAGCATTATCACAGCCTGATTGAGAGGACAGATTCAGATGACAGGTCTTGACAAAATTATCGGCAAAATCAATGCGGATACAGAGTCGGAATGCAAGGCAATTGTTCAGGCGGCAGAGCAGAAATGCAGCAAGATAATTTCTGACGGCGAGAATGAAGGCAGAAAAGCGGCGCAGGAGATAATATCCGCTGCGCAGCGCAGTGCGGAAAAGACAGTTGAGATTGCCGAAAGCAGCGCTTCCCAGCTGCTCAGGC
>JAEEGL010628614.1_pt1 | contig 50554 bp, 38 predicted proteins | sample 9134231 | NCBI WGS metagenome assembly JAEEGL01 (sample SAMN16246548, study PRJNA631951) | gut metagenome | biome: gut microbiome; feature: rumen; material: fiber-attached | host: Bos | place: Iran: Karaj | collected 2018-10 | reverse complement strand
GAAAAGTGAAGCATATCCGTTTAACTTCTCGACACCCAGATTTGAATTGTACATGCCGTTATCGTCAAGACTTAGTCTGTAACCCACGGTATAAAAGAAATAGTTACAGGATTTACAGATGGCATTGGACAGGTTCAAAGCATTGTGACGTCCCGGATAAATCCAGCAGTTATGGGTATCTGTGGTCTCATCGAACTTGCCGGTACAAGTGATAAGGGTGTTGGTCTTTATGACCTTTTCATTAAGCCCCGCAGCCGCCGTCACCATCTTATAGGTGGATCCGGGGGCAGTACGCTGCTGGGTTGCGTAGTTAAACATTGGAAGCGAATTGTCGGCGGTTATCTTTCTTAAATATGCGGCATCCGCTCCGTTGGCAAGGTAATTATTGTCATAGCTGGGATAAGATACCAGCGCAAGTACACTTCCGTTATTCACATTCGTAAGTACCATGGATGCCGAATAAGGTTCAAGGGCGAGCTGTGCCGGTGTGATCTCAAGATTTGCGATCCGTTCCGTAATAAAGGCAAAGGGAGTGATCCTGCCCTTATCCCATGAGGTACGTTCACTTTCTTCGAGGGTAACGATCCCCTGATCCAGCAGACATTGGCAGACCTGCTTGGGTTTGACCCTGTCCTCCTTAAGTATGTATTTAAAAAGAACCAGATCGAATTCCTTGTCTTTCTTAAGGGATTCCACAACTGTCTCAACGATCTTTTCGTAGATCTCCGAAGCCTCGGAATAAGCATCCGAAATGTCTAAAAGTTCGCTGTCCGTCCAGTTCTGGGAAATACAGTAAAGCAGGTAATCGTGCAAACTTATGGACTCTTCCACTGCCCAAAGCTTGTAAGTAGCATCGGAAGAAGAAATAAGATTGGACTTTAAAATACCCTCATCCAGCAACAGCTTTTCTATGTAATTTTCATAGACCTTGTATTCCGTGCTTAACTTTTTGTATACGGTATTCTTGTCCGTAAGCTCCTGGGTCAGTCTGTCTATGACAAGATTCTTCTTGACCTGAAAAGCATCGTAGATTGCTTTTTCCGTAACGGAGGCATCCTCATCGGACAAATGGGAAATGTCTATGACATTGTTGTCAAAGAGTGCGTAATATACGTCGTATACAGGGATCTGAATGGAGGAAGCACTGGCATTTTCCCTGGGAATATACTCCTTGGCGTTGATTATCTTCTTAAGCAGGATACCGGCTAACTTCTGTTCAAGGATATGGTAAGCAGCCTCCTGAAGATTGGAATCGATGGTCAGATAAATATCATTGCCCGCCACTGCCTTTATAAAGTTTTCGGACTGGATGACACGGCCAAGGGTATCGACATAGATGGTCTCCGAACCCTTTTTCCCCCGAAGGATGGACTCCTGGCTCTTTTCTATGCCGGTCTTTCCCACGATATCGTTAAGGCTGTAATCTTCTCCGCTTTCGGAAAAAGAAGCAAGCTCATCGGGAGAGATCTTGCCGGTATAGCCGACTATCTGGGCTGTATAGGTTCCTGTAGGATAAACTCTTATGGTATCCTCGGCAACGGAAACCCCCTGTAAAACATCGCTGTTTTCATATATGGCCGCAACGGTCCTGTCATTGACATTGGTGGCAACGGTTGTGGCTATATATTTCTGATATGCGTTAAGACTCATGGCATATCTGAGAGAGACAATCTTGAGTACCGTTTCTTTTGACAGACCTTCCGTATCCACGTTGAAACGCTTGTGTCCCGTAAGATAATCCATTATCTCATCGGGGGTGGATGTGGATTCCGCATAGGTCATGTCATCGATATAGGGATAGCCGTAGATATCGGCTTTGTATCTTTGAAGCGAGGTTCCGGAATAAGAAAATCTGTAGTTTCCGTATTCGTCCACATAGATAAAAAAGGATGTGCTTAATTTGTCTCCGTTACCCTCGATGATCTCGATGGTCTTTAAAAGTGTTTTGTTGAGAAGATTGTTCTTATTGCGCCCGGGTTCAAATACATCCTCGATCTTAACGGTGTAGGCAAGCTCGTTATAGGCAAGCAAAACCCCGTTACGGTCAAAGATCTTTCCTCTGGGAGCGTCGATGCTCCTCTCTTTCTTTATCCTGAGCTGGAAAGAGTCAAGGTATTCGCTGCCGTGGACTATCTGCAGATCGAAGCATCTGTATATAAGGATCCCAAAGAGTACGCAAAAAGCAAGAATCAGATATATGATCCTTGTTTTAAACAGACTTATGAAATATTCTTTGAGTTTATTAAACAAATTTCTTGGCCCGCTTTCGTTCGCCGTTAACCAAAGCGCGGTTAATGAGCAGGATTAATGGATAAAAGATCAAAGTGACAAGCACCGTATAGGCACATTCCGGAAGACAGATGTGCAAAAAGTAATAAGGGAAATTAAGCCGTCCCCTGAGTAAATACATAAATCCGTAACAGCCTACGCCGTAGATAAGGTCCGTTACGATGATTATGACCATGGGGAGCTTGATCTCCTCGTCGAAGAACACTCTGTTGAAGCTGCCGGCAAAATATCCGAGATACATGAGCAAAAGCGAATAAAAGCCCACATAATCGGATACAAAGATATCCATAAGGAGTCCGGAAAAGAAACCAAGCAGCAGTCCTGTTTTCTTTCCCCTCATGAGTCCGAAGGACACGGTAAGGATAAGCAAAAGGTTCGGCGCTATAGTTCCAAAGGAAATGGCCTTAAACAGTGTCCCCTGCAGCACAAAAAATGTAATTGTAAAAACAAAATAGATCAAAAATCTTCTCATTGGATCTCGTTGGATTCGGCTTCTTCAATGTCCTCGTCGGTGATCTGACGCTTAATGTCCGTAATGATAAGCACCTCTTCAAGATGCTTGAAATCCACCGCAGGTATTATATATCCCGACTTGGTAAGATTGTTGGTATCGTTGCTTATCTTGCTGATATAGCCGATAAGGAGTCCCGGCATGAACTTGTCACTGATGTTGCTGGTGACCACCTTGTCTCCCTCTCCCACCTTGTCCTCTTCATCAATGAGCTGGGAAAAAGAAACCACGCCCTCATCGATAAGTTCAAGGCTGCCGGAAACAATAAGATTATCGGAGGTGGAAAGCACCATGCCGCTTACGTGTGAAACATCGGAAATAATGGAAGTGACACGGCTGAAGTCGGGTCCAACCATGCTTATACGGCCCACCAGGCCGTTACCCGCAATAACGTTCATGTCAAGCTTGATGCCGTCGTTGGAGCCTTTGTTGATGATAAAGGTGGAAAACCAGTTTCCGCTGTCTTTATAGATTATACGGGCTCCGGTCTTTTCGTAGGATTCGTAGGCTTCATCAAGTTCCATCAGATTACGAAGAGTGGAAAGCTCATACTTATCCTGCATGAGACGGGTGTTTTCTTCTTCCAGTTCGTTGATCTTGTTGCGAAGTTCGGCATTTTCCGACATAAGATCCCGGATGTTCACCAGTTCGTCCTTACGGTCCCTGATGGCGGAACCGATGGCGGCTATACCGTTCTCATAAGGCACCACGATATAATTCACTATATAGTTTAAGGGTCTGTTGAAAGCATCCGTGGCATAGGTCACCACAAGCAGGCTGACACAAACTATCGTTAAAATAAAAAGGAGATATTTACCGGGTAAAGTAAATTTTTCTCCTTTTTTCTTTATGACAGGACTCATTTACCCATTCCTTCTATCGAGTATGCAACGGAACGGAAATTCTCGTCGTTTATGACTTTGGCAATACCTTTAACGGCACTTAACTGGGGTTCCTTGGCAAGGTTTACTTTAAGGCCGGTACCGTTGGCAATCCTCTCTGCCAGGTTGTTCACCATGGAACCGCCTCCCGTAAGGTAAAGGCCCTTTCTGTAAATATCCGCCGAAAGTTCCGGAGGAGTACGTTCCAGTATGAATTTGATATTATCGATGATGGTATTGAAGTGTTCTTCAAGGGCCGAATTGATAATGGCCGTCGAAATCTCTCTTTCAACAGGAAGGCCGCTTACGATGTCACGACCGTAAACTACGGCATTCTCACCCTTTTCTTCAAGTTCACGAAGATTGATCTTAACGTTCTCTGCGGTCTTTCCGCCGATGAACAGGGAATACTCTTTTCGGATCGCACTCTTGATGGCTTCGTCAAACTTAAGACCGCCGGTCTTTATAAGACGGCTCAATACAATACCCCCAAGAGAAAGAATGGAGATCTCTGTGGTATCAAAACCCACATCCACTATAAAAGCACCCTGGGAATTCTTAACGTCGATATCGATACCAAGTCCGTCGGCAAGTGCCTTTTCAACCACCAGGATCCGCTTAGCCTTAAGATTGCTCTCTTTGATAAGATCGTAAAAAGCACGCTTCTCTACTTCCGTGACATCCGTGGGAACCGCAATGAAGTAATCCGCAGGGCGGACATTGCCTCCCATAAGGCCGGTAATGAAGAACCGGACTATTATCTCCATGTTCTTGATGTCGGCAATGACACCGTTGGTGAGGGGATAGGTGATATTGATGTTGCCGGGAGCTTTTTCGTACATTTCAAAGGCCGAATCACCGTAAGCAAAAACAGTCCTTTTGTTTTCAATGGCGATGACGTTCTTTTCCATCATGACATTATCGTCAGATCTGTTATATATACGAATATTGCTGGTACCAAGATCTATACCGAATGATAAATTGTTCAAGTTTAAACCTCCGTGATCGGTCACCCTTGTGGGCAACTACAAATTAAATAGTACCATAAAAACACCCTCTTGGGTAGAGAAAATCAAAGGGAAATGAGATTTTGGGAAAGCAGGCACTGAACGGTATTTAAGATACCGAACTTAACGTGAGGCCAGGTGATACCGCCCTGAAAATATGCTGCATAAGGCGCACGCAGGGGTCCGTCGGCGGATAATTCAATGCTTGCTCCCGATACAAAAGTACCTGCGGCCATAATGACCTTGCTTTCATATCCCGGCATATCGGAGGGCTCGGGTGTAACAAAGGAATCAACAGGTGATGAAGACTGAATTCCCTTGCAAAAAGCAATAAGCTTATCGGGATCGTTAAACTCAACTGCCTGTATTATGTCATGTCGTATCTCCGATGAGGAAGGTACAACCTTAAAGCCCAGTTTTTCATAGATCGCCGCTGCAAATACGGCACCCTTAACAGCACTTGCGGTAACGGTGGGGGCAAGGAAGATACCCTGATAAAGGCTTCTCATTACTTCAAGGCTTGCGCCCACTTCTTTGCCAAGGCCCGGGCTAGTAAGTCTTGCGGCCGCATTTTCGATGCATTCCTTTTTACCCACGATATATCCGCCGATGGGAGCAAGTCCGCCGCCGGGGTTCTTTATAAGAGAACCTGCCATCATGTCGGCTCCCACATATGTAGGCTCGATCTCTTCCGTAAATTCACCGTAGCAGTTGTCAACAAAAACGGTTACTTCGGGCTTGATCTCTTTAATGAATTTAATGAGCTTTCCTATCTCTTCAACGGAAAAAGAATGTCTTGTCTGATATCCCTTGGATCTTTGAATGGTCACAAGCTTTGTCTTTTCGTTTATAGCCTTTTTGATGCCTTCAAAGTCAAAAGAATCATCGGGCAGAAGGTCAACCTGTCTGTAGGTAACACCGTACTCCTTTAAGGAGCCTCTCGAATCCCTTAATCCGATGACCTCATCCATGGTATCGTAAAGCCTTCCCGCGGGAGAAAGAAGCTCATCTCCGGGGCGAAGGTTTGAAAACAGAGCCAAAGCAATGGCATGGGTTCCGCAGGTGATCTGAGGACGGACCAGAGCATCCTCGGTACAGAAAATATCGGCATAAACTTTTTCCAGGGTCTCTCTGGCATAATCATTGTAGCCGTAACCGGTGGTACCGTGAAGGCAGGCTTCGCTGACTCCCTGATTTCTGAAGGCATTCAGCACCTTTAACTGATTGTATTCGGCTATATCGTCGATACGGGCAAAGCTTTCGGAAAGCCCCTTAAGGACACTGTTTCCAAGGTCAAAGACCTTATTTTCGATCCCCATTTTTTCATAGATCTCTTTATTCATTCGTAAATCCCTTTTCTTTTATCATATTTGCCATTAAAGATACGATATCTTCCGTGTCAGGATATTGTGCACGGTCGATCCAGACTGCGTCTTTGTCCCGTTTAAACCAGGTGATCTGACGCTTTGCGTAATGTCTGGAGTTTATCTTTACATTATAAACGGCTTCGTCAAGTGTAGTATTTCCGTCCAAAAAGTCAAGTATTTCTTTATATCCGATACCCTGCATGGATATGTTTTCTTTTGTAAGACCCATGTCCTTAAGGTGCTTTACTTCATCCACAAGACCCGCAGACATCATCTTATCAACTCTCTTATCGATCCTTTCATAAAGAAGGGCACGATCGTCTGTTATCACAAAGAAAAGAAAATCATAGGCCGGAGGGTTTTCTTTTTGCCTTTGGTTATGCTCGCTGATGGGTGTTTTTGTCTCGTTATAAAACTCAAGGGCTCTGATCACCCGTTTCACGTTATTTTTGTGAATTATCTCACAGGATGCGGGGTCCACAGCCTTAAGCATTTCGTAAAGCACATCCGGACCCTGTTCCTCAGCGATCCTTTCCAGTTCGGAACGATACAGACTGTCCTCACCCTTGGATTCGTCAAAATCGTTACCGTAAAGCAGCGCTCTGATATAAAAGCCCGTTCCTCCGGTAACGATCGGGATCTTCCCCTTTTTGTTGATCATATCGATGTATCCCGAGGCTTTTTCGGTAAATACCGAAACATTGAACTCCTCAAAAGGTGACAGTTCATCGATGAGATAATGGGGAACGCCGCCCGTCTCTTCCTTTGTTACCTTGGCTGAGCCTATGTTCATATCACGGTAAACCTGCATTGAATCGGCAGAGATTATCTCTCCGTCTATCTTTTTTGCAAGTTTAACTGCGATCTCGGATTTACCCACAGCAGTGGGACCGGCAATAACGATAACCTTGTTCACACTATCCTCTTAAACTTTTTTTCAAGCTCTGTCTTGGTTATCCTGATAAATACAGGTCTTCCGTGGGGACAATTATAGGGGTTTTCAAGTTTCATGAGCTGCTTCATGAGATTACCCATCTCCATCTCGCTGATGCGCTGATTTCCCTTGATGGCAGCCTTACATGACATGGATGCCAGTTTTTCGAGAACCACGGAAGCGGGGTAATTTCCTTCTTTTTCCAGAAGTTCATTTAAGATACGGTGAAGGAATTCCTCCTTGTCGGAGCCGTAAAGGTTCATGGGGATACCCCGTACCGCAACCGAACCCATGCCGAACTCCTCGATCTCATATCCCACTCTTTCAAAAACTTCCCTGTACCTTTCAAGGCACTCCTCTTCCATGGGAGAAAGCTGTATGACCATGGGAGGGTTGATCATCTGGGAAGGTGCAGCGTCTATATCGTTATAGATCTTTACGAATCTTTCAAAGTTCACCTTCTCATGAGCCGCATGCTGATCCACAATATAAAGATCGTCATCTAAAGATATGAGCCAATAGGTATCAAATACCTGACCGATTATCCTGTATTCCTTATTGGGTTCATCGGAAAGGAGCTTCTTGTCAAAGAGAGTCTCCTGTACGATTTCCGGTGCTTTTTCAAAGACGGTTTCGGAAAGTCTTCTTTCCTCAAAGGGTTCCGGAAGTCTATCGGGCGGATCCTGTTTTTTAATAGCGGGCTCCGTGATTTTGTCCTTAAAATCCGGTTCTGTATCAAGGGGCTCCGAAACTCTTTCCCAGGAATCCTGCTTTCTGTCCGAGGAAACTTCAAAAACCTGATCTATACTATCCGAAAAAGAAACCCCGGGTTCCGGTCTCATCACAGGCGCATCGGGAAGGCTTACGTCGGGGATCAGATCCTTTTCGGAAAAAGCATCGTTTAACGCATCGATCAAAACGGATCTGACATATTCATCGTCATCAAACTTGACCTCGGTTTTTCTGGGATGCACATTGACATCCACTTTCGAGGGATCGATGTTGATATAAAGCACACAGAAAGGAAATTGGTGCTGCATCAGATAATTCCGATACACTTCCTCGATGGCTGTCCTTATGACCTTGGAATTAATGACTCTTCCGTTAACAAAGTATATCTCCCCGTTCCTTGCTTTATAAACAAAATCAGGCTTAGCGGTAAAGCCTTTAACCTCAATTCCGTCAGCCACATGATCCACGGGAAGCAGGGAATCATATACATCCTTGCCGTAGATCCTGTAAACAACATCCTTAATATCTCCGCTTCCCGAAGTGGAAAGTCTGGTAGACTTGTTCATGATGAACCGGAAGGAAACATCCGGATGGGAAAGGGCCAGTTTCTCCATAAAGTCGGCTATTGCCGCACCCTCTGCGGACTGGCTCTTTAAAAATTTCTTTCTGGGTGGTGTGTTGTAAAAGAGCTGTCTTACAATAAGGGTGGTGCCGTCGGGAGCACCCACATCGGAGATCTCAAGGATCTTTCCTCCCTCGGCAACGACCCGGGTTCCCAGAAGTGAATCTCTCTTTTTTGTAATGAGTTCACATTTGGAAACCGCACAGACGGAAGAAAGAGCTTCGCCTCTGAAGCCAAGGGAATTTAAGGAGTTAAGGTCTTCGATCTTCGTAAGCTTACTGGTGGCATGTCGCAAAAAGGCCATTTTACAGTCTTCTTCAGAAATTCCGACACCATTGTCGGTTACTCTTATAAGCTCCGATCCGCCACCCGTGATCTCCACGCTTATGACGGTCGCTCCTGCATCAACGGAGTTTTCCGCCAGTTCCTTCACAACATTGACGGGTCTTTCCACCACCTCGCCGGCAGCTATCTTATCGATTGTCTCGTTGCTTAAAAGATTAATGATTGGCATTGTGTCAGCCTTTCCATCTGTTGATAAGCATGTTCTGATATCTGGAAAGCTTATTAAGAGCCTCCAGAGGGGTTATATTGCTAAGATCCACAGCTTTGATCTCATTTAATACATCTTCATCCTTAACGGTATCAAAGAGGGTCATCTGACCGAATTCAGGCCCTTCATCGGCCTCTTTATGATTCCTTGATTCTGTTTTGTTTCCGATACTGATCTTCTGGATACGTTCGGTTATATCGTTATCCGAAAGTTCAAGTGCGATCTCCTTGGCTCTGTCCAAAACGGTCTCCGGAATACCCGCCAGGCGTGCAACCTGAATACCGTAGCTTCTGTCGGCTCCGCCCTTTATGATCTTTCGAAGGAATACAATGTCATCTCCGTTTTCTTTTACCGCTATGCAATAGTTGTTGACATTGCTTATCTTGCCCTCAAGTTCCGTAAGTTCATGATAGTGAGTGGCAAATAAGGTCTTGGCGCCAAGTATCTTTTTGTTGCTGATGTGCTCGATGACAGCCCAGGCGATGCTCAGGCCGTCAAAGGTGGAAGTTCCCCTTCCGATCTCATCAAGGATAAGAAGGCTCTTTGATGTGGCATTTCTTAATATGTTGGCAACCTCGCTCATTTCCACCATAAAGGTACTCTGTCCGCTGGCAAGATCATCGGACGCACCTACTCTGGTAAAGAGCCTGTCCGTAATCCCTATATTTGCGGATTCTGCTGGAACAAAGGATCCTATCTGAGCCATAAGGACAATAAGAGCCACCTGACGCATATAGGTGGATTTACCCGCCATATTGGGGCCGGTGATGACGCTTATAAGGTTCTTATTGTTGTCAAGAAGTGTATCGTTGGGAATGAACAGTCCGTTTTCCATGATCTTTTCGACCACGGGGTGTCTGCCGTTCTTTATCTCGATTACTCCTGTCTCGTTAAGCTTAGGTCTTACATATTTATTGTGTTCGGCAACATAAGCAAGGGAAGCCACGGCATCAAGAACCGCCACGGCTTTACTTGTACGGTAAATCCTTTCCACATTGGCTGAAATGGTATCCCTTACTTCACAAAAAACATCGTATTCAAGATTAAAGAGCTTGTCTTCCGCATTGAGTATGGAGTCCTCCATCTCTTTAAGTTCCGGTGTGGTGTATCGCTCTGCATTTGTCAGTGTCTGCTTGCGGATATAATCCTCGGGAACGAGATGCTTAAAGGAATTGGTGACCTCGTAATAATATCCGAAGACCTTATTGTAACGGATGCGTAAGTTCTTGATACCCGTTCTTTCACGGTCCTTCTGTTCAAGTTCCAAAAGCCACTGTTTTCCATCGGTCTTGGCGCACTTGAACTTATCGATCTCTTCCATGTATCCGTCTTTGACAATCCCGCCTTCCCTAAGGCCAATTGCAGGCTCTTCAAGAATGGCGGAATCGATGAGGGAATAAAGGTCCGTAAGTTCATCGATATTTCTGCAGGTCTCCTGTGCAAGTTTGGACTCAAAATCCTTGAGCACGGTCTTAATATGGGGTAATATCTTCAAAGAATTCTTAAAGGCGATAAGATCCCTGGGATTGGCGGTCTTATAGGCAATGCGCCCCAAAAGTCTTTCAAGATCATAGACTTCGTCAAGATACTCTCTCAGTTCATCCCTGTCCACCGCCCGTTTCACAAGTTCACTCACGAAGTCCAGACGCTTTTCCATGTCTTTTTTAAGGATAAGCGGCTGTTCCACGTAATTGCGGAGAAGTCTGCCTCCCATAGCGGTCTTGGTCTTATCAAGTACCCATAAAAGAGAACCAATCTTTCGCTTCTCACGCATGGTCTCGCATAATTCGAGATTTCTTCTTGTTGAACTGTCAAGGCGCATGAAATTTGAGGTATCATAGGCCTTTATGGTAGTAAGATTATCAAGGGATGTCTTCTGGGTCTCATGCAGGAAAGAAAGCATGGCCCCCGCTGCCAGCATACCCGAACGATAATCCAAAAGTCCCAGTCCTTCCACGGAAGTGACCTTAAAGTGCTCTTTAATGATACGTTCACATTCTTTTTCATCGAAATGTCTGGAGTCGATGGGACTTAAAGAAACATTTCCGCTCATCTTGAGAGTGGAAAAGGGAAAATCCGACATCATAAAGGGCTCGTTACAGATGATCTCCGTGGGAGAATATTTCTGGACCTCGTCAAGTACCCCTCTGAGATCGTCGGTTTCCGTCACATAGAAATCGCCGGTGGTGATATCACAGATTGCGATACCGGAGCCGTTATCAAGGTAACAGATGCACATAAGATAATTGTTTGTGCCTTCATCCATGGAGGAAGTGTCAAGATTGGTACCTCTGGAGACCACCCTGATGACTTCGCGTTTCACAAGGCCCTTTGCAAGCTTAGGGTCCTCCACCTGCTCGCAGATGGCAACCTTATAGCCTTTGTTCACAAGCCTGTTAAGATAGGAATCCACCGCATGAAAAGGGACTCCGCACATAGGGGCACGTTCTTCCTGCCCGCAGCTTTTGCCGGTGAGGGTCAGTTCCAGTTCCCTCGAAGCGATCTCTGCGTCTTCAAAGAACATCTCGTAAAAATCCCCGAGACGATAAAACAGGATACAATCCTTATATTCTTTTTTGGTTTCGAGATACTGTTGCATCATCGGCGTAAAATCAGCCATTGAAAAAGAAACCTGCCTTCTGAATTAAATAATTTCTCCGTCGTAATAAAAGCCGTGGAAATCCGTAAGCTTCACATCCACCAGCTTTCCGATAAGTTCCCTGCCACCCTTGAAATGGACTATGGTATTTCCGCTTGTTCTGCCGTCAAGGAAGGCTTCATCCTGTTCGTTGACGCCTTCGCAAAGCACCGTAAGGACCTGCCCTTCAAATCTTTCAAGCTGTTTTCTTGCGGTATCCTGCACCTTTTTCAGCACCATGTCGAAATGCTTCTTGACCGTAGCCTCATCCACCTGGTTTTCCATCCTGGCGGCGGGAGTACCCGTTCTTTTTGAATAGATAAAGGTGAAAGCATTGTCAAACCTGACCCTGTCGATGACATCGATGGTCTCAAGTACGTCACTGTATTCTTCACCGGGAAATCCCACGATTATATCCGTTGTAATGGATATATCAGGTATCTCCCGCCTGATCTTTAAGGCAAGATCGATATACCGCTCCTTGTCGTAACAGCGGTTCATGGTCTTTAAGATCCTTGAAGAACCGGACTGAAGGGGAAGATGTATATGCCTGCAGATCTTCTTTGAATCCTTCATGACTTCGATAAGTTCATCGGATAGATCCTTTGGATGAGAGGTCATGAAACGGATTCGCTCAAGTCCTTCGATCTCTTCCACTCTTCTTAAAAGTTCGGCAAAAGAAACCGGAGTTTCCAGATTTTTACCGTAACTGTTGACATTCTGACCAAGGAGCATGATCTCCACAACGCCGTCGGCAACAAGAGAACGTATCTCCTCGATTATCTCTTCGGGCTTGCGGCTTCTCTCTCTGCCCCTTACATAGGGAACGATACAATAGGTGCAAAAATTGTTGCACCCGAACATGATATTAATGCCGGATTTGAAAGGGTATTTACGCTCCACCGGAAGATTTTCCGCGATAACATCGGTGGATTCCCATACTTCCACTACGGGCTTGTCTTCGGTGTACATCCTGTATAAAAGCTTTGGAAAACAAAAAATATTGTGGGTTCCGAAGATCAAATCCACAAAATTATAACTCTTCTTGAGTTTTTCGATGACGGACTTTTCCTGCGTCATGCAACCGCAAAGAGCTATTTTCATTTCACTGTTATTCTTTTTATAGGGTTTGAGGGCACCGAGCCTTCCGTAAACCCTTTGATTGGCATTGTCTCTCACGGTACAGGTGTTGTAGATGACAAAATCCGCATCATCCCTGTCTGTTTCTTCAAAACCCACGGTCTTAAGGACACCCAGGAGCTTTTCCGAATCTCTGGCGTTCATCTGACAGCCGAAGGTTGTGACCTGGCAGGTTAAGGCTCTGCCCAGTGCCTTTTTCTTTTCCTCGACTATCAGCTTAAGCTTGTCGATATATTCAAACTGAATCTCTTCTTCCCGGTTTAACATCAAACCCTCCGGTTTTTGTAAAAATCATTTATTTCTTGAGTCTTTGTGTTTTCACTGACGATAAAGTCAAGCTTAACATCGTTGTCTGAAGCAGGAAGCTCATCGCAGATCTGCATGGAAAAGCAAATGCCCACCTTCATTACGGAGGGCTTGTTCTTAAGGTAGTTATCATAGTATCCCTTACCGTAGCCCAAACGGAAACCCCGTTTGTCAAATGCAACACCGGGTACCAGCATAAGGACATTCTTATCCTTGTAAGCCTCGTAATCAAAGGCTCTCTCAAAATTACCCAAAGGCTCCCTTATACCCTTGTAACCGTTAACAAGTTCATGGGAGGAAAAGATCCTGTAGAATTCCATCCTGGCTTCGTCAAAGCCTTCGAGCACCTTGGGAAGATATACTTCCTTGCCGTTGATCAAAGCATCGTCAACCAAAGTGAGTGTACCTACCTCACCGTGATAATCCGCATAAATGAGAAGACAATCGCACTCACGATACATGGCGGAACGAATTATGCTTCTCTGGATCATATTGGAATTATAGGTCCAGATATCCGAACTCAAAGAATCCCTTTTGTTGATCAAACTGCTTCTGATACTGCTTTTCTCCTGCGTAAACATGATGACCCCTTAACCTTTGTTTTTTGTTACCTTTCTTAATGTACCGTCCGGCTCTTTAATGGTGATGGATTCAAGCTGTGACGATAAATTTCTTTTGATCGAGTTGATATAGTCCCATCTGAGAGTTGCCTGCTCCTTTTTTTCCTCTTCGGTCAGGTCTCTTTCCTGAGACAGATGATAAAGCTCGTTGATACGCTTTATCTTTTCATCCATAGTACCTTCCATGTCATTCTCCAAATGGTTTATATAATGCCGCCACGGCTTCGGCTACCTTCATGCCGTCCATGGCTGCGCTCATGATGCCGCCGGCATAACCCGCGCCCTCTCCCGAAGGATAAACACCGGGAAAAGCATCGCAGGTAAAAGAATCATTACGTAAGATCCTTACGGGAGACGAAGTCCTTGACTCAATACCGCTGACAAGCACGTTTTTGTCGGCAAAACCGGGAATGTTTTTGTCAAAGTATTCCATTCCGTCGATAAAAGCACGATTGAGTTCATCAGGCAAAATGCTGTGAACATCCGCAAATACATAATCGCCTTTGCACCGGGGCTCGTCCTTAAAGAATCTTTCGGCGTCGACGGTGTAATCATCCGTCAGAAGCACATTCTGCTTGAAATCTCCGTAATGCTCCACAGGAATACGCCCGTTTCCGACGGAAAATGCTTTTTCCTCGATCTTTCGCTGAAATTCAACACCTGCCAGAGGATGATCGGAGCCAAAATCCTTGCCGTTAACACTGACTATCATGGCGGAATTGGCATGATCTCCGCAACGTCCCGAATAACTCATGCCGTTAATGCATAGTCTTCCGTTCTCGCTGGAAGCATTGACCACGTAACCTCCGGGACACATGCAGAAGGAATAAACGCCTCTGCCGGAGGAATGCTTGTAAGTAAGCTTATATGACGCAGGCCCGGTTTCTTTAAGCACCGTTTCATCATCGGTGTAAAAGGCCCTGTTGATAAAATCCTGAGAATGCTCCACCCTGAAGCCTACCGCAAAATCCTTCTGTTCCATGGCAAAGCCCTTTTCATAAAGCATTGAAAAGGTATCTCTTGCGCTGTGACCGATGCAGAGTATCAAAACCTGACAGTCAAGGTTTACGGTACTGTTTATTTTAACGCTTTTGACCTTGCCCTTGTCAATAACAATATCCGTGACCTGGGCATTAAAACGAAACTCACCGCCGAGATTCTTTATCTCCTCCCGCATGGCCTTAACGACCTTAAGGAGCACATCGGTGCCTACATGGGGCTTTGCATCGTACAGGATGGACTTTGGTGCGCCAAACTTTACAAACAGTGATAAAACTTCCCTGTTCCGGCCTGACTTGTCTTTAACCAGAGTATTGAGCTTTCCGTCGGAAAAAGCACCTGCACCGCCCTCACCGAACAAAACATTTGAATTGGGGTTCAAAACTCCGGTCTTCCAGAATTCTTCAACACTGTTATGCCTTGATTCTACATCAAGACCACGCTCCAAAACTATGGGTCTGTATCCAAAAAGAGCAAGATGATAAGCCGCAAACAGTCCTGCGGGGCCCGCACCCACTATAACGGGCCGGTCTTTTAAGGGTACTGTTCCCGTAGCCAAAAACTCATATCTTTCGGGAACATAAACACTTACATCCGATGAAGAGATACGCTTTAAGACAGAAGCTTCGTGCTTTACCTTAACAAGTACATTAAGGATAAAGAACACATTGCCCCGTTTCCTGGCATCCACAGATCTTCTGAAGATCTCGACCTTTTGAATATCTTCGGGAAGCACTTTAAGTGCAGCAGAAACCTTCTTAAGAAGATCCTTTTCACTGTAACCGGGTTTAAGTTTGATCTGATTGACAAGAAGCATTAAGTTTCTTCCTCTTTTGCGGAGGCTTCACCCGCGATGGCACCGCCGGTAAAAGCCCATTGTAAGTTGTATCCCCCGCATATACCGTCAATATTTACAAGCTCACCCACAATGTACAGATCCTTAACAAGCTTTGATTCAAGATCATCGGTAAGTTCCTCGGTGGGCACCCCTCCCGCCGTTACCTGGGCCTGTTCAAAGCCGTTGGTTCCAACAACTCTAAGCATTATCTCTTTGACCGACAGGACCGCATCAACGATCTTTTCCCTGTCAATGTTACCCACAATCTCCGAAGGCTTGAGTCCGTTTGCCTTTATTATCTCCATATTGAGCTTTTTGTGAAGGAGTCCCGTGAAAAATTCCTCACAGGTCTCATCCCCGTTGAGCAAAAGCTTGGGAATGGTAAGGCTCTTAAGATCTTCCTCCTTAAAATCGGGGATAAGATCCAGCACTGCATATACATTTCTGCCCGCATCCAGACATTCCGCCGCATAATGGCTTACCTGCATGGATACGATACCGGAAATTCCGTAATCGGTAAAAAGCACCTCTCCAAGCTGACTCATGGCCAGCTCATCCTCCACGAAAAGTGAAAGCCTGCAGTCACTTTTTACTCCCGAAACCGCCTTAAAATTAAGGCCTTCACATTTAAGCTGGGTAAGGGCGGGATAAAGCTTTGTGACCTTGTGTCCGAATTCCCTGCAAAGTCTGTATCCCGTATCGGAATCGCCGTTCTTAGCTCCCGCTTTGCCGCCGCAGGCAAGGATCAGGGAATCAAATTCGTAAGTTTCCCCGTCCGAGAGGGTAACCTTGAAAACCTTACCCTTTTTTGAAGCCTTTACAACTTCGGCACCGGTAACGATGTTTACTTTCTTTTTCTTTAGTTCGAGTCTGAGACAATCAAGGACAGTGGATGCCTGCTCACAGGCGGGATATACATAGCCGTTCTTCTCCTTGATAAGAAGTCCCAGGGAAGTAAAGAAAAATATAAGATCCTGATTTCCGAATCTTTCAAGGGCTCTCTTTAAGAATCCGTCATCGTCGGTATAATAGTAATCCTCCCCCATGGAAAGATTGGTAAAATTACAGCGTCCGTTGCCGGTGACCAGCAATTTCTTACCGATCTTGTCATTCTTTTCAAAAAGGGTTACCGAAGCACCTTCACCCGCTGCCTTGATGGCTGCCATCATTCCTGAGGCGCCGCCGCCTACAATACCGATCCTTTTCATAAACCCACCTACATAAGATGTAATCTGTTTAAAAGCGCATAAAGTCTGGTCCCGCCGGGAACTGCGGAAAGTTCGTCCTTACCAACGGCTTTGGTCAGTATCAGGAGAATAAAGTATACAACCGCGCCGATGAGGATATTTGCAAGGGTAAGGATCCTTGAATATCCGTTCTTTGTAAAGAGCATATCAAGTACAAATATCACACCGCCCATGACAAGAGCGGAAACCGCCGGCATAAGGAAGGTCCGCTTAACTTCCTGTCGATACTTAAGGATAAGTGAAATGGAAGCTATGTTCATTATGCAGATGGCAAGGGAAAAGAAATTGTTTGACAAAGCCACAGCATAAATATTCAGATCCGTAAGGTTAAACAGTGCAAGCAATATAAGCACATGCAGGCACAGAGCGATAATTCCGTGCACAATGGGCTTTATCAGTCTGCTCATGCCCTGAAGGATGGCATTGGTAAGAGTCGAAAAAGAAAACAGGACTATTCCCACTGCCCCGATCCTCAAAAGATTAACAGCTACGGGATTTGCCGAGGAAAACAGGGTATACATGATGGAAGGAGCCAATACTCCCATTCCCACGGCACAGGGAATGGAGACCATCATGGTGATCCTTATGACTCTCTCAATTCGATTCTTTACCGAATCATAATCCTTTTGCTTCATAAGTCCCGAAATGGTGGGCACGCTGGAAGCTCCCATGGCTGCGGAAATGGCGATGGGCACATTTATGAGTACGGAGTACTTACCGGAATAAATACCCCAGTTTACGGACTTGATGGCTTCAAGCCCCTTCTCGATCATCATCCTGTTGTGGATGAACTGATCTATAAAGTTGGAGATATTGTTAACGGTGGAGCTTATCACCACGGGGATTATTGTCAGTATCAGAGACTTAAACACCATGGGTGTTGAATCTATGGTGTGACTGGGATCCCTGTAGATCTGGCGGTTTAAACGCTTCCTATAGGCTCTGTACAAAAACAGAAGGAACACAAGGCCGCAGACCGCACCCGCAAGGCAGCCAAGGGTTGCTCCTCTTGCTCCGTAAGCAGCCTTGTAATTCTCATTATGCAGTATGAGTCCAACCTTTTCACCCTGCTTTGTCATGAAAAAGGCGGCGGAAAGTCCCACGGAAACAAGGGCTACCTGCTCAATAAGCTGGGAGATCGCCGTGGGTACCATGGTACCCAGACCCTGGAAATAACCCCTGATGACTCCCATCACGGATACAAAGAAAAGGGTGGGGGCAAGAGTCCTTAAAGCAAGGTAACTCATGGGCTCATTAAGTATCCTTGAAAGGGGATCGCTGAATACAAACACCAGCACCGAAGATATAAGTCCCGTTACAAGGGCAAAGCCCATGGCGCATTTAAAGATCTTGTCCGCATTTCTGTACTGACCCTTGCTCACATTGGCAGATACTAGCTTAGAAACGGAAATGGGCAGTCCGTACACGGAAATGGTAAATACGATATTATAGATCTCATATGCTGCAGCATAATAAGCATTGCCCACATCGCCTATGATATAAGCCTGGGGAACACGCTTAAAAAGCCCCAGCATGCGCACGATCACGCCTGCCAAAGCCAGGATACCGCCCTGGACGATAAAGTTATTAAATTTACCCCTGTCACGCCCTGATCTCATGTATCAATTCTCTCTCAATATGTTCACTTTCGAAAGTATGGCTTCCTGCTTTTCTTCCATGACTGTTCTCTCTTCGTCGGTCTCATGATCGTACCCAAGAAGATGGAAAAGACTGTGGGTAATAAGAAAAGCGATCTCACGCCTTAAGGAATGACCGTACTCTTCGGCCTGCTCCATGGCCCGTTTAACACAGATCATGATATCCCCGAGGATGAGTTCCCCGGTTTCTGAATCAAAATATGAGGGATCTCCCTCCTCAATTCCCGTAAAGTCCCCGGGAGTTTCAAAATCGATGGCAGGAAAAGAAAGCACGTCCGTTACCCTGTCAATGCCGCGAAAGGAGGAATTGGTCTCCTTTATCTCCTCTTCCCCGGTAAGCAAAAGATTAACACTGACATCCCTGTAGGGAACCTTTTCTTCGGAAAGTACGGTTTCTGTAAGAAGCTTCAACAGTTCCTCCGTGTCAAACATAAGATCTAGATCCGAATCGTTATCAACGTAAAAAGTCATAATAAAGGGTCTCCCTTAAGACTATCTCCCGAATGAGCTTAAGATCGTTAAGCGTAAGTCTGCTTTCGGAAATGTTCTTTTTCACATAATCCTTGTTTAGGATGGTATCTATAAGATCCTTGTAGTCAACCTTGGCCTTGCTGTCCTTGGAAAAGATGGTCAAAAGGCTTGAAATGAACATATCGGTGATATAAACGATGCACACTTCCCTGGAATCGAATTTCTGACTCTTGCTCAGGTATTCAAGCAGGGTCTCCTGGGCTTTTGGCGGAAATTCGTGCTCTTTGACAAATTTCCTGATATCCTCTAGGGAGTAAGAAAAAGCTTTCTTTATCCTGTGGTAATATGCACAGTTCTTGGCTGCATCCACGTCACAGCCCACGGCATTGGCAATACGCTCCGTAAGATATGCGGTGTGAATGGACCTGAAATACTCCGATACCGACTTTTCCTTAAGCTCAAGGAGCACCGAATAACTCTGGTCGTTAAGTTCAAGGTATTTATTTCTGTATTTATTGGCAACCTTCTCGTTAAAGTACTTAAGGCACAGGAAAAGCAAAAGTACGTTGACGATCACGTTGACTATGGGCATTATGAACTGTTCCGCCGAAAGGTTCTTGTTCTCAAAGATCACAAAGCCCGCAGTCTCAAAGGCAAATAGCGTAAGAGACGAAATAAAAATGTTCTTTCCCACCTCAAAATCGTCTTCGATATCCTGAAAGAGCATGATACCTATGGCACAGGGCAGGAAATATACCAAAAACACGGTGGCATCACGAGTTTCCGAAAGCAGTACAGAGATCATGATAAGCCCGGCGGCGGCATAAAGCGACAGCACCGACTGGGAAAACAGGGAAAGCACTATACATGCCCCCATAAATACCCATGCTTTGGGATCTATAAGCGGAAAAAGCACGGAAAAAGCAAGTATCAGGCTGTAAACGAGAAGAAATCTGTAGGGATGCTCTCCGTTATCGTAATCAAGCCTGTTTCCGCCGTAAAAGAACAAAACAAAGCAGAAAAGCCCTACGGAAAACAGCAAGCCAAAAACACTGTTCTTGATGATATCCGTCTTGGTCGCTCCGTAAATGAAGCTGAAAAGAGGTACCGTCAAGGCAGTAGACAAAGAAGTAACGATTCCGGTAATAAAATATTTCTTCTGGTAATCCATTTACCGCTTATATCCTTTTTCTCTTGATGAAGGCTTTTTCTTTTCGTCATAAGCCTCATAAGCCTTGACGATCTTCTGAACAAGGGGATGTCTCACCACGTCCTTGCTGGTAAGCTTGCATACGGAGATACCCTCGATCTTATTTAAGATCTTCACTGCCACATCAAGGCCGCTGGTAACGTCTTTGGGCAGGTCCTTCTGAGTGGAGTCACCGGTGATGACAACCTTGGAACCGAATCCGATACGTGTCAAAAACATCTTCATCTGGGCAGGTGTGGTATTCTGTGCCTCATCCAGTATTATAAAGGCATCATCCAAAGTACGCCCTCTCATGTATGCAAGAGGCGCAACCTCGATAAGACCCTTTTCCATGTTCTTCTGAAAGCCGTCAGCCCCCATGATCTGATAAAGCGCATCATACAAAGGCCTAAGATAAGGATCTACCTTACTCTGCATGTCCCCGGGAAGAAATCCCAGCTTTTCACCTGCTTCGATGGCAGGTCTTGTAAGGATGATCTTATTGACTTCGTTGTTCTTAAAAGCAGTGATGGCAAGTGCCATGGCAAGATAGGTCTTACCTGTACCTGCGGGGCCTATGCCGAATACCACCATATCTTTCTTTATGGCGTCCACATACTCTTTCTGTCCGAGAGTCTTGGGTTTAATGGGCTTACCCGAGATCGTATGACAGATAACCTCCCTGTCTATCTCGGAAAGTGCCTTTTCATTGTTCTCTCTGGTCAGTTCGATGGCATAATCCATCTTCTGCTCTTCGATATCTTCATTACCCGAAAGATTCCCCATAAGTTCCTCGATCATTGAAGCTGCGCCCTGTACGTTGGTTTCTTCTCCGGAGATCTTAAGACATCCGTTTCTGTTAACGAGTATAACGCCCAGCTCATTCTCTATCTTTTCCAAATATCTGTCGTTCCTTCCGAACAGTTTCTGCAGCTCGGAAGCGGACAATTCTATCAATCTTTCCATTTTACAATCCGATCACGGTCTTTATGATCTTCTTGCCCTCGCATTTATCCTTTGAAAAAGAATATGCCTTCAAAAGCCTTCTGATGCATTCATCGGCCTTCTTTTGATCGTTGGCATGCACATAGGCAAGTGTTTCGCCTTTCTCAACGTGATCGCCTTTTTTCTTGCATAAAACAATTCCGACAGCCATGTCAATGATGTCTTCCTTGGTCTCTCTTCCGCCGCCTAATATCATGGAGCAGATACCCACTTCGTCGCAGGTGATGCCGGAAATATAGCCTGTTTCCGGAGCCGCAACGGGAATGACGAGATCGGCCTTGGAAAGTTTCCCGGGATCATATACATAGTCCGGATCGCCGCCCTGAGCCTTAACAAATTCAGCCAGTTTATCAAGGGCTTTGCCGGAAGATACGGCTTCCTTTAATCTTTCTTTGGCATTGGCATCATCGGGGGCATAGCCTCCGGCCACAAGCATCTTGGCCCCAAGTTCAAGGCAAAGAGTGTAAAAATCTTCGGGGCCGTTACCCTTAAGGGTCTCAATGGCCTCTTTGACCTCCAGCGCATTTCCGACGGCGTAACCAAGAGGTTCATCCATATCGGAAATAACGGCTATGGTCTTTCTTCCGGCGTTGTTTCCGATCTTGACCATCTCTTCGGCCAGGGAAACGGAATCCTCGTACTTTTTCATGAAGGCACCGGATCCGGTCTTTACGTCAAGAACGATGGCATCGGCGCCGGCCGCCAGTTTTTTGCTCATTATGGAGCTTGCGATAAGGGACATATTGTCAACCGTGGCGGTTATATCGCGAAGGGCATAGAGTTTTTTGTCGGCGGGAGCCAGTTCCTTGGTCTGTCCCATAATGGAAAAGCCCACCGTATTAACATTCTTTTCGAATTGTTCCACAGGGATCGAAGTGGAAAATCCGGGAAAACTTTCAAGCTTGTCGATGGTGCCGCCGGTATGACCAAGACCGCGGCCTGACATTTTGGCTACCTTGCAGCCGCATGCAGCTACCATGGGAATAAGGGAAAGGCTGGTCTTGTCTCCAACGCCTCCCGTGGAATGCTTGTCCACCTTGACTCCGGGTATGCGGGAAAGATCCAGCATATCACCGCTGTGAGCCATGGCCATGGTAAGATCAAGGGTCTCTTTTTCATTCATGCCCCTAAAGAAAATGGCCATCATAAGAGCGGAGGCCTGATAATCGGGAATACTTCCGTCATTAAAGCCCCGGACAAAGAAATCTATCTCTTCTGTGGAAAGTGAGTTTCCGTCACGTTTCTTTTTGATAACGTCATACATTCTCATAAGAGGCACCTCCTGTGGTTCATTTATGATAGGGTTCACCCGCATTGATCTTAAAAGCTCTGTAGATCTGTTCCAGCAATATGACTCTCATCAGCTGGTGTGGGAAAGTCATGTCGGAAAAAGAAAGACTGTAATTTCCCCTTGCTTTGACCTTGTCGGAAAGGCCCAGAGATCCCCCGATCACAAAGGTCAGGGTATTGAAACCCGACACCATGGTCTCTTTGATCTTTGAGGCAAATTCCTCAGAACAAAGCTTCTTACCCTTGATATCAAGGATGAAAACAAAATCCCTGTCACCGATGTTCTTTAAAAGGCGCTCTCCTTCTTTGGAAAGGACTATCTCCCTCTCAGCATCGGAGGCTTTTTCATCGGTCTTTTCGTCGGCCGCTTCAAGGATCTCGACCTCGGAAAACTTGCTCATTCTCTTGCAATATTCGGAAACAGCGTCGGTAAAGAATCTTTCTTTGATCTTACCGACGCACAGTATCTTAATCTTCATCCGTAAGGTCGCCTGCGAATCGGTCTACCACATAATAGGCAAATCCGGGCTCAAGATCGGGAAATTCGGCTTCAACATCCGCAACGGCTGTTTTGCACTTTTCAAGATAAGCTTCCTCGGGGGACAGTTCTTCGGAGGTCTTATAAGCATCCTTTCTTTCATTGACAAAAGCAAGGATCTTTTCCTTAAGTTCCGATTCCTTTACAACCTCGGGCTTTAATTCCCTGCATCTGAACAGAGAACGTACGCCGCATACAAGGAAGATAAAGAACAAAAGCCCCATGACCACATAGACCATAGTCAGGGAAAAACCGCTTACGGGAAGTTTGATCAGTCCCAAAGCGTTTAAAAGCAGGGCCAGACCTCCCAGAATGCCGCAGACAAGCAGGGCAAAAGCCGCGGAACGATGTTCGGCCAGCATATCGGACTTAGCCTTGTAATTGGGCATTTCTTCAAGAGACTTCCTCATTTCATAGATGGCTTTGATGGTCTCCTCATCGGGAGTCTCACCCATCATGGGCTGGATATTCTCCTCGATGGTCTCCTCCATCTCTTCGATCTCCTCGTGAATGTCCTCGGCTTCTTCAAGGGATTCAACAAGCTTTACCTTGCAGTCGGGACATTCCGTGGATCCTTCAACATATTCAAGTTTACAAACAGGACACCAGGGCATGGTAATGACCTCCGAAAGTATTATTCGTTAGAAAGAAATTCGTGAATGCCCTTTGCGGCACTCTTACCGGCACCCATTGCAAGGATAACGGTAGCTGCACCTGTAACGGCATCACCGCCGGCAAATACGCCGTTCTTGGAAGTACGTCCGAATTCTTCGTCGGCCACGATACATTTTCTCTTGTTTACTTCAAGACCCTTTGTGGTGGAAGAAATAAGAGGATTGGGGCTGGTTCCGAGGGCCATGATGACTGTGTCGGCTTCAATGACAAATTCGGAACCGGGAATCTCAACGGGGCTTCTTCTGCCGGATTCATCGGGCTCTCCAAGCTCCATCTTTATGCATTTCATACCACATACCCAGCCGTTCTCATCGGAAAGGATCTCAACGGGATTGGTAAGAAGATTGAAGATGATGCCTTCTTCCTTGGCATGATGTACTTCCTCAACTCTGGCGGGAAGCTCTTCTTCGCTTCTTCTGTAAACGATATGAACTTCGCTTCCGAAACGAAGCGCGGTACGGGCCGCATCCATGGCAACATTACCGCCGCCCACAACACAGACCTTCTTACCCTTCATGATGGGTGTAGCGCTGGATTCGTCAAAAGCCTTCATGAGATTGCTTCTGGTAAGATATTCGTTGGCGGAGAATACACCGTTTAAGTTTTCACCGGGGATACCCATAAACTTGGGAAGTCCGGCACCGGAACCGATAAATACGGCGTCAAAGCCTTCTTCGTTAAGAAGTTCGTCAACAGTAACGGATTTACCTACAACCACGTTGGTCTCGATCTTGACGCCGAGACTCTTAACATTCTCTATCTCCTTGGCAACAACTCCCTTTTTGGGAAGACGGAACTCGGGGATACCGTAAACAAGTACTCCGCCGGGCTCATGAAGAGCCTCGAAGATGGTCACATCATAACCAAGCTTCGCAAGATCGCCGGCGCAGGTAAGTCCTGCAGGGCCGGAACCGATGACAGCAACCTTCTTGCCGTTCTTTTCAAAAGAAACCTCGGGCTTGATGCCGTGTTCGCAGGCATAATCAGCAACGAATCTTTCCAGTTTACCGATGGAAAGGGGTTCACCCTTGATACCGCGGATACATTTACCTTCACACTGGCTTTCCTGGGGGCAAACACGTCCGCATACGGCGGGAAGGGATGAAGATTCGGAAATAACGGAATATGCTTTCTCGATATTTCCTTCCTTTACCTGCTCAATAAAGCCCGGAATATTGATGGAAACGGGACATCCCTTTACACACTGGGCATTTTTACAGTTGATGCAGCGGGAAGCCTCTTCCATTGCTTCTTCTTTGTTGTAGCCTTTACATACTTCATCAAAGTTCGTGGCTCTGACCTTGGGGTCCTGCTCACGAACAGGAACTTTCTTTAATACGTCCATCTTTCAATCCTCCTTAGCAATTTCCGCAACCGCCGTGATGGGTTGCACCTTCTTTTGCGGCAAGAAAATCTCTGCCTTCTTTGGTCTTGTAGAGGGTCTGGCGCTTCATTGCTTCGTCAAAGTTTACAAGATGTCCGTCAAATTCAGGGCCGTCTACACAGGCAAATTTAACCTTGTCACCCACGGTAACACGGCAGGCACCGCACATTCCGGTACCGTCCACCATAATGGGGTTAAGGCTTACAACAGTAGGGATATTAAGCTCTTTGGTGAGCTTGCACACAAATTTCATCATGATCATGGGCCCGATGGCAACACATACATCGTACTGTTTACCTTCGGCAACAAGATCCGAAATAACGGTGGTGACCATTCCGCTGCGACCGTAGGATCCGTCATCGGTGGTAACATAAAGGTTACCGGCAACGGCTTCCATTTCTTTTTCAAGGATCAAAAGGTCCTTGGTCTTGGAACCCACGATGACATCGGCATTGACACCATGCTCCTTAAGCCATTTTACCTGAGGGTAAACGGGAGCGGTTCCAACACCGCCGGCTACAAAGAGGATGCGTTTCTTTTTGGTCTCTTCGATGGGTCCGGTGATAAGTTCCGAAGGAACTCCAAGAGGGCCCACAAAATCATGGAAGGCATCTCCGGCTTTGAGATCGGCCATGAATTTGGTCCCTGCGCCCACTATCTGGAATACGATGGTAACCGTACCTTCTTTACGATCGTAATCACAGATGGTAAGGGGTATTCTTTCACTGTCTTCAGCGGTCCTGACGATCACAAACTGTCCGGGAAGACAGGCATTTGCAACTCTGGGAGCCTTGACAACCATAAGAAAGATGTTTGTTGTCAGTTCTTCTGCTTTTAAAATACTGTACATTTCTTCTCTCCTGTATTTATTCCGCACTTGGCGGATTATTCCTTATCAAAAATCTATGAGGCCGTATTTATCGGGTCCGAGAATGGAAACCTTGTAAATCTTGTCACCGTTAACTACGTGCATCGCATAAATATCTCCGGTCTTGTATACATTGCCCATATCATCAACGTTGTATTCAACAAGGAAGAAGTAATCATCTTGACCTTCAATGGGATATGCGGTGGTAAAAACATATTTAAAATATCCGGAGCGCCCGGTCTTCTTACCCACGGTAATATTGTCGATCTCATAAAGTTCGGAAAGAACACCACGCTCATGGAGCTTATGAACAAGATAACGTTCACAGCCTTCGGGTGTTGCTGCGGATTTATACTTGAAATCGTACTCTCTTGTAACAACAACACTTTGAGAACCGTCCAGGGCAAAAGAAACAAATTTAAATGTGCTCTTGCCGTAAGGCATCTGGATGGGCTCTGTATACTTGTTGGATTCTTTTGTGGGTTCGGTTCCGTCTGTCGTATAGTAAAGGGTCTGGGCTGCGGGAACCTCGGCCTTGATCTGGGTCGCCTTGGTATATTCACCGGAATCCGTGAGAATAATGGGTTCAAACTTGAACTCAACGTCTATAAGGTATTTCTGGGTAACCACTTCGCTTGAAACACCGAATGCATTGACATATACGGCATTGACGGTATAGTTTCCGTACTCAAGGAATAAAGGGGAGGAAAATACCTCGGAATTCTCATTGGGCGTTGCCGCATCCTTTGTATAATGGACTTCTCCTCCGGGAAGAGGTGAAGTGATCTTTAAAGTTATGGTCTCATTGTAGGTGCCGCCTTCAAAGTTAAATACGGGAGGCGCAACCATATATTTGGCATAGTCTTTCTTTATACTGTCCAAAGTGCAGTTTTTAAGGATATTTGCAAGTCCGGCATAATCCGAAGCGCCCTCATAGAGAGTAACAACCTTGCGATATGCGGTCTCTTTGTCGGTAACGGATGAGCTGTCCGTATCTGCTACCTCCATAAGGGTGTAGATGGCATCATTGATACGTCCGGCGGAATAATAGTAATCCGCTATCTTAAAAAGATGCTCGGTCTTTCCGTCAATCTTATAGGCCTTCTCAAGATAGGGTACCGCACTCAAAAGCTTATTTTCCGACACCAGCTGATTTGCCATCTCAAGCTGGTATTCAAGGCTGTTCTGTCTTGAAACACGTTTGCCCATGACCACGATGATAACAACCACCAGCACAACGATCAATGCAAGAAGAATGTAAGTTCCTTTGCCGTTACGGCCGTTTATGAGCATGGACAAAAGATTGGGATTGTCATCAAATTCCATGTCTTTATATTCACGGTCCTTTTTGGATCTGCCTGAACCGCCGATGTCTTTAAGGGTATCGTAGATCTCACCCTCCACATTGACATCATAATCCGGAACTATCTGGAATTCAGCACCGCATTTTTCGCATATTAACTTATCGTCGGGGAGATTTGCTCCGCAATTGGGACACTTCATATCAATCCTCTTTTAAGTTTTCCAAAGATTCCACGCAGTTGTTCATAAGCATTGCTATGGTCATGGGGCCCACACCGCCGGGCACGGGAGTTATCTTTGAAGCTTTATCCTTAACGGCTTCAAAATCCACGTCGCCGCACATCTTGCCGTCTTCTTTTCTGTGGATACCCACATCGATGACAACAGCACCTTCTTTAACGTGTTCAGCCTTTATAAATTCGGGTTTACCCATGGCAACGATCAGAATATCAGCCTGTGAGGTGATCCCCGCAAGATCTTTTGTCCTGGAATGACAGACCGTAACAGTGGCATTTTCTTTCAGCATAAGTAAGGACATGGGCTTGCCCACTATATTGCTGCGGCCCACAATGACACAGTGTTTGCCGGCAATATCCACGTTACTTCTTTTAAGGAGCTGTATGACTCCGGCAGGTGTACAGGAAACGAAGCCCTTATGACCGATACAGAGTTTGCCGACATTGACGGGATGAAAACCGTCCACGTCCTTTGAAGGATCGATAGCCTCAAGAATCCTGTCTTCGGAAATTGATGCGGGCAAAGGAAGCTGTACAAGTATACCGATGATATCACGGCGCTTGTTAAGGTCGCTTATGACACCGAGAAGCTTTTCCTCCGTGGTGTTTTCGGCAAGTTCGTAAGATACGGAACCGATGCCGATATACTCGCAGGCTTTCTTTTTATTCTTAACATAGATGGAAGATGCGGGATCGTTACCAACCTGTATTACGGCAAGACTGCCGGTAATGCCCTCGTTTTTAAGCTTTTCAACCTTATCCTTGAGTTCATCCTTGATTGTCGCAGAAATGAGTTTTCCGTCTATAAGTTCCATATACCCTCCATGTTACCGTTAAAACAGACCGCTGATCTTTCCGGTTGAATCCACGTCGATAGAATATGCCGCAGGATTCTTGGGAAGTCCAGGCATGGTCATTACCTGTCCCGTAAGCACCACTACAAATCCGGCACCGGCGGAAACATAAACTTCCCTGACGGTCAATGTATAATTCTCGGGACGACCCAAAAGGGCGGGATCGTCCGACAGTGAATACTGAGTCTTTGCAATACATACGGGAAGATCCGAAAATCCAAGCTTGGTAAGAGTTTCAAGCTGTTTGGAACTTTCGGCGGAATAAGAAACCTCTCCCGCTCCGTATATATTCTTTGCCACACATTCAATCTTTTCTTTCAAAGAAAGCGAGTCTTCGTAGATGGGCTTAAAATCGGATCTCTTTTCTTCAAGTGTCTTTAAAACCTTTTCGGCAAGTTCGATACCGCCCTCACCGCCGAATTCCCAGACTCTGGAAAGAGCAAATTCGCAGTCCCTTTCCTCGCAGAAATTCTTTACAAATTCTATTTCCTTGTCGGTATCGGAAGAAAATGCATTAAGGGTGACCACAAGAGGCACGCCGTATTTCTTGACATTTTCGATATGCTTTTCAAGATTGCAGATACCGGCTTTAAGAGCATCGAGGTTTTCAACAGACAGTTCCTTAAGATCCTGTCCTCCGTTATACTTTAATGCCCTGACGGTAGCTACGATAACGCAGGCATCGGGCGCAAGTCCTGCCTTACGGCATTTGATGTCAAAGAACTTCTCTGCACCCAGATCAGCGCCGAATCCGGCTTCCGTAACAACATAATCCGCAGCTTTAAGAGCGAATTTTGTGGCTCTTACGGAATTGCATCCGTGAGCGATATTGGCAAAAGGACCGCCATGTACAAATGCGGGAGTATGTTCAAGAGTCTGGATGATATTGGGCTTTATGGCATCCTTAAGAAGAGCTGCCATGGCACCTACACATTTAAGTTCACCGGCGGTCACGGGTTTTCCTTCGTAGTTGTATGCAACAACGATCTTGGAAAGTCTTTCCTTAAGATCGTCCATATCTTCCGCAAGACAAAGGATAGCCATGATCTCGGAAGCCACGGTGATAACAAAATGATCCTCGCGGACGAAGCCGTCGGTTTTTTTACCAAGACCGATCACAATATTTCTGAGAGCTCTGTCGTTCATATCAAGGCAGCGCTTCCAAACGATATTTCTGGTATCGATGTTAAGTTGATTTCCCTGCTGGATATGATTGTCAAGGATGGCTGCAAGCAGGTTATTGGCTGAAGTAATGGCATGAAAATCGCCGGTAAAATGAAGGTTAAGATCCTCCATGGGAACTACCTGCGAAAATCCGCCGCCTGCAGCACCGCCCTTGATCCCGAAGCAGGGTCCCAGGGAAGGCTCACGGAGAGCAACAACGCACTTTTTACCAAGCTTGTTAAGTGCCTGGGTAAGACCGATACTTGTGGTGGTCTTTCCCTCTCCTGCGGGAGTGGGATTTATGGCTGTAACAAGGATCAGTTTTCCGTCTTTGCTGTTTTTGTTCTTTTCAAACCATTCATCGGAAATCTTTGCCTTGTACTTGCCGTAAAGTTCAAGATCATCCTCTGATATTCCGGCCTTCGCCGCAACCTCTGTGATAGGAATGAGTTTTGCTTCCTGAGCGATCTCAATATCGGATTTCATTTAAATCTCCCGTTTATAAATTATTTTCGATGTAATTCTCAAAGTCGGTAATACTCATGTTGATACTTCTGGGTTTGGTGCCCTCTTCCGGTCCCACAACCCCGGCTTCCGCCAGCTGATCCATGATCCTGGCGGCTCTGTTAAAGCCCATCTTGAACTTGCGCTGCAGCTGTCCGATGGAAGCTTTTTGCGATTCTATTATAAATCTCCCGGCTTCGATAAATTTATCGTCCGTACCGGATTCATCTTCGTCATCGGAAGAACCTCCGGAAGATCTTTGCTGCTGGCTCATGGAATTGATCTTTTCCTCAATCTCGGCATCGTGATGAGAAGAACAATGATCTCTTAAGAATTTGACAACACTGTTTACTTCATCATCGGATACAAATCCGCCCTGAAGTCTGACAGGGTTCTTTAAGCCTCTGGGGAAGAAAAGCATATCGCCCTTACCGATCAGTTCTTCCGCACCGCCCATATCAAGTATGGTACGTGAGTCGATCTGACTGGCAACAGCAAACGCTATTCGGCTGGGCATATTAGCCTTGATAAGTCCCGTAATGACATCTACGGAAGGCCGCTGGGTAGCGATTATAAGGTGGATTCCGCAGGCACGGGCCAACTGGGCAAGACGGCAGATGGAATCTTCCACTTCGTTTCTTGCAACCATCATAAGGTCCGCAAGTTCGTCCACGATGATGACCATTCTGGGAAGTTTTTTGTACATCTCGGTCTCATCGGGGTGCTTTTCCTTAAATTCCGCAGAAGAAACCGTTGCATTATATCCTTCCAGATCTCTGGAGCCCACATCCGCAAATTTCTTGTAGCGTTCCGTCATCTCGTTAACTGCATAATTTAGAGTCGCGGCCGCTTTCTTGGCATCGGTCACAACAGGCAGGAGCAAATGAGGAATGCCGTTATAAACGCTTAATTCAACCACCTTGGGGTCGATCATGATAAGCTTGACGTCATCGGGATGAGCTTTGTAAAGGATACTCATTACGATGGTGTTTATGCAGACTGATTTACCGGACCCGGTGGCACCTGCGATAAGCACATGAGGGAACTTGTCAATATCGTAGATTATTGGTTTGCCGGCTATATCCTTACCTACGCAAAACGTAAGATTGGATTCGGAATTCTGAAACTCAGGCACCGTGATCATATCACCAAGAAGCACGGGCTGTGACTTTTTGTTGGGGATCTCAATACCTATAAGGGATTTACCGGGTATAGGTGCTTCGATCCTCACTTCGGTAGTGGCAAGACTTAACTTGATATCATCGGAAAGACCTTTGATCTTGCTGACTTTGACACCGATCTTCGGCTCAAGTTCAAATCTTGTGATGGAGGGACCGTGACTGATATTGTCAATGACAGCCTCAACGCCGAAGGTAGAAAGAGTGGTCAGGAGCTTTTCGCCCATAAGTCTGCTTTCTTCGGCATTGCCCGCCTTGCGTCCGTCACCTTTCTTTAAAAGGTTGATGGGCGGGAACACATAGGCTCCGCCGTTGACTTCGGTATTTATATCCAGTCCCGCAGGACCGGATTCCTGAGTTTTGGGTTTTCTTGCAACAGGACGTTTATCAACGACAGGCTCGGGAGCAATTGCCGGGCTTATCTCCGGCTCTTCGGTGTCATCATCGATAAATACTTCCGTAAGTTCTGTGGAAACGGGCTTCTCCGGCTCTTTGTAAGTAAGGGTCACGGGGTCGAAGCCGTCCACGTTGATCTCATGGATGTCATCATTAACAGTTTTTGTTCCGGGCTTTTCCTCGGGTACGGGAGGCTTGATCTCTGTGTTTAAGGTGATACCGGAAACGGATCTGTTACGCTTCAACACCTCTTCATCAAGACGGATCTCATCCTTTTCCTGTCTGCGCTCTGCCTTTTCTTTTTCCTGCTCTTCCCTGAGGCGGAGCTTCTCTTCTTTAAGGCGCAGACGCTCTTCTTTTTCTTCCCGTCTCCTGCGAAGATCCTCTAAGCGTTCATCCCTGAGTTCCTGTTTGATCTCTTTGTCGGTGGCATTCTGTGCAAGGAGCTTTTCGGTCTTATCCTTAACGCCCTTGACAATGGACTTTTCCGTAAGAAGGATGATGCAGACAATAACGATCGCCGCAACGATTATGATGGTGCCAACCTTGTTAACGGCTTTTAACAGGCCGTAGGATGCCATGGTGGCAATGACACCTCCGCCCCTTTTTTCACTGCAGGCAAGATAAAAATCTTTGATACTGAATTTTTCGCTCTTTTCGGCGATACCTGATATAAGATCCAGAATGATACCGAGCGAAAGGAACAAAACGATACCCGAAACCGACTTACGGATTGCCTGGGATACTCCGGGATTGATCATAAGATATACGATCAAAAAGCCCAGTGCCAAAGGAAATACATAGGCCAGCACGCCAAAAAGTCCGAACATCACTTCGGACACCATATTTCCGGCAGTTCCTATCCAGCCGAAATTGCAGGTAAACAATAGTATTGCAAAAGCAAAAACCAGTACTGCCTTTATTTCACGTCTGAGTTCAAAATCCTTTCTGGCACGAATGGAATTGGAACTCCTTGTGGTTTTCTCCGATCTTTTCCTTACACCGGATGATGCTTTTCTCTTTTTGGGAGAAGAAGTTGCCATAATCAAACCATCCTTACAAAACCCCTAATGTCACACAATGAAAATTTTACCACAAAACAGGGGTTTTGAATATGTTAATAATCATCAAATATCGAAATCATCATCGGCCTTTATCTCATGATCATAGCAAAGCCGATCCTCGGGGATCTCAAAATCGTAACTTATCTCTTTCTTTACATGCTTCTTGGGAAGAGGCAGGGGATTATCTATAAGGACCACAACCTGCTCCTGCGAAGGGGCAGAGACTTCCGGCTCGGGAGTTTCAGGCGTTGCAGCATCCGAAACTGCAGGTTCCGGCTCCGTCTCAGAGGTTTCCGTCTTGGGCTCAGTTTCGGTCTCAGCCTCGGGTTCTGTCTCAGGCTCAGCCTCGACATCCTCATCCACGTAGACCACTTCCAGTTTCTCCCGGTCTTCCCTGTAAAGTCCCTCGCCGGATACAAAGGACACAAGCCCCTCTGCGATCATAAGCCCCGAGATCATCACAAAAAAGAATACGGAAAACTGTGAAAAGCCCACATATATATTTAAAAAGCAGGTGATTAACAGAATAAAAAACGGGATCGTGCTCTTATCAGTCTTTGAATAAACGCCCTGCATAAAGCCAAGAAAAACAAGAAATGCAGCAGCAACGGCGAGCGCTGCCATATATGCAAAAGGAAACTGAATAAGACCGTATGTAAAAATGTCGTGCCCCGTGAACCGGCCAAAATAAGCCGCCAGGGAATCAAATCCGCTTAAGCCCATGATCCAGTCCCCCACCATTACGGCAACAAGCAGTCCCACCGCCGTAAAGATCCAGGTAAGGACCGAAGGAAGAATGGATCTGTTAACCGCGAACTTTTCGGGTTCTTCATATTCCTTGGATACTTCCGAAAGATCGATAACGTCCAATACTATGATCAACGTAATGGGGATCAGTGCAAACAATACCTCGGGACAAACAGAACCAAGCCCCCCGAGGCAAAGTCCCAGCACGGCAAAAATAATTCCGTTCAGTGGGCTGACCATTATTCCGTCATGTCTGGTTCTCAGCAAAAGGGCAAACACCATGAAAAGAAAGGCTGCCACAAAAAGATTAAACAGGACCTCTCCCTTGGTAAGAAATGAATTTTCAAAGAAAGCATAAAGGAAAAGAAAGGCCGTTCCGCAGAAGGCTCTGAAGGGGCCGAAAACGGAAAACAGCCCAATATAAGAAACAATGCAAAACAGCACAAAGAAGCAAAGGCACGCCACCAGGTATACAGGTGCGGAAGCTCCGAAAACATCAAAAACAAAAGAGATCGCAAGCTTGTAAAGCAGATTTGCTTCGTCGTTCTTTAACAGGAAGAGAGAATTTCCAAACTCCGCAGGAAACAGAGGGTTTAAAAGAAAATCTCCTCCGATGATGTATATAAGGGAAATACCGGCGCCAAAGAGGACAACACAGGAAAGAATTGAAAGTGCAACATATAACCCTCTGGAGCATGCTTTTTTGTCCTTTGATGCAAAGACATGCTTTTTGATATAGCGAACATGAAAGAAAAGCAGGACAGCCAACAGCACGGTACCGGCCGACGCAAGATGGGAATACTCCACAGGTGTATCGAAGAGATTACCTGACAGGCCCAATTCAAAGCCGTAAACAGGCACAAGCCAAAGAAAGAGCGTCACAAGAGAACAAATTGCGCCCAAAACAGCCGTAATATAGGATAATCCCGTCTTCTTAAATATCATCCCTGTCCCTCTCAATCGGAAAGTATTTTTTCTATATTGTATCTGGGTCTGTGCTTGACTTCGATATAGGTCTTACCCACATACTGACCGATAAGGCCGATGGAAAGAAGCTGCACGCCCCCAAGAAACCAGATGGACAGGATAAGGGAAGTCCAGCCCGGTTCCACATGTCCCATAAAATAAGAGACCAAAGCGTATACAGCGGCACATAGGCTCAAAAAAATTATTACCACACCCAAAGTGGTGATCATGGTAATGGGTTTAACACTGAAAGAAGAAATACCGTTAAAAGCAAGAGCCAGCATTTTCTTTAAGGGGTACTTGCTCTCTCCCGCCACTCTTTCCTTACGATCGTAATAGACGCAATCGGTCTCATAGCCGATAAGAGGAACAATGCCCCTGAGAAAGAGGTTGGTTTCTTTGTACTCGGAGAAGTTTTCCAGAGCCCTCTTGCTCATCAGACGGAAATCCGCGTGATTGTACACGGATTTAACCCCCATGACATTCATGAATCTGTAGAAGCCCTGGGCTGTTACACGCTTAAAGAAGGTGTCCGTCTTACGTTTCTTACGGACTCCGTAAACGATATCCTTGCCTTCATGGAACTTGTCGATCATTTCTTCGATAACGGCAACATCGTCCTGAAGATCAGCATCGATGGACACGGAAACATCACACATGTCCTTGGCGGTAATGAGGCCTGCGGTAAGAGCAAACTGATGCCCCACGTTGCCCGCAAGTTTAACACCCTTGATCATTTTTGGATACAAAGCATGTTCTTCCTCGATAAGATCCCAGGTCCTGTCTTTTGAACCGTCGTTAACAAAAAGAACGAAACTGTCGGAAGCTATCTTTCCCTTGGAGATAAGATCGCAAAGAACGCCCCGAAGCGCTTCGGAACAGATCTTTAATACTTCTTCTTCATTGTAACAAGGAACAACTATTGCAAGTCTGTCCATTTGATACCCCCTTACCTTTATCAGCCGATGGCCTGAGCAAGATCCTCTATAATGTCGTCAACATTCTCGATACCCACGGAAAGTCTTACAAGATCCGGAGAGATACCTGCTTCTTTGAGCTGAGTCTCGGTCATCTGTCTGTGAGTATGACTTGCGGGATGAAGGACACAGGTACGTGAATCTGCCACATGGGTAACGATGGCAATGAGTTTGAGCTTATCCATTACGGCAGCGGAAGCTTCTCTGGAGCCCATTCCGAAGGTGATAACGCCGCTGGTACCGCCCGGCATGTACTTCATTGCAAGATCGTGATATTTGCAGGACTCAAGGCCGGGATAATTAACCCAGGCAACCTTGGGATTCTTTTCAAGCCATTCGGCAACCTTTTGGGCATTGGCACAATGTCTTTCCATGCGAAGCGCCAGAGTCTCAAGGCCGATATTGATGTAAAAAGCATGCTGGGGAGACTGAATGGAACCGAAATCTCTCATAAGCTGTGCGGTACACTTGGTGATATAGGCTCCCTTACCGAATTTTTCGGCATAAACGATGCCGTGATAGGTCTCATCGGGAGTGCAGAGTCCGGGGAATTTATCTTTGTGAGCCATCCAGTCAAAGTTGCCGGAATCCACAATGCAGCCGCCTACTGTGGCAGCATGACCGTCCATGTACTTTGTAGTGGCGTGGGTAACGATATCAACACCGAATTCAAAGGGTCTGCAATTGATGGGTGTGGGGAATGTGTTGTCCACGATAACGGGAACCCCGTGTGCATGAGCCACTTTAACGAATTTATCGAAATCAAATACGGTAAGTGCGGGATTTGCAACGGATTCGCCGAATACACACTTGGTATTTTCTTTAAATGCGGCATTCAGTTCTTCTTCCGTGCAGTCGGGATCCACAACAATGGCCTCGATACCCATCTTGGCCATGGTGTTCTTTAAGAGATTGAAGGTGCCTCCGTAGATGGCGCTGGACATGATAAAGCTGTCGCCGCTCTCACAGATATTGAATACCGCATAGAAATTTGCGGCCTGACCCGATGATGTGAGCATGGCAGCCACACCGCCTTCAAGTTCGCAGATCTTCTTTGCAACATAGTCATTGGAAGGGTTCTGAAGTCTTGTATAGAAATATCCTTCTTTTTCAAGATCAAAGAGTTTGCCCATCTCATCACTTGAAGAATATTTGAAAGTGGTACTCTGAACTATGGGCATAATACGGGGATCGCCGTTCCCCGGTTCATAACCGCCCTGCACGCATATGGTCTCTCTTCTCATGTCCATTCTCCTGTAAATATTTATTTCCCCAAACGGGGAGGATCAATTCACTTTATTCCTGGTCTTCCCAGTTGGTATAAACATTCTGAACGTCGTCATCTTCATCCAGAAGGTCGAGGGTCCTCTGAAGGTTCTTAACGGCTGTATCGTCGGTAAGAGCAACATAATTCTGGGGGATCATGGTAACTTCGGCACTGGCAACCTTAATACCGTTATCCTCAAGGGCCTTTAATACCTTATCGAATTCGTCGGGATCCGTAAGGACCTCAAAGCAGTCTTCTTCCTCGGAAAAGTCCTCGGCACCGCAATCAAGGGCGGTCATCATAAGGGTATCGGCATCCATGTCGCACTCTTCCTTGTCGATAATGATCTCACCCTTCTTGTCAAACATGAAGGATACACAGCCGGGGGTTCCGATATTACCGTTACCCTTGGTAAAAGCACTCCTTACATTGGCAGCGGTACGGTTCTTGTTGTCCGTAAGGCAGTCGACGATTATGGCGATACCGTTGGGACCGTAACCTTCATAGGTGCAGAATTCATAGTTAACGGCGCTGCCTTCACCGGCAGCTTTCTTGATGCCGCGTTCGATGGTATCGTTGGGTACGTTGTTTGCTTTTGCCTTGGCGATAACTGTTGCAAGCTTGAAGTTATTTGAAGGATCGGGACCGCCTTCCTTAACGGCTACGGCGATCTCACGGCCGATTATGGTAAAGATCTTACCCTTTGCGGCGTCGTTCTTCTCCTTTTTATGTTTGATGTTTGCGAATTTTGAATGTCCTGACATATATGTTCTCCTTAATTGTTTATTTTCTTTGCCAAAATCTTGTTTACACGACGATTTTCAACGGAAGCGATGGAAAATTCATAGCCTCCGTAGTCGGTGGAATATGTTTCTCCGTCCTTGGGAAGATGCTCGAGCTTTGATATCATAAAACCGTTCATGGTATCAAAATCCTCGATATCGAAGTGAATGCCCAGAGTCTCTCCCACCTCGGAAAGCGTGGTAAGACCGTCTATAAGATAGGAATCTCTTCCGTTCTTACGGATATGTTTTTCTTCAACATCATATTCATCCATGATATTGCCCACGATCTCTTCAAGGATATCCTCCATGGCAATAAGGCCCGCGGTCTGCCCGTACTCATCCACAACAATGGCAAGCTGGGTCTTCTTGGACTGCATGGTCTTGAAAAGATCATTGATGTTCATGGTCTCGGGAATGAACAAAGCCTTGCGGATAAGACCCTTGATCTCATAAATGGGGCGGTTTTCGGTCTTGTCCTTGGCCTTAAACCTCATGGAATCCTTAAGAAAAAGAATACCCACCACATGATCCAGGTTGTCTTCAAAGACAGGGTACCTTGAATTGCTGTTTTCAAGCATGAAATTAATGGCATCATCCAGGGTGGTGTTCTTATCAATGGCCACGATATTGCTCCTGGTGGTCATGATCTCTCCCGCTTCCTTGTCGGCAAAATCGATGATGTTGTTTATCATCTTGGCTTCCGACTCTTCAATGACACCCTGCTCGTGAACTTCGTTAACAACGGAAATGATCTCATCCTCGGGCTTTAATTCCTTAGATCTCATCCGTTCGAGCAACTTGATGGTGATCTCGGCGCCTATGTACAAAACCAGTAATATAAGGGCCGCGACGGCACTGTCGTCCATAATACGATCTTTCCTTCCGAAATAAACCTATAATACTAAAAAATATATCATCTGTGCCCTTTTCAGTCAAGAAAAGGAACTAATTGTAAATGCGCTTGATCCGGTTTCCGAGACAGCATACAAATTCATAGTTGAATCTGCCGGAAAGAGCCGAAATATCGTCAAGCAGGATCTCATCATTCCCGTCCTTACCGATTAGGGTCACAAGATCCCCTTCTTTAACATCGGGAATGTCCGTTACATCCACCATGAACTGATCCATGCAGATCTTTCCCAGAACCTTCGCCCTTTTACCGTGTATCAGCACAAAACCTTTATTGGAAAGGCTTCTGGGATAACCGTCGGCATAACCTAAGGGAATAGTAGCGATCTTCTTTTTACCGTCACAGACATAGGTGCTTCCGTAGCTTACCGTGGTGCCGGGTTCACATTCTTTAACGTAGATAACATGACTGTACAAAGAAAGAGCCGGCTTAAGATCAAGGGGTTTGATGTCCACTTCGTCAGAAGGCCTCAATCCGTAAAGGATGATCCCCGCCCTGCACATATCGAACCTGGCTGCGGGTATATCGCAGATGGCTGCGGAATTGGCAATGTGTCTGATGGGGAAGGTAAAAGAAAGTTCCCGTCCTACACTTTCCACAAAATCGTTAAACAGCTTTAACTGTCCGTTCGCACTTTCTTTGTCCGTTTCATCCGCTTTGGCAAAGTGGGAAAAGATGCCTTCGATCTCGATGCCTTCAAAATCGGAAATGCATTCGCGAACAAAATCAAGACCTGAATCGTCGGGTCTTACGCCTATCCTTCCCATGCCGGTATCGACCTTGATATGAACCTTTGCTTTTTTATGCATGGCCTTGGCAATGGCATTAAGATCCTTAAGCTCATCCTGCCTGAAAACGGTGATTCGGATATCGTTCTTGATGATGTCCGGGTAAGAATAAGGGAAAGTATAGTTTAAAACAAGGACAGGTTTTTTGATGCCCGCATCCGCAAGTTCAAAGGCCTCTTCGGCGGTGGCGGTGGCATAACCGTATACTTCCTCCATCTCATCAAGGACCTTGCCGATCTCAACGGCTCCGTGTCCGTAGGCATCCGCTTTGATGACGGCGGTAAGTTTAATGCCGCCTCCCAGATGTCTGCTTATGTTCTTTACATTGTTTCTGATGGCATCAAGGTCCACCAGGGCATAGCCCCGTTCGTATTTTGAATTCATTAGATAAGTCTCTCCCAAGCTTTAGGTATTTTATCAAGCATATCCGTGGCCGTCATGGTCACACTGTCTTTGTCGAGTTTTGCAAGATTTCCTGCGTAACCGTGGAAAAATACGGAAAAAGCAACGTTTTTTGCAAAGTTTCCTTCTCCGCCGGCCTTCAGTCTGTAAAGCATTCCCCCAAGGATCCCCGAAAGCACGTCACCGCTTCCGGCGGTGGCCATTCCCTCGTTACCTGACAGATTAATATATCTCTCTTCCCCGAAGATCCTTGTCTTTGCGGCCTTTTCAACCAATACGATACCGTATCTGTCGTAAAAAGAAGCTGCATACCGATTAATGTCCGAAGCATTGCCGGAAAGTCTTGAAAGTTCCGCCCTGTGAGGGGTAAATACACAATCTGCCTTTGCTTCTTTCACATTATTTACCAGGTCTTCAAAAAGATTACTGTCCTCAGAAAGAATATTAAGAGCATCGGCGTCAAAAACAAGAGTTTTCCCCGAAAGGTCGCCCTTTCTTACTATGATATCCATGATCTCTTTTGAAGTATTGCAAACGGAAAGTCCGGGACCCGCCACAAGGGTATCGGCCTTTTTTATCTCCTCCAAAAGGAATCCCTCATCGGGGTTCTCATCATAGAAGCCGTACATAGCTTCAGGAAGCATGGACTCAAAGGAGTGTCTGTTATTCTCATGAGTATAGACCTTAACAAGGCCCGCTCCCGAATAAAAACACGCCTTGGCACAAAGAAAGGCAGCACCGAAAATACCGGAAGAGCCCGCCACCACCAGGGTCTTTCCGTAGGTTCCTTTGTGAGCGGTATGACTTTTGAAAAATCCATTCTTTTTAAAATCCTCTTCGTCAAGGGAATAAAAAGAAGGTTTCAGGTCACGAAAAGTTATCCCAACATCACAAAGTCTCACCGTACCCGTGTGATCCGGGGCCTTACCGTAATAAAGCCCTGTCTTAAGACCGCCGAAGGTAAGGGTCACATCGGCTTTGATGGCATCAATACGGACACTTCCGTTGTCGGCATCAAGACCGCTTGGAATATCGGCAGAGATAACGGTCATGTTACTTCCGTTTATCCTCGATATTAGTTGAAGGGTATCTTCATCGGGATCACGATTCAGACCGGTTCCGAAAATACAGTCGATACATACTTCACTATTTACAGGAATATATTCCACAAAATCAATGGGATATTCAAACTCATCCTTAAGACGTGTCAGAATTTTCATCTCGTATTCGAACAAATTGCTATGTTTGTTGCAATTTGTTTGAATAATAGCCAATCGATAGCCTCTTTCTGCAAGAATTCTTGCAGCTGCAAGACCGTCTCCCCCGTTGTTTCCGGGGCCCGCAAGGATCAGGATCGGAACACGCCTGTCCTTCACATGCTTTTCGGCCTCATCCGCAAGAAAAAGCCCCGCCCTCTCCATGAGGACGGAAGCCGACAGACCTATATGATCGATTATATAGTTTTCCCTTTCTTTGACCGCATTGGGAGAATAAATATCATTCATCCTTCTTCTCCGTGGCTTTGGCGTTATTCTTGGTCTCCTGCTCGGTCAGGGGCTCAACATTGTATTTCATATCAAATATATTGATAACATCAGCACCGAAGATACTGTGCATATAAGTGTAGAAATTCTGGTTTCTTTTAAGCTTCTGCTGTTTAATGACCACCTTTTTCTTAAGTTCCACGCGCATAGCCTCAACCCATTCGCTGATCTCGGTGATCTCTTCGTTATTTTCCTGGATCTGCTCATAGCAGGTCTCCATGGTAGCGAGCATGAGCTTGTAGTTTACTTCGTTGATCTTCTTTGGAATGTCGTAAAGATCGTCACCGTAGGTCTCGAGTTTTGCATTGCACTCCTCGATAAGGCGCTTGTTTTCTTCAAGTTTCTTCTCGGCCTTTTTGTTGTCTTTGGTGCCAAGATCGTTCATCATCTCAACGATCTCATCCATGAGACGTTTCTTTAAAGCCCTGATCTCTTTAGTGTCGGTATTGAGCTTACCCTGCTGTTTTAACAGGTCGTTCAGTTCACCCTCAAGCTTGGTTATCTCGGGAGTGGGTTCCGTCTGGGTAAATAGTCTGTGCCATGTGTTGTCAAGGGTAAGAAGCGGTATCTTTTTATCCTTCAAAGCCGGTATGAACACATCTTCGGTTCTTGACATCTTTATGCCTCCGTTCGATCCGATCAGTCTTTGCCTTTATTCTTCCTTGAAATATTATATGACAGTTTCATCAGGCTGTCAGAAAGATGTACATTCTCAACCACGATATCTTCGGGAACATTCAGATCAACATGGGCGAAATTCCAAAATGCCTTGACCCCATAGCTAACCAGCTCTTCGGCCACTTTAACGGCTCCGGTCTTGGGGATCGTAAGGACAACGATATCGATTGCATTATCCTTAACAAAGTTCTTGAGATTCTCCATGGGCTGAACGTACATATCACGGATCTTCTTGCCGTAAAGAGCCTCGTTACAGTCAAAGATCCCGGTAAAATGAAAGCCTCTGCGTTCAAAATTCATATAGTTTGCAAGTGCCTGTCCCAGGTTTCCCGCACCCACAATGATAAGATGGTGGGTCTTGTTTATACCGAGGATCTTGGCTATCTCATCATAAAGAAAATTGACCTTATAACCGTAGCCCTGTTGCCCGAATCCGCCGAAATTATTGAAATCCTGACGTATCTGGGATGCCGTCACGTTCATAAGTTCGGAAAGCTCCTGGGATGAAATCCTTTCGATATTTGAATCCTTTAATTCACCGAGATAACGCAGGTATCTCGGCAAACGGCTGATAACGGCCTGTGAAATGTTTTTCTCGTCCATAACCCTCTCCGTAAAAAGTAGTCATAGATATTATATCATTTGTTAAATCCGTGTCAATGCCGCTGTATATTCCGAAAAAGAAAAAAAGCACCTTCAAAAGAAGGTGCCTCATTCTTTTACATATTTGCTTTGATCGCATCAAAGAACTGTTTGGTGTTAACGGTCTTAATATTGTCACCTACGGCACTCCTGGCGAGATCCGCTGTCATCACACCGCTTTCGATGGTCTTGATAACTGCTTTTTCAAGGCGCCCACCAAATTCGGAAAGTTCTTTGTTTCCGTCAAGTTCGCCGCGTTTCTTAAGTGCACCGGTCCAGGCAAAAATGGTAGCTACGGGATTTGACTTAGGTTCTTCTCCCTCAAGGTACCTGTAATAATGTCTCTGAATGGTGCCGTGTGCGGCTTCGTACTCGTAGACACCCTTGGGAGAAACCAGCACGCTTGTCATCATGGAAAGGGAACCGAAGGCACTGGAGACCATGTCACTCATAACGTCTCCGTCATAGTTCTTGCAGGCCCAGATAAATCCGCCTTCTTCTTTCACGACCCTTGCCACAGCATCATCGATAAGCGTATAAAAATACTTTATGCCAAGCTCCTCAAACTTATTCTTGTACTCTTTGTCGTAAAGATCCTGGAATACGTCCTTAAAGGTATGGTCGTACTTTTTGGATATGGTATCTTTGGTAGCAAACCAAAGGTCCTGCTTTGTATCAATTGCAAAGTTAAAGCAGCTCTTTGCAAAATTGGTGATGGAATCAAGTGTATTGTGCATGCCCTGAATGATGCCGGGGCCCTTGAATTCGTGAATGAGTTCTTCCGTAACCGTTCCGTCGGCTGCAGTAAACACAAGCTTTGCCACTCCGGGACCGGGAACCTTGATCTCCGCGTTCTTGTAGACATCACCGTAAGCGTGACGTGCAAGTGTAATGGGCTTTTTCCAGTTTGACACGCAGGGTTTAACGTTATTTACGGTAATGGGAGTCCTGAAAACGGTTCCGTCAAGAATGGCTCTGATGGTTCCGTTGGGAGATTTCCACATTTCTTTAAGGTTATATTCCTTGACTCTTGCGGCATTGGGGGTAATTGTGGCACACTTGACCGCAACGCCGTATTTGATAGTGGCATTGGCGGAATCTACGGTAACCTTGTCATCGGTATTGTTTCTGTTTTCAAGCCCCAGGTCGTAATACTCCGTCTTAAGATCCACATAAGGCAGGATCAGTTCATCCTTTATCATCTTCCAAAGGATCCTGGTCATTTCATCTCCGTCCATTTCAACCAAAGGAACGGACATCTGTATCTTACTCATTGTAAGCCTCCTTAAGGCCGTTTTTGACCATGTTTTTATAAGCATTGTGAATATGGACCGTGGCAAGTCTTTCCGCTTCTTCGGGATTTCTTGCCTTGATGGCTTCCAGTATCTTTGAATGCTCATTGTTGGAAGCAAGGCTCCTGTCTATGGTAGACAGAGTTCTTTTCCTTACTCTCTGGACATACTGGTGAAAATCTTTCAAAAGATGTTCAAGCATCTTGGAATTGCAGGCTTCGTACATAACCTCGTGGAACCTGGAATCAAGTTCGCTCATCTGATCGAAATGTCCCCGCTCGGCATGGAACTTTGCAAGATAGATGTTTTCTTCCATCTCTTCTATCTGCTGCTCCGTAATATGCTCACATGCCCAGGCTGCACAAAGGCCTTCAAGCTTTGACCTTATCATGTAGATGTCCTTTACATCCTCCATGGTAATGCCGGTAACATAGGCCCCTTTGTTGGGAATGATCTGGATCAGCCCCTCAAGCTCAAGCTGTCTGAAGGCTTCCCTCACGGGAGTCCTGGAAACGCCCAGTTCCTCTCCGATGGCGATCTCCTTCAGTTCATCGTTTTCTTTGTACTTGCCGGATAAAATATCCTCACGGATCTTGTTAAATACTCTGCCGCGAAGGGAATACTTGTCCGTAACCTCATGCTTTAAATCGTAATTTTGCATAAATCTTCAACTCCCAGTTCTTTGGAAAACTTTTCAATGGCCGTCATAAGTTCTCCGTCGGTCATAACAGTGACACGTCCGTTGGCATATTCCTCATCAACCCAGGCTTTGATCGCTTTGACAAGTTCACAGTTTTTATCTATGGCCTGATCACCCGTAAGTTTGAACTTCGTGTTGATCCAGTGAGCGATACCCGCAAGGCCCGAAGTATTGGAGATCGCGCATATAACGGGACGCTTTAAGAACTTCTCGGTATCGAAGATGTTGTAGATCTCTTCGTTCTTTAAAAGTCCGTCGGCATGGATACCGGCTCTGGTAACATTGAAATTCTTTCCTACAAAAGGTGTTCTGTCGGGAATATGATATCCGATCTCCTTCTCGTAATACTCCGCAAGTTCGGTGATAACTGTGGTATCCATTCCGTTCAGATCGCCCTTAAGCTGTGCATACTCAAATACCATGGCTTCAAGGGGTGTGTTTCCTGTTCTTTCCCCGATACCGAAAAGTGAGGTATTGACACCGGAACAGCCGTAAAGCCATGCTGTGGTAGAATTGACCACGGCCTTGTAAAAATCGTTGTGACCGTGCCATTCGATCAATTCCGAAGGCACACCGCCGTGGGTATGGATCGCATAAATGATACCCTGAACGCTTCGGGGGATAACGGCACCCGAGTAGTTTACTCCATAACCCATGGTATCACAAGCCCTGATCTTGATAGGGATCTTATATTCATCCATCAGTTTCATAAGTTCAAGGCAGAAAGGCACAACATAACCGTAAATATCCGCTCTTGTGATATCCTCCAGATGACAGCGCACGGAAATGCCCTCATCAAGGCAGTCCCTGATGACCGAAAGGTAATGCTCCATGGCCTGTTTTCTTGTCATCTTAAGTTTAAGGAAAATATGATAATCGGAGCAGCTGACCAAAATACCGGTCTCAGGCATACCGATCTCTTTTACCAGTTTAAAGTCATCCTTGCTGGCTCTTATCCAGCTTGTAACCTCAGGAAACTTGTAGCCGCGCTCCATGCACTTATAGACCGCATCACGATCCTTTTTGGAATAAAGAAAGAACTCGCTTTGCTTTATCATTCCGTTGGGGCCGCCGAGCCTGTGAAGGTAATCGTAGATGGTCACGATCTGTTCCGTCGTATAGGGAGCCCTGGACTGCTGACCGTCACGAAATGTGGTGTCGGTGATCCAGATGTTTTTGGGCATATTATGAGGCACGATTCGATCGTTAAAAGGGATCTTGGGAATCTCCGAATAAGGAAACATATTTCTGAAGACGTTGGGTTTCTTAACGTCATCGAGAATATACATATGCTCCTCTATCTGCAAAAGATTGTTATGTTCATTCATGGTGACGGGCCGGTTGGTAAACATTTCGGCCGAGTCATCGCTATAGAGCATTTCGGGATTATAGTCTGTCATGCTTGTTTTCCTTCCTTGCAAAAAGAAATCATACACAGAAGTGTCTGTGTATGATTGTATACAATAATGCAACGGATGTCAAGCAAATAAAAGCCCGCAAATGAATAAGATTTAAGTCAATTTTGAATAATTATACACGCCGGACTTTTTCTTTTCCTTTGATCAAAAACATCGCAAGTCCTGCGGCCATTAAGCCGATACTCAAAAACCACTTGGGATGGATGGGGTCTCCGGTATCAGGGGAATCATCAAGGTTTTCGGACGACCCGGAGGCACCGGAATATGCATAAAGTCCGTATTTACCCATCTGATTGATGGTGAAATTAAGCTTTAACGCCCCGTCTTCGTTGACCACCCTGTAAGGAAGATCTTCAAGCTGCCCGTCGGAATCAAGGCAGATCACGTGAAGATTCGCGGTGGGGATATTGGAAGGAATATCCATATGCACCGTAAGCTCGCTGTTTCCGAGTTTTGTAAGCATTACTTCATTGTCTGCGGAATGAAGTGTCAGATCATAGGTAGTAAGATTCTGAGGGATCGTATCGGAATAAATACGCCTATAAGCTTCCTTGATATCCTCATCCGCAGTCTCGTTCTTTGAGATGTCCAAAAGAAAACGATCATAGGAACCCGCAACGGAAACAGGCTCTGCGGTGTCTTCGGCTGATTCTTCCGGATCGTAAAGCCCCTGTCTTGCCATATCAAGCACCGATTCAAGTTCATTGGTGCGAAGGTTATAGCCCTTTCCATAAATATAGAAGGTTTCCGGAAAATAAAGGTCTTCCGCCTCTTCCGGAGTAAGAGTACAGTCAAGGATCCTGAGGGTTCCGTTAAAATACTCGTTGTTCTCGTCTATCACGGAACATACAAGTCCGGAAAAACCGGATACGCTGCGATCAAGGACCGTGCCCGCACGGTTGACATTCTCGTTGTTAACTATGGCGATCCTTATATCATTCAGGGCATCGATCCTGAAATCATCATTGGAAAGTCTTGTGGCAGTCTTATTATAGGTCACGGTGGGCAGAGTATCTCCCTGGAACAAAGCAACCTTGTATTCATCGGACAGGCCGGTGTCTTCAAGAGAGAAAGCACCCAGACCTATCTCCCTGACAGAATCGGTGATCCTTACGGTCGCTAAGGGACAATTGTAAAAAGCACGGTCTTCTATCTTCCGAACGTTCATGCCGCCGGATACATTCTTTAAACGTACACAGCCCGAAAAGGCGTCCTCACAGATACGGACCACGCTGTCGGAAATATAAACGTCGGTAATATCCTTACGGTTCATGAAAACTTCGGGGCCAATCTGTTTGACGGTATCGGGTATGGTAACGCTTGAACCCCGCCCTCTGTATGCAAGGAGAATACCGTCACCCATAATGAGAAAGTCATCGTCACCGTAAAGAAGCCAGTTATCAAGCATCCTTGTATTCTTAAAGGCCGCGGGTTCAATATCTGTTACCGACAGGGGAACAAGTACCTGCACAAGATCGTCACAATGGTAAAAAGCACCGTATCCTATGTGAGTCACACCGTCGGGAATGGTTATGGTCTTAAGATTGCTTCTTGCAAAAGAAAAATCACCGATGGATCTTATATCATCCGAAATCTCATAGGATGCAAGATTTTTGCTTCCGTAGAAGGCTTTATTGGCGATCCTGTCACCGATCACGGCAAATTTGGGCAGACTTAAGCCCTTGCCGTTTGTTTCTTTTTGAAGTGCACCTTCCATATCGTTGATGATATCGGTGATATCGGTCCGTGAAACATTGGAGATATCGGATCCCTTTACAGTGAGATTGGTGTTATCGATAAAGAAAACCGCCTGTCTTCCGACGATAACGGTCTCTCCTATCTGACCGTCGATCTCGATATGCTTCTCTTCTTCCTCTTTGCTTTCGTTGTCCTCGTTCTTTTTATCAGAGTTATCTTCATCGTCGATTATGGCGGTAAGATCCTTCTTATGAGTCTCAAACCAGCGATAAGCATAGCTTTTCTCCGGAGCCACTATATTGAGACCGGAGCAACCGTCAAAGGCTGTATCGTGAATAAAGGTAACGGAAATGGGTATGGTAAGGTCAGTTATGCTTATGCAGTTTTCGAAAGCCTTGGTATCGATGGAATTAACTGAATAAGAAATATTCAGATCCTTAAGGCCGTTACAGTTGGAAAAAGAATATGCGGGAATTTCCGTAAGATTTGATGAAATATCGACTCTTGTAAGATTCTTGCACCCGTAAAAAGCGTAAGGATATATGTCCGTAACGGTGGCGGGCATAAAATAGGAATCCTTGGTGCGTCCCGGAAGCACTTCAATGATCTTGTCCCTGTCGGAATTGTAGATAATACCGTCATCACAGACAAAATGATCGTTGCCCGAAGCACTGGAAAAAGAAACTCCCTTAAGCTCATTACAGCCTGCGAAGATACCGGTACCAAGCTTCATGACGCCGGAACCAAGATTAACTTCCGAAAGGGATGAACAATTACAAAAGGCAGCGTTGGATATAGATTCAACGCTGTCGGGAATAACGACTTTATTCAGATTATTGCAGCCTGAAAAAGCAGCATATCTGATCTCTTCAACGGATGAAGGAATCGTAACCGTCTTGATCGTGGAGTTATCGGTAAAGGCTTCGGAACCGATGATCTTTACGGTAGAAGGAATAGACACGGTGGGAGCCGTGCCTGTGTATTTAACGAGAGTGGATCCGCTTAACTGAAAATCAGAGGGAACGGAAACCTTCTCTTCCGCATTCGCACCCTCGGTGGGTATCATAGCCACACCGAGGGAAGCGATCATAAATACTACCGCAAATATTCTGCGAAACCTGCGTCGTGTCATTAAAACTCCAATCAGCCGAGTGCCGGCCTTTCAGTAAGAGGTTTCTTATCTTTTATGAAGAAAAGGGCGATTCCGAGAGCGGCAAGTCCGAATACCAGGAACCACTTGGGATTAAGATCGCCGGTCTTGGGTGTTTCATCGGAGGTACCCTCAACTATATTACCGGTATCCACATAAATGGTATAAGGCGAGAAGTGGGTAGCCGTAAATTCAATACAGGGCACACCGTCTATGGTGGTGAACTTGGGTTTAAGCTTGTCAAGTTTTTCATTGACTACGCCTGCTACCTTGTTGTTGCCTGCATACTGGGTCATGGTATCGGGAATAGGGATCTTGATGGTAATGCTGAGTCCCGAATAATCCGTGATCCTTGTGGAACCCGTGGAATCATAAAGGGTTATGTCCATTGCACTGTAGCGGATTCCGTCAAGGCTTCCGTATTCCTTGGTAAGAGCCTTCTCAACTGCTGCTGTTGCTGCTGCGGTCTCTGCGATCCTTACCACATAATTGTCGGTGGAACCGCTTACTCTTGCGGAAGCAAGATCCGTATTGGAAATACCGGGCTTGCTGATCACTACAGAGTTACCGTTCCTTACGGTGCCGCTGTTACTGCCGCTGTTTCCGGAATTACTTGAACCGTTGCCGGAGGTATTGGAAGGAGCCTTCTTAAAGGTTGCTTCTACGCTTGCTTCATGAGCGGGCATCTTAAGAGTGGTGGCTGCAACATTTACGCTTGCAATACCAAGATCGTCTGTAGCGGGTTTCCACTTGTCAAATACATAGCCGCTGGGAGGATTGGTGCAGGTAATGATAACCGTTGCTCCCGCTGCGTAACTTCCGGATCCGTTACCGTTTGTTACGGTAAGTGTATACAGGGTGGGGGAAGTACTGCCCGAGCCGTTACCGCCCTGGTTATTGCCGGATTCGGAACCGGAACCGTTGCCGCCGTTGCCACCGTTTCCGCCTTCACCGTTACCGCCCTGATTGTTGCTGTTAAGTTCATAGGTGGCTACGATAGTGGTATCTTCATTAAACTTTGTCTTGATATCCGGCTTCCATCCCGTGAACTTATAGCCCTCTCTGGTAGGATCGTCGGGAATCTGATCAAGAGCAAGACCGCTTCCTTTAACAAGGTAAATGTCTTTGGAAAGAGGCGTTGAATAATCGTAATCCACGAATTTGACTCTTACCTTCTCATCAAGAACTTCCGTTACATCGGCACCAAGGTCCGCACCGGACTTTCTAGCTGCAGAATCCGAATAAGAGATAACGCGCTTGGATTCAACCTTGTTATTTCCCGCAGTGGTTCCGAAGGCATCGAAGGGAAGGAATACTTCCTTACTGTAGCAGACAAGCTCGATACCTTCCATACAGCCTGCAAAAGCATTGTGACCGATGATGGAAACCGTGTCGGGAAGTACCACCTGGTTAAGGAGATCGCAATCTCTGAAACAGTTGTCGGGAACGGACTTAAGTAAGGTCATGCCCGTAAAGTCCACATTGGTGATACCGTCACAGTTTTCAAAAGCTCCGTCAAGGATGTTTGATACATTGGCAAGATAAGGATCCGCTTCGCTGACTGCGATCTTCTTGCTTCCTACCTTGACGCCTCTGGTGGAAAGAACTTCAACGATATTGTAAGTGCCGTCTTCATTCTCGGAATAAACGATACCGTTCTGGCACTTGAAATTGTCGGTGTTGCTGCCGATACCGGTAAGGCTTGTACATCCGGTGAAAGGTGCATCGCCCATTGTGGTTAGTGCAGAACCGAGATTGATATCCGACAGATTCTCACAGCTGTAAAAAGCATAGTCGGGAAGATATTCCACGTTACCGAGTTTAACGGAAAGAAGTCTGTCGTTACCTATATCTTCTGCCTCGAACTTCTTACCGTCTGTGGTATTTGGATATTCACGCTTGTTACCGGTATCACCTGTCTCTGTACCATAGTAGTTCTTAAAGAGTCCGCCGCCGTTTATATCGGTGGGTGTGGGGCTCTTGTAGGCTGCATAGTAAGGGCCTGCCAACAGATAGGTGGATACGTTGTAACTGTTGGAAGCAACGCTTGAAAAGCCCTCTGCCAAAGGTGAGGTGTTATTCATGAAGCCGTTAACATCGATGGACTTGACACCGGAAGGAACCACAAGG
>JAEEGL011781876.1_pt1 | contig 50557 bp, 42 predicted proteins | sample 9134231 | NCBI WGS metagenome assembly JAEEGL01 (sample SAMN16246548, study PRJNA631951) | gut metagenome | biome: gut microbiome; feature: rumen; material: fiber-attached | host: Bos | place: Iran: Karaj | collected 2018-10 | reverse complement strand
TCTCTGTCTTCTTATCGATAAGATGTTTGATACCGAGCTCGGCCAATAATACAATCATCATAAACATTACCATGATATTCAGCATTGGGGCACCGCTTAAACCGTTTTTTGCAAATTCGCCTCTTATAGCCGGAACTATGACAGGGATCAGGTTAAGAAACATACATACTCCGAACACAATATAGTATCGTCTGTGGTCATTATTCAGTCCCCAGTAAACATCATGCCATACACAGTACCCGCCAAGTACGGTACATCCTAAAATTATACCGAAGAATTCCAAAAGATAACTGTCTATCGGCAGTGTGATTTCCGCAAATGATAAACCTACCAATATAACCTGATAATAAACCATTGTGTAAAAAGCATATTTATATGCCCTGCCTCTTATTTTCTCCTGTCTCTCATCATATTCTGTTTTGATCCTTCTGTCCTTATTGGCCATCTTTAACAGTACCAGCACTAAAATAGCCCCGACTGTTATGCCAAATATAAATCCTGCTCCTTTTGCGTTCATGATTTCCCTCCTTAAATATGCCTTCAATAAACAAATCTCCATTAAAAAATTATCATCGTACCAAAAAGGGTGACGTCATTCCCTTTATGAGACAATAATAACTTCTCAATGGAGATATGTCAAGTATATTTTACAAAGTTCTTATATGGGATGATTTTTGGAAAATATACGTATTTCTATGTCGAAATATCTGTATTCTACGCTGTATTCTACACCGGTTCCCGGGTCAGGAAATTTATCTCTCCGACTCTGTCACTTCTGTAACTCTCAGTTTCTCTCCGTCTACCGTGAAACGGATATTAAAGCCCGCATAGCTTAGACCGTATTCTCCCGCTTCCTGCCTGCTGCCATGATATGAAGGCCTTATGTCACTGCTTAGTACGGAAACTGCTCCCTGCCTCTTCTCCTCTGGAATAAGCATAAGCATTTCCTCAGGGAAATCAACCTTAAGCACATGAGGCGATAACCCATCCGTAAATCCGCTCCTTGCCCCCTCATGCGAGTCTGTATAGCTCAGATACGGCTTAATATCGTATATCGGTGTATTATCCCTCATATCGATTCCCGAAACATAAAGAACAGGACCTGCTTCCCCTGTCAGTTCCACTCCCGTAAGCTTAACGGAGGAGAGACCTATATGGTTCGGACGAAACGGAGATCTTGTAGCAAATACACCCATCCTCTCATTACCGCCAAGGCGGGGCGGACGAACCGTCGGTCGAAACCCGTCATCCTCTTTAACCTCAAAGCCCCAAAGAAGCCACAGATAATCATAACCCTCAATGCCTCTTACTGCCTCCGGATATCTGTATTCTTTCTCAAATTCTATATAACCGGTAAGTGCCTCAATAAGTCCGCTCTGTCTCGGCAGTCCGAACTTCTGGGGAAAATCCGTATGTATATGTGCTATCGGTTTTATTTCCATTTTAAACAGTTCTAAAATCAGCGGTAATTATCCGGCAGATCATTTTCCAAAAGGATATACTTATGCCCCTGTCCCTTTATCTCATACGCACAGGCAAGTGCATCCGCAAGGCTGTCAAACGCCTTTAGCTTATCCTTGGGAAAACCTTCGCTTAATACCCCTTCATATATAGGTTTTGTCCTGTTTTTCCCAACAAGCAGGATATAGTCACAGCACTTTGCCGCATAGGTTCCGAATTTATAATTATACTCCTCTTCCTTATCTCCAAGCTCCACCATTCCCGGTGTCACCAGTATCCTTATTCCGTCGAAGAGCTTAAGTGTTTCAACAGCAGCTTTTGAACCGACGGGATTAGAATTGTAAGCATCATCAATTATCGTAACAAGTCCGTGTTCTCTAAGCTGCATCCTGTGTTCAACACTCTGAAGCCGTCTGACCGGAATCTTTAATTTGGAAAGCGGAACACCTAACCTGTTAGCTACTGCTATGGCACCTGCTACATTTATAACGTTATGAGCTCCTATGAGTCTCATCTGGAAGCTTTCGCTGCTTCCGTCGGGTGCGGTAACGGTAAAGTCCGTTCCCATCTGAGATACCCTGATATTGCCTGCGATATATCCATTATTCTTTTTTTCGCTATCCCCGGCTTTATCATCCGCTGAAGCATTCTTAAGATCAGATAAAGCATTATCGGATACTTCTGAATCCGCGGATTCTGTTCTGTAAAAGACTACATTCTTATAGCCTGCTGCCTTTTCATTTATATACTCATTATCCCCGTTAAGAAACAGCATCCCGTCTTTTGGAAGAGCATCCGCAAGCTCGAATTTGGTGTTTTTGATATTGTCCATATTAAAAAAGGTTTCAAGATGCTGAGGACCTATTGAGGTGATCAGTCCGTGGTGTGGATGAACAATATCACATAATTCCTCAATATCTCCTACATGTCTTGCACCCATTTCACAAATAAATATCTCATGTGTTGACTTAAGAGATTCTCTTACTGTCTTGACAACTCCCATCGGCGTGTTATAGCTCTCGGGCGTAACCAATACATTAAAGCTGTCCTTAAGCAGGGTCTGTAAGTAGAACTTAACGCTTGTCTTTCCATAGCTTCCGGTTACTCCGATAATTGTAAGATCCCCTGATTCCCTGAGCATTCGCTTTGCATCATTGATATAATACTGCTTAACGCTCCATTCTACAGGGTGGTTTATGCAATTTGCCGCCACATTCATGATAAGCTGAATCCCGACAAGCATTGCAAGTACTCCTGTAAGACAGCTAAGGCCGGGGAAGATCACTGCCAGCGCTATGATAGTGGCAGTTACTATAAAGATCGTTGCGATCATCCTCTTAACTCTTGCCGTGTATACCAGCTTTTTCTTGGTATTGAGCCTCTTCATTGCATTATATACAAGAATAACAAGAAGAAATGTCAGATATATAAGTATATCCAGTAAAAGCCACGATAGAAACAGCCTTACAAAACCCAGACAAAAGGTAAAGATAAGCAGCCACTGACGTCTTATGTTCCCCTTAAGCCTGTTAAGATGCTCTCCGTTCTTATAGCCGTTTAACTGGAACATATGCATGTTATACCGCATGGCCAGATAGAAGGCGGGAATAAATAATATTATCGCGATTATGGTTCTTACTAACATAGATTTACCTAAATTTTTATTATTGTTCTTTATTAATTACATAGATAAGGCACATTATTCCAGGGATACCTTCGTCAGCACTCAAAGTAGCTGCGCATTATACTTTTAAACTGAGCCGGTTTTTCAAGAAACGAAAAATGTCCGCATCCCTCTAAGATACATAACCCCGAATTGGGAATCTTTTCATCCATAAGCTTTCCGTCACTTATAGGAGTCGCCGTATCCTTATCTCCCCAAATGAGCAGTGTATCCTGTTTGATACAAGGGAGAAGCTCTGTAAGATCTTCATTTACAGCCATTACCATACATTGCCGCATCATCGGAGAAGCATTTCTGTAGTCAGCCGAACCCTGTGAGTTCCTCCAGTCATCAATAAGCTCGGGAAACAGCGCATATATAAGCTTAACACTTACTATCTTTTTTAAAAGCTTATACTTACGGATATTAAACTTCTGCTTAAAGCTTCTTTTCGGCATTATTCCGGCACTGTCTATTAAGACTATATTTTTGATCCTGAATGGGATACTCTCTCTTGCGGCAAGCTTAATTATTATCCTGCCGCCATAGGAATGACCGATCAAAGTTGTTTCCTTAATGCCAAGTGATTCCGTGAACTTACAAAAGAAATCGGCATAGGCATCCACATTCCAGGCTTCCCTCGGCTCATCCGAACTTCCGAATCCGGGCAGGTCGAACTGAATAAACCTGTATTTATCATTGATTGCATTTGCCACCGAATCATATACTCCGAGATCGGTACCCCAGCCCTGCAGCATAATAACTGCAGGTACGTTCCCTGAAGGTATATCATCCGGTCCGGTTATCTTATAGCTTATATTATATCCGTCTACTTCTATATTCATTACCTGTTATACCTGTTCTGCGTTTATCATATAAATATGTAAAATTCCGCCCGATCTTTCAGTATCTGCTCCATGCAGATCCCTCGATTCCTATAGTAAAAATCTCTCATCTAGCGATATCCCGTATCTGTCTGCAAGGCTTCTGAACTGATCTGCTGTAATACATGACAGCTTCTCCCTTCCGGCAGACATTTGTCTTATCAGTATTCCAGCCGATTTCTCTATGGTATGCATAAGACCGAAGGTATGGTCGAAATCTTCTCCGGTTGCAAACATTCCGTGATGTGCCCATACTGCCGCATCATATTTTTCCATAAGCTTTGCTGTTGCTTTTCCAAGCTCGACACTCCCGGGTACAAGCCATGGAACCACCCCAATCCCTTTTGGAAATACTATCGGACATTCAGTCATTATCCCCCACAGCTCTCTTGTAAATACCTCATCCTCAAGCGGAAGGATGAATGAAAGAGCTATTATGTCAGATGGGTGCGCATGATAGATCACTCTGCTCCTTCCTTCTGTTACCCTTTTCTTCACCTGATGGTTCATAAGATGTGTTATAAGCTCAGAGGTAGGTCCGGCTCCATTCACATATCCCCATACAAGCCTGTATCTGCTTCCTGTACTGTCAACCTCAATGATACCCAGAGTATCTTCCGGCATTAGACTTATGTTTCTGAAGAATTTTCCGGACCCTGTAATAAGAAAAAACTCACTGCAAAGACCGGGAACATCGGTCCCTATATCCTTCCATTCCCTGTTTTTAAAGCTTTCTTTTACTGCTTCAGCCTCTTCTTCTCTTATTCTGTAGGAAAGATTTCCTCCGTTACACTCATGCCAGCCCATACCATATCCGTCGTCTGCCATCCTGACGAATCCCTTAAACCACTCCGTCTCCTGTATTAACATCCTATTCTCCTCACATAACCTATAGAATAGCGAATTATATCAGAAATTCGCTATTCGTACTGGACCAGGCTCTGCTGAAAGCTGTTTACCTGTTCATAGCTTCCGGCTGTCTGTCTTCATATATATAGCTTTCAATAAGTCCCGCAAGTATAAATGACATTGGCTCGGTATAATAATCCGAAGAAGGATTATATGCACAGTCTTTACCCAACATATTCATTCCAAACAAATAATCTACATAGCTTTCTGCTGTCTCAACATAGTAAATATTCTTTGTAATATAATTACCCAACACCATAAGTCTTGCTGTCTCGAAAGCCTCACTTACACTCTCTTCCCTGTAATCGTCTTCCTGAGATGTCAGAAAAGCATTTACCGACTCCTCTTTAATTACTCCGTTTATATCCTTCATAAGTGCCGTTATAAACATCTCCCCTATATCGAGATCTATCTTATTATAACAGGTAAGATATGCTATTGTTCCGAGGTAACCGCATCTTTCTTCGCTAAACCCGATCGGAGGATTCTCAGCGTAGCTCTCTGCCGTTTCCTTATAATTCTTACCTCCCTTAAGCTTATACAGCTGTGCGGCTGCCCAAAAGCGCTTATCATCCACTTCTTTTTTCTTTGCAGCCGAAGTCTTTTCGTAATACTCTTCTGCATGACTGTAAGAGGCCTCTGCCAGCTTTGCATATACATCAGCCTCTTTTTTATCATACAATCCATACTCATATGCAAATAATGACATCACTGCCGAAAACTGATAATAAGTATCATTATCTGCCCTTATTCCTGTATCCAGCACACCGCGTTCATTGATGAGTTCCTTAAGAGCATCTGTCTGTATTTTTACGTTTTTGATTCGTTCGGGAATCTCTCTGTTTATATCCTTGCCGTTCTTTTCTGTATTCTCTCCAAAAAACTCCTCTGCAAGGACTGTATCTGTTATACTAAGAAAGCAGTTCTCTATGTTATCCTTATTTATATCTCCCTTTTTTATGATATTTTCTTTGGAATACGCTGTTTTTTCTATAAGAATATCCTTGTACAGTCCTTCCTTTATTATAAACTCATCTGAACATATACCACTATCTGTCCGGATATAAAAGCTTCCTGTTTTATCAAGAGAGGTGAAATTACATACTCCACATGTTTCCGATCCGGAAGTATTCTTACTGTAAAATTGTATCTTTCCGTTTAGAACCTCTTTTTCGGTTTCTTTTTCTATAACAGCAAACCGCTCATTATTCCCGCTACAATTTATTAAAGCGTTCTTTGCTCCGTTTTTTTCATATCCTGCCAGACTTATCATTATCTTGCCGTCTTCCGAAGCAATATTGTTACTAACGGAAATACTATCTTCATTTTGATGATGCTCAGTATGCATTTCCGTATCCTTTTGACATCCTCTGCAACCTGTCAAAGTACACATCATGATCATTCCGACAGCTATGCCTATATACAGTCCTTTATTCATGCCCTTCCTTTCCGGAAGCAGCAACAGCACTCCTTTTTAAATATCCTTTGTCTTCATCATCATCGTTTCCCTGGTCCAAAGCATAATCCTTTTCCCTGCTGCGATCCTTCCTTATGAATAACCATATAATAAAGATTGCAGTCAGGATACTGATTAATATGGATATCCACATAAGCACTGTACCCTCATAAACTACCGTAAGGGTACCTCTGTCATTCCCGTTCATATATACTCTGCACATTCCGTTATGACCTTCACCTGTTAATTTAAGCTTCAACTTTTCCCCGTTTTCATTCCTAAATTCCGCCTTATAACCTTTATAGTATATAAACGGAACATCAACATATTCATAATTTTTGCCGATATCAGCAACTATTTCATTCTTTTCTCTTCCAAATGTAAGCTCTGACCCATCTGAAGCTATCATCTTTTCACTGTCTGTCAGCAGACTGTCCCTGTCAGTGACTGCTTCCGGCAGCCATTCACCTGCGATAACATTGGCTGTATATGGTTTATACGAATAGTAATCATCCGAATAATCATAATATCCCTGTGGTTCAAGACTGTATCCCGCAAATGTATTATAACCACAGATTATAAGCAGAACCGTCAGGATTACGGCTCCTGTATTTATCAAAGAGGAGTCGACGGCTCTGTCAAACACCCATATTTCGGAAGCATCCTCATCCCTTCCGGTTATCCTGCCGTAAATAAGCCCCGCCGCTATTGCAAACAGACATGATCCCATTATAAAAAATCTCCACGGGAACTGTATGAACGATAAATATTTCCCTATTCTTCCCCATGGCAGTATATCACTTGCGCATATTGTAAAGAACGATCCTGCCACTATCAGAATATCCGCATACATCGTGCAACGGTCTACAGTTTCTTCACCGTTCAGGCTTTTTCCCAATCTTGCGTTTCTTCCTTCTTTGGCCATCTCCCTAGGTTTAAATGCCGCATCCGTATCCACTTCGCTTACAAAAGTACGCGTTCTTTTCATAAATACTCTCGGAATCAGCACAAGCACACACAAGCTTCCTACTGTTGGAAATGATAATCCGAAAATACGTGCAAAAGCTACAGCCTCATCTTTCGGATCCATCCATGGTGTACTTACATAGAAGGCTGTATCCATGAACTGCTCAAGCATTGGAATCCAATAAGAAGCAGTTAAAAGAAGTGTAATAACCGTTGAAGCAAACAGCTTTATTATAAGCTTCCCGTTTCCCATAACCTTTTTATAATGAATAAGGATCACCGATAAGCCGAATACTGTACACATTATAAATGTAGATGTATGGCATAACAGAACACCTGCGTATCCAAGTACAAAAAGCTGAGGTTTATCCATATCCTCGTAAACAAGATTGTACAAAGCATAGATTATGACAGGTATAAAAATAAAAGCCGTATATTCGCCTACTGCACTCCTTATATAAATATCGTCAAGATGGTAAGGACATAAAGTAAGTATGACAGCAGCTGTCATTGCTCCATAGGTAGAGCCTGTCATTGCCCTGACGCAATGATAAGACGACAGATAACAAAGTATAATGCATATAGCAATAAAAATATGGTAGCTTGAATTTATCGATACGCCTATGACTCGCAGAAACGCCGGTATATACAGCATGAAATCGGGATAAAACATAGAGCTTGCATAACCCGCTCCGCCAAAAAAAAGAACATTAACTTTAAGAAACGGCTTCCCAATCAGTATACCTTCCTTAAGGCTTTCAATCCGAAGCAGATGATATTCCAGATCATGTCCGTTAATGCAGTATTTCGAAATAAGGGGAACACACGCAATAAAGACGGTAATAAAAAATACCGCCATAACTATCCTGCTTCTTCTGTTTTTATACTGCTTCGGTAACTGCATGTGCTACTTCTGTCCTTTTAAGGCATATGCTGATCATTAAAACATTATAACGGTTTAATCTTTTCGTTTCAATGAAAACAAATTAATTCCAAATCCGTTCAGCAAAGTATTACTGTTCAATAAGAGCCGAGAAACTGAAAGTCACATCATTTCCGTCATTTGCTATATTAACCGTATAGCTCTTGGTCTGACAGCCCTGTCTGCTTAAGGTTATAACATGGGAACCTGTTACCTTGGCTGTGCTTGCCGGTGCGATACCTATATAATTCCCGTCAAGATATACCTCTGTTCCCGATGGTTGCTCCACATATATTTTCTTTTCGCCTGATATAACCGTACCAACAGCCGATGAAGAAGCTGTTGTCGTCGTTGATGATGATGAAGATGATGAACCGGAATCTGTCTCTGCAGCTTCTGAAGAAGATGTCGCTGCAGGATATGTCGCTGATAAAGCTTCTGTCCCATTGGCCGTAAAGGATGTTGAACTCTCTGCTTTATTACCGGAAACAGTTTTATTATCACTGATCGAGGCATTCTTTTGAGTACTTGATGTCGAGATATTATCTTCGCTTTCTTCATCCATAGTGATATCTATCTCCGCATAATCGGAACCCACCTTAATGTTTGAGTGGATTGTATTATAACCGGCACATTCCACTCTTATCGAATGTACCCCGAATTCAAGAGGAACCCTCTCTTCGAATTCCGTTATTTCATCATCTATATACAGTCTTGCATAATCCGGATCTATCTTAAATAACACATGACCGATCGCCACTTCCTCTATTTCAATCTTTGACAAATCAAGCTTTGTTTCCTTATCTCTTAATACTCTGACCTCTTCCTCCCCGGCATATCCCCTGTTGGTAACTTTAATAAGATAATCTCCTTCTCCTACCGGGATAAGCATGTCTTCGGTCACAGGCTTAATTATATCCTGCCCGATCTCAATCCATCCGCCTACAAAATATGCATCATTCAGAACCCTCACATAGCCGTGTCCCTTATCCACCACTACCGACAGAACTTCTTTTTCTATTCCCCTGACAGTAAGAGTATCCATCTCATTAATATCCATTATCTGAGCTTCTTCGTTTAAAGAATATATTCTGAGGGCTTTGGTAAACTTATAAGCTTCATCTCCGATCATCATTATCTTCTTGTGTTCATCAAATGAGAATTTCCTGACATCTGTATATGTCCATGTTGTATCAGATACCTGTATTCCCGTAAGCTTCTTTAAGCTCCTTGTATAATACAGTTTAAAAATCTCACCGTTTACAAGCTCTGCCATACTCATTATATCGCCGTATTTATTCTTTACTTCCAGGTTGCTGTCATATGGGATCTCGTATAATTTTCCCGATCTTATATCCTGAAATCCCATAATACCGTCTTCTGCATTTATACCGGTAAGTATGCCCTGTATACCCTCATCAGGCTCTGAGAACGCTTCTTCCTCCTTAATTTCGGACACAGCCTCATTAGCCACTCTGTCTGCAGCCCTTTGCTTTGCATATTCCATTATTATGAGATAACAACCTGTAAATACAATAAACAGTATTACGCATATAGGTACAATGGCTTTTTTCATGCTTTAATCCGTTTCTTTTTTCACGCTTATTTTTTCGCATCCTGCTCTGCCCCAGTAAGCTGTTTAAAATAGACTGAAGCCCTGTTTATCAGCCACTCCTTTGTATTATGCTCCGGAACATCCAGAACATCCTCAAAGAGTTTATTAAGGATTTCCCCAAGAAATGGACCGGGCTTTATACCAAGTTCCATCAGATCCCCTCCTGTTACGGAAAGCTCCTTTAATGAAAGGCAGTCACCCCGTTCGGTTACTTCTTTATACATTTTTTCAAAATCATCTATGTCCTTAAGCTTTTCTTCCCTATCCATCATACTCTGGGCGCAGGTATCGCATCGTCTTACCTTAAGCCACAAGGGTATAAGTTCTTTTGATATCTCAACGATCGTTCTTCTGACCCTCGGGTAAGTAAGCCTACCCCTGTGATCATGATATCTGACCAGTCTTTTTACCTTATATAAGGTATCATTATCATATTTAAGCCTGTGAAGTACATCCGAAGCTATTTTTTCACTTATATATGCATGTCCTTTGAAATGATCTCTTCCCTCTTCATCCGTTGTCCTGGCATCAGGCTTACCCATATCGTGCATCAGCATTGTCAGCCTCAGAAGTTTAATATCATTATCGGTCAATGAATCATCATAACATACCGAATTTTTCAACGCTTCAACTGTGTGAATTCCGACACTGTAAATATGATGAGGTGTGTTCTGCCCTGTATCCATCATCCGGTCAAACTCAGGCAGAACCACCCTGGTTATTCCCGTTTCATATAAGGTGATAAGCTTTTCCGGATGCTTTGATATAAGAAGCTTCTCAAGCTCAACCCTTATTCTCTCGGCACTTATCCTGTTAAGGTTTTCTGCAAGTTCTCCCGCTGCTTTAAGCGTATACCTGTCTATATCGTAATCAAGCTGTGCGGCAAATCTGACAGCCCTTAGTATTCTTAGAGCATCTTCATTGAATCGGTCGTAAGGATCTCCGACTGCTCTGATGATTCCTTTCCTTATATCATTAAGTCCGTCAAACAGATCTATTACTCCTGCCTCATCATTGTAAGCCATAGCATTGATCGTAAAGTCTCGTCTCTTAAGATCCTCCTCAAGAGTCTTTGTGAAAGTTACTTCCTTTGGATGTCTTCCATCCTCGTACTTACCATCAATGCGATATGTTGTTACCTCAAATCCTTCTTTACCCAACAATACTGTAACCGTTCCATGCTTAATACCTGTGTCAACAGTACGGCGGAATATAGATTTTACCTGATCTGGAAGCGCTGAAGTGGTTATATCCCAATCGTTTGGTTCCTTACCCAACAACGAATCTCTTACACAGCCTCCTACAGCATAGGCTTCATAACCTGCCTCTCTTAATTGTCCTATAATAAGTCTTACCTTATCGGGAAGTACTATCTGCATATACTTCTGCCCCTTATTCTATCCGATAATCTGCTCCTGTAATATCTTCAGCTCCTGCAGGGTAGTACATTTAAGGAGCTGCTTTAGTACCTTTTCCTTATCAGGATAGCTCTGTCCCAAATATGACCAAAGCTCTTTAAGCTTCATAAGAACCTGCTTATCTCCGCTTAACTCATTTTTATAATCTGATATCAGTCGGTTAAGAAATGCTTTTATCTCATCCTCTGTATACCTATCGCCTCCGTTCAGCCTTCTTATAAGTGACGGATCCTTAAGCATTCCTCTTCCGATCATAACAGCATCTAATCTGCTGCCTGTCCCGGTCATCAACTGATCGATATCTTTTTCTGAAAATACATCTCCATTATAACACACAGGATTTACAGACTGCTCCACATACTTAAAGAAAATATCCCTGTGAGGACTGCCCTTGTAATACTCATATCTTACCCTTGGATGGATTATCAGCTCCTTTACCGGATATTTGTTATAAACAGATATCAGCTCTTCAAATTCCTCCGGATCTGATACCCCTATTCTTGTCTTTACAGAAATACTGCATTTACAGCCTTCGTATATCCTGTAAAGGAATTCGTCAAGTCCCTTAATATCAGAAAGGAATCCCGATCCCCGCCCCTTACCCGCGACAGTCTTAGACGGACAGCCCAGATTGAGATTGACTTCATCATATGATAGCTTTGTAAGATGATCCGCTGTTCTTATGAAACCTTTGGCATCATTGGTTAATATCTGCGGAATAAGCCGCATTCCCACATTATTCTCAGGAAGTACATCCTTAAGCTCCTTATTGCTTATGGCAATCTTTTCATGTACTACAAGAAAAGGGGAATAGTATTTATCTATCCCCTCTCCGAAATGATCATGTATTGCTTTTCTGAATATACGGCCGGTAATACCTTCCATCGGAGCAAGATAATATTTTACTTTCCCGCCCTCAACCGGTACTTTTTTATTCATCTGTATTGCCTTTTCACAAATTAAGAAGTATCCTTTGTAAGGTCAGGTTAAACAAGCTTCACGGTCTCTCTTGCTATCGCAAGCTCCTCATTGGTAGGGATCACAAGTACACTTACTTTAGCCCCGTCAGGTGAGATCACCGCTTCTTTTCCTCTGATATTATTCTTGTCCTTATCAACGCCTGTACCGAGATATCCGAGATATTCTCCTATCATCTGGCGTACCTCAATATTATTCTCACCGACTCCTGCCGTAAACACGATCGCATCGACACCGTTCATTGCTGCCGCATATGAACCGATGTACTTTGCAACTCTGTATGAATATGCTTCAAGAGTAGTCTTTGCCTGCTCATTACCGCTATCTGCCGCTTCTCCGAGATCCCTGAAATCACTGGAAACCTCTGAAAGTCCCAAAACCCCCGACTTCTTATTAAGGATATTAAGCATTTCATCTATACTTAACTTTTCCTTATTACTGATAAACTGAATTATTGCCGGATCCAGGTCTCCGCTTCTCGTTCCCATGAAAAGACCCTCAAGAGGAGTAAGTCCCATACTTGTATCGATACATTTACCGTTCTTTACAGCACTTATACTTGCTCCGTTACCCAAATGACATACTATAACCTTAAAATTATCAATATCCTTACCAAGGAACTCTGCGGCACGCTTTGATACAAACTCATGACTTGTTCCATGGAATCCATATCTTCTTACCTTATATTTTTTATAATAATCATACGGAATTCCGTATAAATAAGCTTTCTTAGGCATTGTCTGGTGAAATGCCGTATCAAATACCGCTACCATAGGCACATTCGGCATTATCTTCTGGCACGAACGGATTCCGATAAGGTTTGCAGGATTGTGAAGAGGAGCCAGATCATTGCAGTCTTCTATGGCTTTGATCACATCTTCATTGATAAGAGTAGCAGCAGAGAAGCTTTCACCTCCATGTACTATCCTGTGACCTACAGCACCTATTTCATCAAGCGATGATATAACTCCGTTCTCTTTATCGATAAGACTGTCGATCACAAGCTTAACGGCCTCGGTATGATCGGGCATATCGGCATTCTTCTTTATCTTATCCTTACCCTCCGGCTGATATGTTACCATTCCCCCATCAATACCTATTCTCTCACATAATCCCTTTGCCAGGACTTCTTCCGAATCAGAATCGATAAGCTGGAACTTAAGTGATGAACTTCCACAGTTAATTACAAGTACCTTCATTTTCTACCTTCTCTCCTTTTATTATCTAATATTTTCTGTTTTTACTAAAATCAATAAAAATATCAGTATGCCTTACCCCAATATACCATCTTCCTTGCAGGCTTGCCGCAGCATACGCATACATCGCTGAGATGCTCCTGTTCAAAAGGCATGCAGCGGCTTGTAACCGCCAGTTCTTCCTTTATTGCATCCTCACAGGCCTGTTCACCGCACCACATTGCCTTAACAAAACCGGTTTCTTCATTAAACAGCCGTCTGAATTCATCCATGTTTGTTGCAACAAAGGTATGCTTCTCTCTGTGTTCCCTTGCTCTTTCAAGCATTTCAACCTGCATCCGGTCAAGTAATTCTTTTACCTTAATCTCAAGCTCATCCAAAGAAACTTCCGTCTTTTCCCTTGTATCCCTCCGGCAGATGACACACTTACCGGCTTCCATATCCTTAGGTCCGATCTCAACGCGAAGAGGAATACCTCTCATTTCCTGTTCCGAGAACTTCCATCCCGGGCTCTTATCGGTTTCATCAATATCTGCACGACATACGCTTTTAAGCCTTTCATACAGCTCATTTGCTTTTTTAAGTACTCCCTCCTTCTTCTGCTGGATAGGGATCACCATAACCTGTGTAGGAGCGATCTTAGGCGGCAGACAAAGACCGGAATTATCACCGTGGACCATAATTACCGCTCCAATAAGCCTTGTGGTCGTACCCCATGAAGTCTGATGAACGTACTGAAGCTTATTGTTCTTATCCGTATACTGTATTTCAAATGCTCTGGCAAATCCGTCACCGAAATTATGGCTTGTTCCGGACTGTAATGCCTTTCCGTCATGCATAAGCGCTTCTATGGTATAAGTAGATTCGGCACCTGCGAATTTCTCTTTATCGGTCTTACGTCCTTTGATAACGGGTATAGCAAGCACCTGTTCACAGAAATCCGCATATACGTTAAGCATCTGAAGCGTTCTTTCCTCAGCCTCTTCAGCAGTAGCATGAGCGGTATGACCCTCCTGCCATAAAAATTCACGGCTCCTTAGAAACGGTCTTGTTTCCTTCTCCCAGCGCACTACCGAACACCACTGGTTACATACCTGCGGAAGATCTCTGTAGCTTTGCACTGTATTTTTATAATAATCACAGAACAGCGTTTCCGAAGTCGGTCTTACACACAGCCTCTCCTGAAGCGGCTGCAAACCGCCATGAGTAACCCACGCTACTTCAGGAGCAAAACCCTCCACGTGATCCTTTTCCTTATTTAATAAGCTCTCCGGGATAAACATCGGCAGATATACATTTTTAACACCGGTTGCCTTGAACCTCTCATCCATCTGACTCTGGATAAGCTCCCATATGGCATAGCCCGCAGGCCTTATGACCATACAGCCCTTTACGGAAGTGTAATCCAAAAGCTCAGCCTTCTTTACCACATCCGTATACCATTGGGCAAAATCCTCCTCCATTGCCGTTATTGCTTCAACAAGCTTTTTTTCAGCCATTTCATAATCTCCTCTTTATAATTTCATATTGTTAACGCATTTTTCCAGTGCTGCTTCTTATCTTTCTCAATAAATTTTATTTTTCTATAATAAACTTTTTACCCAAGTTTTTCAATACTGCAAAAATCCGGTTATCAGATCTTAAACTCCATCCTGCTTCCGTTGGCAGGATGGATAAAGCTTAAATAATATGCACATAAGCTTATTGCATATACCGGTTTTTGCAAAGAATTATCGATCATCTTCCCGGGTGTATCAAAGTATCTGTAAAGCAATACCGGATCAGCCTTTTGCCCTCCGTATTTAATATCATTGGCTATGGGATGCCCTATACCTGAAAGCTGTGCTCTTATCTGATGATACCTTCCGGTCATAAGCTCGATATCCAGAAAACTTATGTTATTGTCCTTATCTGTATCTTTTACTTCATAAGAAAGCACGGCTCTTTTTGCATTTTTTACATCTTCAGGCACGATTCTTGCCTTGCCATCCTTATCCTTGATAAGATAATTTTCCAGAATAATGCGCTCCCGATCTTCTAATATTCCGTTTACGATTGCATGATAACGCTTAATAAATCCCTTTTGTGACACCTGCGAGCTTAGCTTTGCCGCAGCCTTACGGTTTAATGCAAAAACCAGTAATCCTCTTACCGGCTGATCAAGCCTGTGAACTATCCCAAGATAGGGATCATCTATGCCGTACTCAGCACTTATATGGTTCTTAACCCTGCTTGCTATATCTTCCTGAGCGATATTTGCGGTCTGTACAGCTATTCCGGCAGGCTTATCAACAACTACTATATCTTTATCCTCATATAAGATGTTCATTTTCAATCCTTAAAACAATACTGTTATTAACCGTAAATCAGGATCCTGTATTTCACAGTATACTCACAGTTATATTATATGATATAATTTATTGACTGTCTCTTATATTATCGTAAGCGATTTAATCCGTTTACCGTAAATATTTGATGCACCTGGATCTGATATGGAAAAATATACTTATTATTACCAAAGTAATACAAAACAACCGAATCCGTCAAACAAGCAGGGCCCTGGAAAACGAAAAAAGCTTTCCAAAAGAGAACTTGCCAGAAGGCGTCGTAAAAGACGTTATTATTTAGGTCTCTTTTTAAGACTTGGTCTTCCCTTCATAGCTATCATTATTATGATCAGTTTATCCATAAGGCTTATAGTTAAGTCTTCTATGGATGAGAACGATACTGCCTCAAAGGCTCCAAATATTTCCATTGAAAAGACAAAGACCGAAGAGCCTGAAGAGATTATTTCCAAGCCTGTTGTAAATGATGCCGTCTATTCTGCCGTTGAAACTTCTTTGACCACAGGTCTGCCATCAGATGTTGTAAGCGGATACGGTATCCTGATTGATCTTTCTGACAATTCCATAGTTGCCCAGAGAAATCCCCATACCCGGATCAGCCCTGCATCAATGACAAAAATATTAACCGTTCTTGTCGCTGCTGAACATATTACACAGGAACAGCTTGATGATAAAGTTACTATAACCCTTGAATACACGGATTACAGTTATGGAAACGATCTGAGCGCGGTTGGCTTTGCCGAAAATGAAGAAGTTACCGTACGTGACTTATTTTACGGAACCATATTGCCTTCCGGAGGTGATGCGGCCATAGCTCTTGCCTGCTATGTTGCCGGTTCTGAGGAGGCTTTTGTTGAACTTATGAACGAAAAGCTAAAGAATCTGCAGCTCGCAAACAGCACACATTTTACCAATGTAGCAGGCATGTATGCAGATGATCATTACAGTACCGTTTATGATATGGCAATGATAATGCATGCTGCAATAGATAATGAAATATGCCGTGAAGTTCTGAATGCTCACACTTACACCACATCATCCACTGAACAGCATCCTGAAGGTATAATCATATCCAACTGGTTCTTAAGAAGGATTGAAGACAAGGATTGCGGTCTTACTGTTGAATGTGCAAAAACCGGTTTCGTTGTACAGTCAAGGAACTGTGCAGCCAGCTTTGCCGATGATACTTCAGGACATGGATATATCTGTGTTACGGCCGATTCATCCAGCAGCTGGCGTTGTATTTATGATCATGTATCTATATATTCAAGCCTTTCGGGATTAACCGACAGGCCATCCTCTTCCATAGATATGATCCTTCCCGAAGATGATTCAAATAATCCCGACAAGCCGGATTCTTCTACCTCATCATCATCATCTACAACAAGCAGTTCTTCATCAAAAACAAATACTTCATCTTCATCAAATAAAGAAAGCAACGGAACCTCGACTTCATCTACTCAGAATACTTCGGTAACGAAGACGGAAACAGCCGGTACAGCCTCAGACACAGTAGTTACATCAATACCTCAGGTAATAACACCGGTTGTTCCTCAATCATCTAATCCTGCTTCCGCCCCGTCGAATACAGACTCCCAGACGGCAAATGAACTTCTATTGGAAGATACGGATTCAACTAACCGCAATTCTAACAATCCGTCTGAATCATCCGACTCCAATAATGAGATCATTCTGTGATGTAACTTTGATACTTTTGAATTCTTAACAGCCGAAATTTCCTACCGAACCATCTGCGAAGGGACTTCCGATATCGCATCTTCCATGATGATGAACCTCTTTTACAAAATCTTCCCTTTCGGTTTCAACCCTGTGAACTCCTATCCTGCTGACACCCTCTTCAGTTTTTGAATCAAGCATTTTTATAACCTCTTCAATCTCCTTATCTGTCGGCATTATAGCTCCTCCTTTTTAAACAATTATGAATTCAATACATAAAAGGCTACAGCACTTGCTGCTGCTACGTTCAGCGAATCAACCCCCATAGCCATAGGTATCTTTACGGTATAATCGCATTTGTCTATGATCTCCTGTTTAAGACCGTAACCTTCATTTCCCATTATGATAACCAGCTTATCCTCCTGCCTTAAACATGGATCGGAAATCGATAATGAATCATCCTTAAGTGCCATGGCTGCTATTTTAAATCCATATTCCTTAAACATTCCAAAATCCATATCCGTATAAGTCCATGGTATATTGAAAACCGTTCCGACGCTTACTCTTGCAGCCCTCCTGTACAAGGGATCTGAACAGTCCCTTGTAAGCAGCACTCCGTCCATAAACATTGCTGCCGCAGAACGAAAAATCGCACCTACATTCCCGGGATTCTCAACATCATCAAGCAGAACCACTTTTCTGGTATTACGAAGTATTTCACAGGCATCCGGCAGGGGTCTTCGTTTCATTGCACATAATACACCCCTTGTAAGCTGATATCCCCTTATTTCCTTAAGAGCTTCATCACTTCCTATATATACAGGCACATCCGGAAACTCATATCCTATTCTCTCTGTAACCTCTTTACCATGCCCTGTGAATGCTTCCTTGCATGTAAGTACGGATTCCGGAATATAACCTGCATCCAATGCCCTCATAATGACCATGGGACTTTCTGCAATGAACAGACCTCCTTTTGGTTCATATATGGTTCTAAGCTGAGGCTCATTCATTCTTGCATATATATCAAGTCTTGTATCCGAATGATCGCTTATAAACTCCGTCAAATCATTTTCCTCTCTGTTTAATATCTTACCGGTTACATCTTATATTCATTTGCGCCGTATCGGCTTTCCTGTAAGAAATGGGAAAAACCTGTTTATAATAAGAATCGTCAAAGTAACATATATAAGGCATATCACTATAACGGCTGCATAACAGATATATCCGCGTGCCCTTGTAAGATACTGGTTTAAGTACATGGCTGTTCTCTCGGCAAAGTTCCGTACAGACGAATTATTATGTACAGCCATAAATACCAGTGAGTTGACCCCATAGAATCTAAGAAGCGGAAATTTACCTGATCCACCTACCCTTATGTCTGACAGAACACGGCTTAAAAGTATAATAAACATCGATCCGCATACCGAACAAAAATAATACATAATATAATTATTGAGTACAAGCGACCGAAAGTCTACAGGACGATTTAGACTGTTAAGATATATATTTACGGCAAGCAGTACAGGCAGAAGTATTACCTGTATCATCTTGGATTTTCTTATCCTGCTGTCGAATACTTCAAGTCCTTTAAACAGCCAGTATCCCGTAAGTATATATACACAGGCAAAGACCGGCCTGATGATAGTTACGATCAGTTCATTTAATCTCTCATATATTTCCGGTTCATTCTGCATGCATCCTCTTAAGAAATTCAGGCCTGCTGCCGCAATACATAATAAAATCATAACAAGAACCGATCTCTGCTTCCCAAAGCGTTTTACAATATACAGAAACAACACCTCGGCAGCAAAAAGAGCAGGCAGGAACCACAGAACATTCATACCGTACATTCCGATCACATACCATAGCTGGATAAACAGGGTTTTGAGCGGAACGACCTTAGATATTAACAGTGAATACAATACTATAAAAATATAAATAAGACTGAACCAGAAATAAGGGATCATTATCGATCTGAATTTTTTCTTTACAGCTTCTTTAAAATCCTTCTCTTCTTCTCTCTTACAGCTGATAAGCATCCCGGAAATAATGAAGAATAAAGCCATATGAAATGAGAATATCCAGGAACACAGACTCAGAACATACGGTGTATATGATAAGATAGTTTCTGTCTGAAGGTGTCCTATGAGTACAAGAATTATGCCTATTCCCTTGGCTATGTCAAAATAAATAATCCGTTTTTTCTCTGCACTTTCCATCACAGCTTACCGGACCCTTCCCTGTTTTATTATATATTTACAGATAGGATTTCCCATAGATGAAAATCTCTCCTCATATTCGGTCATGATATTTCCTTTTACCATTTCCTCATCATTATGAAGATCATATGTTTGTCTTAAAATCTCCCAACCTGCTATAGGTACCTGTGTAAGAGCATATTCAAACAGTTCCCTGTTATCGGTCTTAAATTCCAATAATCCATCCTGTCTTAGAAAATGAGCATATTTATTAAGAAAGTTCTCGGACATTAAACGTCTTTTGGCATGCCTGTCCTTTGGCCATGGATCCGAAAAATTCAGATATATCCCGGCAATCTCATCTTTATCAAAAGATTCTGTGATATATTCCGCATCCATTCTTATAAAAACAAGATTCGGAAGTTCCTTTACCTCCATTTTCTGTATTGCCCTTAACAGAACACTTGAATATTTTTCTATACCTATATAGTTAATATCGGGATTATCGGAAGCCAGCTCCATTATAAATCTTCCCTTTCCCATCCCGATCTCTATATATATGGGATTATCATTCCCGAATATCTCTCTTTTCCAGCATCCTTTATATTTCTCCGGTTCATGGATGACATACCTGTTTTTTGCTATCATTTCCTTAGAACCGGTTATATTTCTTAGCCTCATATAAAACTCCCTGTTTTACAGCTATAGTGAACGAATTGACTTATTTCGTTTACTATAGTATTTTCACGAATTTGGCTTTGATTCTATCATATTTTACCGGCTTTGAGAATACCGGACAGATAACATGCGGGAGAATCGGTTTCTCCTGCTTCCGATCCTTAAACACTTTATTGGCAATTTTATGTAATTATTGTATGATATAAGAGCAGAAATAAATAAATATTTGGAAAAGAAGTAATCTATGAAACTCTCTAAACGAATTGCCATAATAATCATATGGATCTTATGTCTTCTTAACATAAGCACCCCCGTATATGCTGTTAATACAAGACCTACCGCAGAACAAAAGGCTGCTGCCGAAGAGCGTAAATTCGAGCCTGTTGAGAGCAATGAATGGCACGGATGGCCGGAAGGTCCGATCATAGGAGCTGAAGGTGCCATACTCATGGATTTCAATTCAGGCGCCATTCTATATTCCAAAAACATACATGAACAGCTATACCCTGCCAGCACCACGAAGATGATGACTGCTCTTTTGACCATTGAGAATACTACAATGGATGAAATAGTGACCTTTTCTCATGAGGCAATTTTCAATGTTGATTCAGACAGCAGCCGAATAGGAATAGATGAAGGTGAACAGCTTACAGTCGAGCAATGCCTGTACGGACTTATGCTGGGCTCTGCAAATGAGGTGGCATATGCGCTTGCAGAGCATGTTGCAGGCAGTCTTGATGCATTTGTTGACATGATGAACGAACGCGCTCTCGCTCTTGGCTGCAATAATACCCATTTCGTGAATGCCAACGGTCTTCCGGATGAAGATCATTATACAAGTCCCTACGACCTTGCTCTTATAGCAAGAGAATGTTACAAAAATGAAGCATTTGCCAATATTTCCGGAACAAGAACCTATACCATATCCTCTACAAATATACAGTCCGAAGAACGTATAATGGATAATCATCACCTCATGGTTGAAGGCTTCAGATATCAGTATCCCGGCTTTATCGGAGGTAAAACAGGTTATACCAAAAGTGCAAGACAGACACTTGTAAGCTGTGCGGAAAAAAACGGCTTACGTCTTATCTGTGTAATAATGAAGGAGGAAAGTCCCGATCAGTTCATAGACACCCAGAAGCTGTTTGATTACGGATTTGACGGATTTCAGCTTATTAATGTAAAAGAAAATGAAACCAGATATACCCTTGACAGCTCCACTTTTTTCAAAACCGATCTTGATATCATGGGAAGTTCGGGACAGGCTCTTGAACTGAATTCGGAAGCGGCAATAATAATACCCAAGACAGCAGGATTTGATGAATGCGAGGTTGAACTCAATTATGCGGATGGTACGGAGGATTATGTTGCCGTTCTTGATTATTATTTTTCCGGTAACTATGTAGGCCGGGCAACGCTTGATTACGCACAGGATGACAGTGATGTCTTCGAATTTGCAAATATACTGGATGCAGCTTCGGATAATACCGAACCGAAAATATTGGAACGAAACAGGAGAACAATATATGTTAATATACGGAGGGTTCTTGTTATTCTCGCTGTCTTACTGTGTTCAATACTGCTAATAATGTTTATCAAATCGTTTATTTCCAGCTATTCATATTCCGGCAGACATCAAAAAAATCTTACTAAAAAACGTTATAAAAAGAGAAAGAAAAAGATAAACCTTTAATCGGTCCTCTCTTTCTTTGAATGTCTCTTTTCAAGCCTCTGAAGTCGGAGCTTATCCTGTTTATCACGGATTTCCTGTGCTGCTTCCTCATCAATAAGCTTTAAGGTCTTGATCACATATACATTTCCGTCATCAGCCTTCTTCATTCTGACCTTACCCTTCAGATAACCGTGTTTTTTGCAGATTGCCAGACAGAAATAATTCTTTCCGTTAACCGAAAACCATTTCATCTGCTTTTTTGCATTTCTTCCGCACAGATAACATTTTGTGGAGCTTACTTCTTTATCCTCTATAGCCGTATTCTTATCCGGAAACTCCCTGGAAATATACTTTGAATATGTCCTGAAATTGGCATGTATCTCCTGACGCTTATTCTGCGGGATCATAAAAACATCATAAGAAACATATTTCTCTATTTCGGGTTTATAACTGTCTATTATCTTAAATACCTTTGCCGTATAATAGGCATCGGAATATGCACGATGGAAAGGAATATCCTTTTTTATATGAAGATAGTCAACCGCCCATTCAAGAGACCGTCTAAGCTTGCCATCTTCATAAGTCATGCTGAAGAATTTCTGTATATCGAAATACATAAGAGGACCTTTGGACAATTCATCCATTCCATAATAGATCATGTTCCTCTGTAGCTCCGTAAGATCTAATGTTCCCCAAATACAAAACACATAATCCCTTCCGCACCAGTTAAGAAACTGTTCCATGACTTCCGAAAACGGACGACCGTTTTCAAAATCTGTTTTATCCATATTTATGATCTTTGTTGTGATATAATGGATAGAATGATAGATCTGAGGTTTGATAATTTCATCAAATGTATCAATGACCTTCATCTTACGGTTAAGCTTTACCGCACCTATTTCCAATATTTCAAATGGAAGTCCAAAATCACTGTTATGTCTGTCGCCGGCCTGATTCCATTCCAGATCAAGTACAATATAATTCATTTAATACTCCGTTACATATTTGAAACCCAAACTCAACTATGCAAGCTTTTCTAAATAAGTCACATAAACTGATTGTAACATTGTATACAGATTATTTCAATTGTACCCGGCATCTGATAACTTTTTTTCTATATTTTATTTTTTCTGTTCTTCTTTGTTTTTCTTTCCGTTTCATACAGATACTTATAATTCTCTATTCTAAGTATCTGGTTTAAGGCTTCGCAGAACTTTATACCCATGTCTTTATAATATGCATCTCTGATTCGTTTATATAAGGAATATCCTCCATATTCTACCGCATTTTTTATTATCTTTTGACTTTTGACATTTACAAAAACTTTTAAATCCAGTTTTTCATAATCTACCGTTTCGGGATTATACAGCATTTTATATAATGGGTGTGATTTCATATATTCACTATACATTGATATAGGTAGTGCATATTCTACATGAAGATTGATCACATCCTTAATCAGAGAATCATACTTTTCTTTCATATCTTCTCTGGTGCTTAAGTCTTTTAAAAGGATCAAAAGCCTTCTGTTTACTCTGTCCTTATCATTCCACTCAAAGTACTGTGTACGTATTGCCACTATGAGTTCCTCTTCCGAAAGCTCCTCTATATTGATCTTTACGATATCCTTTACCGATTTACAAACCTTATATGTCATAAAACATAACATATGTTTATCGGTATCTGAAATAGAATCTTCTTTCAGATATCCCGAAACCAGATCCGGACCATAATCATATTCCTGTATCTGATCTATGCATATACTTAATATTTCCAATAATCCGCTTTTAACAAGAAGCTCAGCAACAATACCATGATCGTATTTCTGCCCAAGCTCAAGCGCATATCTAAACATCATAATATAAAAATCATTTAATTCATTTTCCCATACTTCTCTGTCATTTTTGCTGCAATAACCCAGAATGACCAGTGCAACATTATGCAGCTCTTTGATCATTTCCTCTTCCGCATATCCTATTTCAGAGCATTTTCTATAACTATATTCCAAAGCCAGCAGAATATCATTCTTGATCTTATCCAAAGTCTCACTGTCATCCGGAAATAGAAAGAATTTATTTTTATAATGCAGTTTAACCAGTGCACGTATCCCTCTTTTCTCACCTCCCCCTTTATAAATAAATACACTACTCTTACCCCCACATTTACTGCTCATAATACCCCTCTTTCTTTATTTGTTGTAACTGTTTGTTATAAATACCTCCTGAATATATATTGTAATATATATCACTATATAAATGTGACATATACCCATAATATTCTCATGAAATTATTAACTTGTCATACATACTTCCAATATATACCATACATTTTTATATATATCAAGTATTTTATATAAAATTTATGTGGGGATTACGTTTTTTTGTAACAATTCGACAATTTGAAAATGTTTATTTGTAATAAATCAACAAATCAATTATGTTTTTTTCCTGACCAATCTTCAATGAAGGAATAAATCATTAAAATATAGATAGGTGTAAATATGTAAAAATCAGCTGAAAGAGGTGTTAACATACCCCATACCGGAAAAGTAAATACAAGACCGAATAATATTGGATATATCCGTTCCGATATTGAATATATATTATTATCATATGTTTCTTTAAGGTAGAAAACCAAAGGGATCAGCATATATACAGCAGTATATCTGTAACTGAACGGTACATAGAGTGACATGATACCTGCAGGATAAAGAATATGTTTAAATTTCTTATCCGTCTTAAACATACTTATTACACCAAATAGAAGAAAAAGATTTTCGGTGATCTTAAAATACTTTACAAAATTAGCAGATTTTTCATATAATCCGAAAAGATCGGACAATGAAAGCAGGTAGTTTCTGATATTTGTCCAACTCCTGTAACCTTGTCCCTCAAAAAAGAAAAGAATCTTCAAATATTGTATAAATCCCGGAAGGCCTCCGCAAAAAACAAAAGGAACAAAAAATACAATAATTCCATAGATCACAAGTCTGATTGCTTCTTTCCATCGTTTTTCACGGATATAAATTACACCGACTATTGCCGGATACAGTTTAAATCCGGCTGCAACTGCAATGAGAATAAGTGCCGTTTCGCGTAATATCCTGTTACTGCTATCTTTAAAATACAACGCAAATATCACCAAAACTGCTGTCAGAAATGAAATATTGCCTCTCTCTATCGCCCCTGCAAAGACCGGGGCAGAAAAGATCGTAGCAATAACAAACAGAGTCCTCTTTTCATCCGAATACTCTTTTAATACTTTATCACAGATATGTTTATATAATATTACAACAAACAAAAGAAGGGCAATGAACACTATAATATTATATTTGTAATCTCTGCATATCTTCCAATCATTCACACCCCATGACTGAGGGTTAATACGGTACAATATGTAGTAGATCAGGTATGCAAAAGGAGGAAAAGTTGCATCATTTGTATTAAAATAGAAATGTTTCATATCAGATGCAAATGCAATGTGCCTGAAATGATCGGTAAATGAATTATCAAAATTATTCTCCATAACGATCCATTCAGCACCGAGTCCTTTTCCTATTATCATAACCATAATAAAAAGAATGGTACCCATGAAAGATATGATCAAAAAAATGTCAAACGGCTTAAACAGATTTTTCTTCATGATATTCCTTCTCCGTATTTACGTTCCAAACGGAATCTCTGCTGCTCATCCCTGATAATATACATTTAACAGCCTCAAAAGAGGTTACCATGGAATGATCGATATTATTATATCTGTGCTGCCCGTTTCTTCCCACACAATACAGATTGTCAATTGTATTAAGATACTCCACAAGCTTGTCAATCTCATTGTATGTATCAAAATATGCCGGATATGCCTTCTTAACTCTTTCCAAATGATAATCAATAACCTTATCCTCACTGTCTATAAGCTTAAGCTTGACCATCTCACCGATCGCCATTTGGGCAAACTCATCCTCAGTCATATTCCACATGTTATCGCCTTCAAAACAAAAATATTCTAGTCCTACCCATACGGTATGATCAAGATCTTTTACAAGATAAGGAGACCAGTTGTTATATATCTGAAATCTTCCCATCTTTACAGTCCTGTCCTGTACATATATCCAGTTATCCGGAACTATATTACCAACTGTTTTGATCTTTGTTTTATTTTCAAGATTAAGATTGGGAACAAGTACCCCAAGAGTCATATAATCACGATAAGGAAGTCCTTCTGCTATCCTTGCGATATCTTTTGGAACATCATTCATACCTGCAACCAGATCTTTTATGGGCATCGAGCTGATAATAACTTCACCGTCAATCTCAATATCTTTTCCATTCATAAAATAAGATACACCTTTGATATGGCTGCCCTTTTTTCTTATACCTGTAACCTTTGCATTTACAATAATAGTTCCACCCAGTTTTTTAATCTCTTCGGCTGTCACATCCCATAACTGACCGGGACCGAGCTTTGGATATTTGAACTCCTCTATAAGTGATGTGTTTACTTTACGATTCTTAACCTTAAACAGTCTTCCCAGATAATCCTTGATTATTCCGAGTATGGATAATCCCTTTGTTCTCTGTTTGCCCCATGAAGCATCTATCTCTCTCGGGTGTCTGCCCCAGAGATTTTCTGTATAGTATTCAAAAAACATGGAATAAAGCTTCTTACCAAAATTATTTATATAGAGATTTTCAAGATTATCTTCAGGTCTCTTACGGAAAACCGAAGCCATATATGAAAATCCGACTTTAATAGTGGTTAAAAGTCCGAAATTTCTGAATGTATCGAATTTGAGTGATATAGGGTAATCATAGAATTTGGATTCAAAAAGTATACGCGAGACTCGATTCCTTAAAAGCATTACTTTATCTGTTTTTTCAGGATCCGGACCACCATCCGTATTTTTGATCGGTCTGTTTAGAATTATATCATCATAAGCGGGTTTTCCCTGTCCGGGTAACATCCTGTCCCACCATTCATTTACTTCCGGAACCTTGGAAAAGAATCTGTGCCCACCCATATCCATGCGGTTGCCTTTATACTCAACGGTTCTTGATATTCCTCCAAACTGTTCAGTCTCTTCTAAGATCACAACCTTATATTCATTTGACTTGGTCAAAAGTTCATAAGCTGCGGTAAGTCCCGCAGGCCCCGCACCTATTATAATCGCACTTTTCAATTTCTTATTACCATTTTCTAATATCAGTATACTCTAAATCTAGTGTTTTGTTAAATATTTACCCACTACATATACTATGATAAAAAAAAAGAAAAGTCAAACTTGATCTCTCCCCGGAATTATCATAGTATTCCATCCGGTTCACGTTTTGGTCTTGATGATCTTATCAATACCTGTCACTTATCGCAATCCCGTAATGTCTGGCCATAAGTGCAAGCTCAAGACGGCTACGTTAGCCTGATTTCTGAAGCATATTCGTTATATGCATCTTAACTGTCGATTGGCCTATTGACAGTTTCTGAGCTATCTCCCTGTTCGAAGCACCCGTCACAAGCTCCTTTAACACCTCAATCTCCTTATCCGTGAAATCTGTACTCACTGTGTTTCCGATCGAGACCTTAATCTGCTCACTCGGATAAACCGTCTCACCTGACATGACCCTGTCCATGACTATTATTTTTTTGTGCGAAAAATTTAAACGTTCCATTTTTTTATAATACAAAAAAAGAAGGAGTATCACTACCCCAAAAGGTCTATATTCTTACGTTTTGGATCTTAAGTATGGCAGTGTTTTTGCCTGTCCGGACGTTTTTGTATCTATCCGGTAATTTTAGGATTTTCTTTTTTATGAAAAAAAGTATAATCAGGCAAACGGGATACCGGTTGATGCAGATGATCATATATTTATGCGGATCTACAAAGAAAAATCAGGAACCCGGTAATCAAGGGTTCCTGACCATTCAATCGCGTCCACGAGAGGGCGCTGCGTGCCGGTGGCACGCGTTTAGCGCGGACCGAAACGAAGTGTAGACCGAACCTGTTCGAGTCCGATCCGGACTCAAACGAAACAGGAGATCGGGTCTGCATGACCCGGTCTCCTGCTTCAATCGCGTCCACGAGAGGATTCGAACCTCCGACCTTTCGCTTAGGAGGCGAACGCTCTATCCTGCTGAGCTACGTAGACTTTTATAAAACACAAAGAGTATTATATATGCTTTTTTCTAAAATATCAAGTAGTTATGTTAACCAAAATCAACTTTTCCCTGCATCAGCACTGTTCCTTTAAATCTTCTTCCAACCATGGGTTCGCCAAGAAGATCCTTTTTATTTATGCTTATGTTCATTGCCATACCATTATAATCAAGCGTCAGAATATATATTTCTTCATCTGTATAAGTGTTCTTTTCTACCGAATATTCCACTATTTCACTCATTATCGAATACTGATCACATTCCACTCCGTACGGCATAAAATATGAATCCACTATGGAATAAATATCTTCACTCCTTATCTTCTTGGATATCTGAGTATAAGTATCAATATCTTCAAGCGTCAGACTCTCAATTGCATTTTCGTCTCCGTTTCTTGCAGCCATCAGGAGTTTATTTCTGTTTGTTGTATTTTTCTCATTCTTAGCCTTTTCTTTACTATCTTTTTTTATCGGAAGCATTACCATACCATTAATAGATAATCCCGAAAGATTAACCGAGGATTTTTCTTCCATATCATCTGTATTGTCTGCAAATCTTTTCATAACATCTACACTGTTCTGAATATCAAATATAAGTGTCACTCCTATTCTTGGATCATCACAGACACCGGCAAAAAACTCATTGGCAGCATATCTTTCAATACCAAGATTTTCATTGATACTGACATTATACGCTTTACAAACAGGATAATAGAAATCTAATGAAAGATCATTGTCCTTATCAAATTCTCCTCTTACAACAATACCCGTAGTGGGCGTAAAATATTTTACGTATTCACAGATCACACTGTCATGTTCTGTCTCTATATAATTCTTATCCGATGGCTCCAAAATTACTGTTTTTATGATATCCATAAATTCCTTTTTGGAACTAATACTACTGAAACCAGCGGCACCTAAATACTGATGCAAATTATTCACCTCAAATTAAATTCTAACTAAAATCAGTACTGTCTCCCTGCAGAGCCAGCATAAGAGCTTTCTTTTCCTCATCTCCCAAAGAAACCGAGGATTTTCCGTCCACTATCTCTTTAGTATATACGTAACAACCGTCTGAACTATGAACCGAATTAAGTATAAATCCTGTCTTATTATCATTTAGTAATGCTATACTAAAGGAAAGCTTTCCACCCATTTCTTTAAAGGCATCATATTTAACTATTCCGACTCTCTGATAAGTTTCCTTAAGATCATCTATGATAAAGGAAATATCTCTCTTATTCTTTTCGGTTATCTTTTTTATTCTGTCAATATCGTTAAAAAGGCTTAGAATCTCCGACTCAAGACTCTGAGCCTGTCTTCCACTCATAAAGGCTTCATAACTTACCTTAAGCCTGCTGTATTTTAAAAAAAGAAATATCAATATAATAAAGAATACCAATATCATAATAAACATGATAAGAAAAAGTATTCCCGGATCTATATCCATTCCCAATGCATCAAACAATCTGCTGTCCATTTAAATCCTACTCCCTACTTCCAAAAGACGCCAGATATTCAATTATCTTTTCAAAGTCATTTGCTGTATAGTATTCTATTTCTATTTTACCCTTTTCATTATCCTTGGGCTTTATTGAAATCTTGGTTCCAAGTGCATTCTTTATTTTCTCTTCAAAATCCCTGTAGATAAAATCATTATCTATCTTAATCCTGGGTTTTTCCTTCTTCTGTTTTGATAATTCTTTAACTATCTTTTCAATATCCCTTACGGAGAGTTTTTCATCAAATACCCGTTGTGCAACTGTATACTGTTCTTCACTGTCTTCTATTGCAAGCAGTGCTCTTGCATGACCCTGGGTTAACTGTTCATCAATAAGCATTCTCTGTACTTCATCACAAAGATTAAGAAGCCTCATGGAATTAGTTATAGTAGTTCTGCTTTTTGATACTATTTCAGCAACCTGATCCTGTTTAAGATTATATTTTTCAAGAAGGGTTTTATATGCAAGTGCTTCTTCAATAGGATTTAAATCTTCTCTTTGAATATTCTCTATCAGGGAGATTTCAACAATTTCCTGTTCCGTAAAATTCCTTATCAGTACAGGAACTTCTTTCAGGCCTGCCTTCATTGCCGCACGCCATCTTCTTTCACCTGCTACTATTTCATAATGATCATTACAATCCTGAACTATTATAGGCTCAATTACACCATACTTTTTTATGGAATCAGTGAGTTCCTGAAGCTTGTCTTCATTAAATGTCTTTCTCGGCTGATCCTTTCTTGGTTCTATCTTTGATATCTTAACATGCTTATCCGGAGTAGCCGGATTCTTGTTAATATCTATCTCACTTTTTACATCAAGCTCATCAAGAGGTATCAGAGCTCCTAATCCCTTACCCAAACCTTTTGCTTTTGTTGCCATACATACTCCTTTGTAATTTATATTTGTATTTCTTCTATTTTGGATAACAAATTACTTCGCAATTTCATGATTTCTGAATGCAAATAAGGAAATGCATCCAGAAATCATGCGTTCCGCATGACACGTCTCTGCTTTCAGCAGAGCCTGGTCCAGTACGAATACCGAATTTCTGATGAAATTCGCTATTCTATACATTCGTAATCCGCTCATTTACTTCGTAAATGGCTTCTTACTCATGTATGTTAGGGTTGTTAATAAAACATTTATATTAAGCAAGCCTAATAAAAGTTTTTTTTCAACCCTTTATCCACCCAATTTATCATGGGCTATGAATTCAGCAGCTAACTCAGAATATTTTTCCGCTCCAACTGATTTAGGATCATAGAGATCAATCGGTTTTCCATGGCTTGGAGCCTCTGCAAGACGTATATTTCTCGGAATTATTGTATCATAAACATAATATTTTATATTAGCTTTAACATTATCTACAACCTGTTGGGAAAGATTGGTTCTGGAATCATACATAGTAAATACAATACCATTTACTTCAAGATCCGGATTTATTCTGCTCTTTACCATATTTATTGTCTTAACAAGCTGCCCTAAACCTTCCAAAGCATAGTACTCACACTGTATCGGAACTAATATTGAATCTGCAGTAGTCATAGAATTTACTGTAAGTATATTTAAAGAAGGAAGACAGTCTATAATTATAAAATCATACTTATCCCTTATCCAATCAACTTCCTTTTTTAATATCATCCAATTTTTTTCTACGCCGATAAGTTCTATTTCAGCGCCTGCAAGTTCTGCATTTGCAGGTATTATAGAAAGATTCTTAACTACATCTTTTATTATACAGTCATTTATATCTTCAGCTTCTCCTATTAATAACTGATATACAGTCATAAGATCCTTTTCATCTTTATTAATACCAAATCCACTGGTAGCATTTCCTTGCGGATCACAATCTATAAGTAGTACTTTTCTTCCTTTTTTTGCTAAAGCGGCTGATAAATTAATTGCTGTCGTAGTTTTACCTACTCCACCTTTTTGATTAGCTATTGCTACTATTCTTCCCATACTTTTCCTCTTCCATATATGATAATTTGTAAACCATGTAATTTACTATCTTATGACTTTCTGAATGCAAACAAGGAAATGCATTCAGAAATCATGTGTTCCGCACGACACGTCTCTGCTTTCAGCAGAGCCTGGTCCGGTACGAATACCGAATTTCTAATGAAATTCGCTATTCTATAATAAGCTATTTACAGGTAGTAATTATTCAAAACAGTTCATCTATTTATACCTTTAACCTTGTGTCGCGAAGCCAGTCCTTTAGCACTTATAAAGGACATATTTTATTAACATATGTATTTAAGCAGAATACTTAGCGAAGATGCTAAACATCAGGGCAGGATGTTTACTCAGCATTAACCGTAGCAAAGCGTAGACTCGCTTACGATGGATTTCTTATGACATTACCTGTTCTGAATGATTAAAGGTATTTAATATGACTGTGATAAAGACAAATTTAATACGTAAATAAGATTATCCAATCAAGATTAGATTATAGACTATGATAAATATTATTTCAATTGTAACAATTCATAAAAACAAAATTTATAAAGAATGTGCAATTATTGACATTACCTCTCTGAATAACCGCATAAATTTGTAATTTAAGTATAATGTTTCACACTATAAACACTATATATAGTTTTCTAATGTTTCACGTGAAACATTATATGGTATATCTATTTAAAAACAAAATATGTTTCACGTGAAACATTTAGAACATCTTCAATATATTATCTAAGGATTTATTTATATTTATTATTTCTTGTTTAGCTCTTACTCTGTCAATCTCAAATATTTTTACACAATTTTCACTTTTATGTTTTAAATTAAGGATCTTCCTTTGTAATTCATCAGTACTGTTGTCTTTTTTTATTTGATTATTATCCTCAAATTTAATATTTTCTTTTATATTATTATCTTTATCATAAATTATATCATTTATATCTTTGGATTTTTCTTTTTCTGTTTCATCTTTATACCTGTTTGTAATATTCTTCATTTGTTTACAGTAACTATTATAATAATTGTACTCCAAACTGTATTTTTCAAGTAAAGAATCTTTTTCCAATAAATTATCTTTTATATCTTCCTCTGAAGAAAAATCACTATCATTATTTCTGGGTGAAAAGAATTTTGATTCATCTCTGATATCTTTTGCATGTTCCAATTTTCTTTTCAAAATTTCTATTTCTGTTACTACATTGTCCTTTTCTATTTTATAAAAATTTTTCTTTTCTAAAAAATCTTTATACAAACTGTTTACAAGATTATTGTACTCATCTAACATATTATTCCTCTTTCTATATTTACTATAAATTATTGCTACTATTTAAACGTACTCGAAATACTTCTTTTCAATGATTTGTACTAAATATTATAAATAACATATTCAATATACTATCTCAAATATCAATTTCCATTACAACAGGACAACCATCAAAATCCAATTTTCCGTTTATTATATCATATTCTTTATTATTTATTTCATTCAGATATTTTCCATCCTCTATATCTACTATAATTAATCCTTTATAATCTTTTACACCAAAAACACCTACAATTTTTCTGTTTCGATTCTCAATTACTGCTTCGATAATGCCATCCTCTTTTTCTTTACATTTGAAATACCCATCTTTAAATATTTCTTTCTTTTTTATTCTGTACATTATTCTCATTATTTCTGAAAGATCAGTCTTATCATCATCTAAATTCCAATCAACTGTATCCTTATCAAATAAAGAAATATAATGTTTATCCCCTACTTCCTGTCCATTAAAAATAAGAGTTGATCCTTTCATAAAAAATAAAAAAGCAGTCCAGTTTATTAAAGCATCCCGATCTTTTATCATTAAATGTGCTCTCGGTCTGTCATGATTTTCCAAAAAATGCAGCTTAATATAATTATCAGGATAAATACTTTCCTGTCTGTTTAGGGAGTTTAAGTAATTCTTCAACTCTCCGCCTCCGATAAAGTATTCCATCAGATCATTATAAATGTCATAATCATAACAGATATCAAATACAGAATACATTTCACAGTCACTGTATGCAGAATAACCCTGTCTTCTCATCGTATTTATAAAATCATACTCTATGGATTCTGTGAGCCATATACAGTTTTCATTGATTTTCTTTACTTCATCTCTTGCTTTCTTCCAAAAATTTATTGGTATTATCGGAGCTACATCACATCTGAATCCATCTACAATTTCAGCCCACATTTTTAATGAATCTATCTGGTAATCCCACAGATCAGCATTAGAATAATCAAGATCTATTATATCAGACCAATCACCAACCTTATTTCCAAAAGTACCATCCTCCTTATGATAAAACCATTCAGGATGATTCTTTGATAAAACCGAATCCGGTGATGTATGATTATACACCACATCAATTATGCATTTCATATCTCTTTCATGTATAGATTTAACCAGAGATTTAAAATCATCCATTGTACCATAATCCGGATTAACACTTCTGTAATCCATAATCGCATACGGAGATCCACTACTTCCCTTTCTCTTTTCTTTTCCTATAGGATGTATTGGCATTAACCAAATAATGTCTACACCGAGATTTTTAATTCTGTCAAGATCATTCTCAACTGCTTTAAAAGTTCCTTCTTCGGAATAATTTCTTACAAAAACACTGTAAATTACAGAATTTCTTAATGATATATCTGTGTTTTCTGCCATACAATTTCTCCTTAATCATTAAATACTATAATGGATCTTTTGCAGGTATTCCTGCCTTACGAGGATACTTATTACTGACCGGTTTTTCATTTGTTATTACTATAAGCCTTCTTATTATATCTGTATCAGGAATACATATTTCTTCTACAGATGTCAATACTGAGTTTAAATGGCTTAATGCATTATCCGCATTTTTTATCTCATCATCGGATTTATCGGATTTATATGAAATAAATTTTCCTCCGGGTTTTATAAAAGGAATACAGTATTCACTTAATGTACTAAGATTTGCAACTGCTCTTGAAACAGCAAAATCAAACATACCCCTGTATTTTTTTTCATGTGAAACATCTTCTGCCCTTCCATGAATGCATTCTAAATTTCTTAACCCTAGTTCTTCTTTTACCGTATATAAAAAATTGATTCTTTTATTCAACGAATCAAGAAGGACAATATTACAGTCAGGATTTAATATTTTTATAGGTATACCGGGAAATCCGGCACCTGTACCTACATCTATAATATGAATATCCTTATTAAGATTAAAATACTTACATATCAATACACTGTCTACAAAATGCTTTAATATAACATCTTCATATTCAGTAATCGCTGTAAGATTTATTCTTTTGTTCCAATCAATTAACATTTCATAATATGTTTCAAACATATTTAACTGATCATCATTAAATAAGATATCCAAATTTTTTAAAGCTTTTTCTAACATATCATTTTTCATATAAATACGCTCAATATACCCTTACTCTGTCACCGGAACCTCTTACATATAAATATATCATAAGAATCATTTTGTTACTGATTCACTGTATTTTGTTTTAAGATAAACCAGAAGAACAGAAATATCTGCAGGACTTACTCCGGATATTCTTGAAGCCTGTCCTATAGATACAGGACTATATGCTATTAACTTCTGTCTGGCTTCTAATCTTAAACCACTTATTTCATTATAATCCAGATCATTTGGAATTTTCTTTTCTTCCATCTTTTTGAATGCTTCTACCTGTTTGATCTGTTTATCTATATAACCTGCATATTTAATATTTATATTTACCTGTTCCTTTATATCTTCGGGTAAATCAATTCTATCACTATCTATAGGAGCGATGAGATAGTAATCCAATTCAGGTCTGCTTATCAGTTCATATAATGAACTTCCTGACTTTAATCCGGTACTGTTATTTGCAGTGAGAAAATCAGTAACTTTCTTAGATGTACCTACATAAGAATTTTTTAATCTTTCAATTTCTTCATTTATCTGTTTTTCTTTTAATAATACCTTTTCATATTCTTCTTTTGATACAAGTCCTACTTCATAACCTGTTTTTCTTAATCTTAAATCAGCATTATCCTGTCTTAACAAAAGTCTGTATTCTGCCCGGCTTGTCATCATTCTGTACGGCTCATGATTTTCCTTAGTTACAAGATCATCAATTAAAACACCTATATAACCCTGTGACCTGTCTATTATTATCTTTTCTTTTCCGAGTACCGACATGGCAGCATTGATTCCTGCTATCAGTCCCTGTGCAGCAGCTTCTTCATAACCGGAACTTCCGTTAAACTGACCGCCTGCAAACAGATTTCTGATTTTCTTAAATTCAAGAGTAGGGTATAATTGCCTTGGATTTATACAGTCATATTCTATTGCATATGCATTTCTTACTATCCTACAATTTTCAAGACCCGGAACAGTTCTGTACATTTCAATCTGAACATCTTCAGGCATAGATGAAGACATTCCCCCAATATATACTTCATTGGTTGACAGTCCTTCAGGTTCTATGAATAATTGATGTCTTTCCTTATCTGCAAATCTTACTACTTTATCTTCTATTGAAGGACAGTATCTCGGTCCTGTTCCCTCTATGACCCCTGCATAAATAGGTGATCTGTCAAGATTATTTCTTATTATTTCATGAGTTTTTTCATTTGTATATGTAAGATAACACTTTACCTGTTCCTTTTGAATTGATTCAGGATCAGTTGAAAAAGAAAACGGAACAATTCTTTCATCACCTGATTGTTCAGTCATTTTTGAATAATCAACTGTACGACCATCCATTCTTGCCGGTGTACCGGTTTTAAATCTTACTAATTCTATACCGGCTTTTTCAAGTGATTCAGTAAGATGATTTGCTGCCTGAAGTCCGTTAGGCCCTGTATATGTTATTGCCTCACCACATAAACACCTTGCTCTTAAATAAGTTCCTGTACATAATACTACTGCTTTTGTATTATATACGCATCCGGTATATATTTTTACACCACACGCTTCATTATTTTTATTAAGTATCAATTCTGATACTTCAGCCTGCTTTATAGTAAGATTCTCCTGATTTTCAAGAACCTGTCTCATTGTTTTTGAATATTCTGCCTTATCAGCCTGGGCACGTAATGAGTGAACAGCAGGACCCTTTGATCTGTTAAGCATTTTAGACTGAATAAAGGTTTTATCAATATTTTTGCCCATTTCTCCACCAAGTGCATCCAATTCTCTTACCAGATGACCTTTTGAACTTCCTCCCACACTCGGATTGCAGGGCATTAATGCTATACTGTTTACACTTACAGTAAATACTATAGTCTTTAATCCCAACCGTGCACATGCCAATGCTGCTTCACAACCTGCATGTCCTGCACCTACTATTGCTATATCATAGGTTTCTTCATACATCTTTTATAACCTCTACAAACAAGTTTTACTATTTACCCATACAGAATTTTGAAAATATTTCTTCTATAATATCATCATCAGTCTTTTCACCTGTTATAAATCCAAGACTGTCATAAGAATTCATAAGATCTATAGATATCAAATCTTCAGGTAATTCCTGATCAATTCCTTCCAATACCATATTAAGACTTTCAATTGTTTTATCTATCAAATATAAATGTCTTTCATTTGTAATTATGATTTCATCATTATATCCTGTATTTCCGCTTACAAACATTTCTTCTATTTTTTCTTTAAACTCTTTTATTCCCGTTTCATCCTTGGATGATATCTGCATAACTGTTTTACCGGTATATTTTTTTACATCATCGATAGTTGTTTTTACGGGAAGATCACTTTTATTTAAAAGTATTATACAGTTTTTATCATTAATATACTTTATTATTTCTATATCAGAATTATCAAGAGTAACAGATGAATCTATAAGCATCAGGATAAGATCTGCTTCATTGGCATATTTATAAGTTCTCTCAACTCCTATTTTTTCTATTATATCTTCGGTATCCCTTATACCTGCAGTATCTATAAGCCTTAAAGACAGATTATTTATCATTATATACTGTTCTATTATATCTCTCGTAGTACCGGCAATATCTGTTACAATTGCCGCTTCCTCTCCTGTTAATATATTTAATAAAGAAGATTTACCTACGTTTGGTTTACCTATTATTACAGTACTTAAACCTTCTTTTATAATTTTTCCTTCATTAAAGGATTTTTTTAATAAATCAAGTTTTTTTATTATTTCTTCTGTTTTAATTCTGAGTCCATCATAATATCCATTTAAATCATAATGCTCAGGGTCATCAAGTGCAGCTTCTATATATGCGATTTCATATTTTATTTCATTTCTTAATTCATTTATTTTCTCATAAAGCTTTCCTGTCAGCTGTTTAACTGAGTTCATTAAAGAATAATTATTTTTTGAATTTATTACATCTATTACTGCTTCAGCTTCGGAAAGATCTATACGTCCGTTTAAAAAAGCTCTTTTTGTATACTCACCGGGTTCTGCCGGTCTTGCTCCGTATTTTATTACAGTATTCAGTATTCTTTTCATCACAAGAATACCGCCATGACAGTTTATTTCAACTGTATCTTCTGTAGTAAAGCTTTTTGGAGATTTTAATACAATCAGAAGTACTTCATCTACAGTTTCTTCACCATCTTTTATAAAACCATAATAAACCCTGTGAGACTCAAGCTTTTCCAGCTTATTTCCGGATTTATTACAGAATATGCTTAATGCAATATTAAAAGAATCTTTACCGCTTATTCTTATTATTCCTATTCCTGAATTATTCATTCCGGTTGCTATGGCTGCAATTGTATCGGTTGTATGCATTTTTTTTCCTTTTAAAAATTTTGAATCTAAAATCAGGTGTATTAAATAAATGTCCGGTCATTAAAAAAATAATAACCGGACCTTTAATAATCTTTATAAACTATAACTATTTATTAAGTGTTATAACAACACGTCTGAACGGTTCATCACCTTCACTGTGTGTACTTACATACTTATCATTCTGAAGAGTCGAATGGATAACCCTTCTTTCATAAGGATTCATTGGCTCAAGTGTAACAGATCTCTTTGTTCTCTTAACCTTATAAGCAAGATTTTTTGCAAGATTTTCCAATGTATCCTTTCTTCTTTTTCTGTAATTCTCGGTATCAACTTTTACTCTTATATACTCATTGCTTCCCTTATTAACTACAAGACTTGTCAGATACTGCAATGAATCAAGTGTCTGTCCTCTTTTTCCTATAAGCACACCCATTTCATCACCGGATAATTCAATATCCATATCATTTCCTATCTGTTCAACCTTTATACTAACATTCATTCCCATAGCATTAAATACTTTATCAAGGAATTCCTTTGGATCATTTTCAGATCCTGTTTTTACGCTTTTAACTGCTTCTGTTTTACTGTCATCTTTTTTCTCACTATTATTTTCAACTGTTTCTGTTTTTGAAACGGATTCTTTAACATTTATATCCGAAACCGAATTATCATCTTTTACTCTTGCTTTTATAACAGCATTCTTAAACCCTATTCCCAAAAATCCCGAAGATCCTTTATCAATTACTTCATATTCAAGCCTGTCACTTGTTACAGTAAATTTCTGACATGCTTCGGTAATCGCATCATCAACAGTCTTTCCGCTGAATTCTACATATTCCATCAATTTATCCTCCTGATATCCAATTAGTAACAATAATTAACTAATAATATACTATTTTTGATTATTCTTTTTATTATAATTACTTACCATATTTGCTTTTGCTGCCAGACTTCCGGCTTTCTCATTACCGGAATAATTATTCTCAGAGGAACTTGTTTCTTTATCAATCCTATCATTATTAACAATAGCCCTGGTACTTATTTTTGCATTATTTGAAATGCCAGAAGCTTCATAGATTTTTTTGCTTTTTTCAGCCTTAAGCTTAGCCTTGTCAGCATTCTTTTCTATTATCTCATCCATATTCATCTTATCAAGATGCTTATTAATGACTACCTGCTGAATACTTCTTACAACAGCACCCGCTATCCAGTAAATACCCATACCTACAGGAAGACTGAAACAGAAAAACATCGACATAAGCGGCATCATATAATTCATTGTTTTCATTGAAGCTGCCATTGAATCCTGTTGCTGGTTCTGTCCGGGTTTAGTTTCAGGCTGAGGCATAAGCTTTGTATTAAGCCACTGGGTCAGTGCAGAAAACAAAGGAATTAACAATGCTCCGAGAACTATAGCGAAATTGTGGGTTGACATTCCTTCTTTTAAATAATAAGAAGGAGAATTGGCTATATTAAGCCCCAAAAAAGTATTGTACTTTTCAAAAATATCAAACGCTCCCGTATGTGAAGCATTTGTTATTAAATCCTTAAGAGATTCAAAATTTCCCGGTGCATAAATATTATGCCATTCTGCTGTAGTAGCTTTATTTAATACATCTATAAAAGTATTTATGAGATATTCCTCATCACCGTTAATAAACAGTTCGTTGGCAAACTGTTTTCCGAACCTTGCTGCGGCAGAGAAATTTTCCGGATTCTGGATAAAGTCGGTACTTCCATCCATTCTTATGAATTCTTCTACAAAAGGAAAAAAACCTTCCTTTACTTTACTTACATATGCCGGAACATTATCTATAACTCTGTAGAGAGCAAACAATATGGGCATCTGTATAACAAGCTGTAAACAGCTTCCGGTCGGCGAGGTTCCGTATTTGGCATACACTGCCTTTGTTTCCTCATTCATCCTGACCATGCTTTCATTGTCTTTTTTATCCTTATACTTTGCCTGGATAGCCTGAAGTTCCGGATTCATTTTTGCCGAAAGCTTTGAAAACTTCTGCTGCTTTATTGTAAGAGGCATCAGCAACAGATAAATAACAATAGTAAATAAAATAATAGTCAGTCCAATATTAGGAATTCCTATTTTATCAAGCATAACAAATATAGCATTCATTATATATCCGAGAAGCTTTGCTATAGGTCCCAATATTGCACCGCTATATTGTGTAAGAAATACACTGTACAATTCTTAATCCTCCTGCATTACCAAACAAGCTTATGGAACAGGATCATATCCACCCTTTGAAAATGGATTACACCTGATTATTCTCCAAACAGCTAATATACTTCCTTTTAAAGCTCCATATTTTTCAATCGCTTCCAAACCATATTGGGAACATGACGGAATATAAGGACATTTTGTCCTTTTAAGACATGAAATATATTTTTTATAGAACTTTATAATGTAAATAAGTATTGTTTTCATTTCTATAATAAATGACTATAAAGAAGTCAATGTTTTATCAATCCGTCATAAATCTTATGAAGCTTTAAAAGATGCAGCAAAGCCGATTCTACATTTCTATAACTTAAATCAGCCGCTCCGCTGCGTGCTATGACCACAATATCCAAACCACTATTGAACATTTTTTCATGCAGTCTGTAGCTTTCTTTAACCAATCTCTTTATTCTGTGTCTTATTACACTGTTACCTACTTTTTTACTGACTGAAATTCCAAGTCTGTTATGATCCTTACCGTTTTCAAATGCATACATTATAAAATATCTGTTTACTTTTGATTTTCCTTTTAAATATACCAGCTTAAAATCACTGTTTTTTTTCAAAGGATATGTATACTTCATTTAATTGCCAAAACAGAAAAGACCACATTTCTGCGGTCTAAGCTGATAATCTTTTTCTTCCCTTTAATCTTCTGGAAGCCAAAACCTTTCTTCCGCCCGGAGTACTCATTCTGCTTCTGAATCCATGAACCTTGGCTCTTTGTCTTTTCTTTGGCTGAAATGTCATCTTCATGATAAGGCACCTCCTTCTATACAAATTTGATAAGTATACATTGTGAAAACATCTCTACAATTATATTAGAAAGAAAATAACCAGTCAAGATTAAATGATTATAATTTACATAATATTTTTCCACATTATGTGGATACTTATACACATACCTGTTGATAACTCTATATTATCATTTTAAATATCACAAATATAACTGTTTATATTTTTATACACACATAATTATAATTTTATATGTTTTATTTGCTAAATTTACTTATTTGGTTTAATATATAATAGGCTGTAATTACGTATACAGCCCTAAAACGGTTTAAAAACAATCGCATGAGGTATCCTACGATGGAAGAGTTAATCAAAAAATGGAATGAAATTAAATTATCTATACAAAAAGAATACTCTCTTTCAGATATTTCATTTAAGACCTGGATACAGCCTCTGGATATTTACGATATTAAAGATAATATAGTAACAATACTTATTCCCTCAGATAAAACACAATATCATAATTATATAAGTTCTAAATATTTAGCTCCTATAAAAGTAAGCATTGCAGAAGCTCTTCATAAAGAATATGATATAAAATTTATACTGGAAAAGGATATAAGCAGCAATACCACTCACATTAGTTCATCTTCTTCCACCAATAATATTTTATATGAAAATTCAAATCTAAAAAAAGAGTATAATTTTGATACATTTGTGGTAGGAAGCAATAATAATCTTGCTCATTCCGCAGCACTTGCAGTTGCCGAAACACCCGGTGATGTATATAATCCTCTTTTTTTATACAGCGGACCTGGACTCGGCAAGACTCACCTTATGCATGCAATAGGTAATTTTATAATAAATAACAATCCTTCATGCAGAGTTATGTATGTTCCCAGCGAAATCTTTACTAATGAAATTGTTGAAGCAATAAGGCTTAATAAAAACAATCCTACCGTAATTAACAAGTTCAGGGAAAAATACAGAAATATAGATGTACTGTTAATAGATGACATACAGTTTATAATAGGAAAAGAAAGCACCCAGGTTGAATTTTTCAATACTTTCGAAAAGCTTTATAACGAAAACAAACAGATAGTTATTACATCCGATAAACCTCCAAAGGATATGTCCGAACTTGAAGAACGTTTAAGATCAAGGTTCAACTGGGGATTAACAATAGATATACAGTCACCCGATTATGAAACAAGAGTTGCTATACTTAAAAATAAAAGAGAATTAGGCGGATATCACATAAGTGATGATGTATTGGAATATGTTGCAACAAATATAGATTCCAATATAAGAGAACTTGAAGGATCTCTTAACAAGCTCAACGCATATTATACACTGGGAGATATAAGAGAAATGACGGTTGACAGAGCCAAAGAAGCACTAAAAGATATTATATCTCCTAATACACCTAATAAGATTACTTTACAGCATATTATGGATGTTGTATGTGAACACTTTAATGTAAAACCGGAAGATATAAGATCAAAGAAAAGAAATGAAGAAATAGTAATACCAAGACAGGTATTTATGTATATAAGTACAAATTTTTCCGATTATCCTTCTACTAAAATAGGAGAATTTATAGGAAAAGATCATTCTACAATACTTCATGGATCGGATAAAATAGATTCATATATGGAAAATGATGACAATATAAGAAATAAGGTAGATATAATAAAAAAGAAATTAAATATATAATTTTATAAAACTGTTGATAGAATGTTTAAAGACTGTTTACATTAATATATTGATCATTATTATTATTTTTTTTATAAACACCCTTCAACATATTTATTTAACATATTTAAACATTAGATTTTATTATTTTTATTCATATAATAGGGAATTTTTGATTTATTAACAATATAAACATCCCTTATTAATAAATAATATAAATATATTATTTATATATTTAATAAAAGGAAGGAAGAGTATATGAAGATAAGTTGTTTAAAAACAGATCTGTTAAATGGTGTGCAGATTGTTTATAAAGCAGTACCAAGCAAGACAACAATGACAATTCTTGAATGTATTCTTGTAGAAGCAAAAGAAGGAAAAATAAAGCTTACTGCAAATGATACAGAGCTTGGTATAGAAACATATATAGATGGAAATATTATTGAAGAGGGAAGTATATGTCTTGATGCAAAGATGCTTCAGGATATTGTAAGAAAACTTCCCGACAGTGAAGTAAGTATATTTACGGATGATAATTATTCTTCAACAATTGTTTGCGAAAAAACAAAGATGAACATAACCGGTAAGCCTTCTGATGAATTCTCATATCTTCCCAGGCTTGATAAGGATAATCCGCTTGTTTTGTCTCAGTTTACATTAAAAGAAATTGTAAGACAGACAATATTTTCAATAGCTCCGGATACAGAACCTAATAAAATGATGACCGGTGAGTTATTTGAAATAAAAGGAAATAAATTAAGAGTAGCTGCTCTTGACGGACACAGGCTTTCAATAAGAAATATAGAATTAAGAAACGATTATGAAGAAAAAAGGGTAATTGTTCCCGGTAAAACACTTAATGAGATAAGCAAGATAATATCAGGAGATACAGATAAAGATATATATATATTCTTTACTAAAAACCATATAATTTTTGAATTTGAAGATACTATGGTAGTTTCAAGATTACTTGAGGGAAAATATTTTAATATAGACCAGATGCTTATAAGTGATTATGATACCAGGTTTACAGTAAATAAAAAAGAAATAACTGAAAGTGTTGACAGGTCAATGCTTATGGTAAAAGAAGGAGATAAAAAACCTCTTACCTTTGATGTAACCGATAATAATATTTCGTTAAGTATAAAATCTTCACTTGGTTCAATGGATGAGGATATATATGTTGAAAAACAGGGAAAAGATGTAAGAATGGGATTCAATCCCAGACTTGTGCTTGATGCATTAAAGGTAATTGATGAGGAAAAAGTAGATTTTTATATAGTAAATGCAAAGGCTCCATGCTTTATAAGAGATGAAAAAGAAAGTTATATTTATTTGCTTCTTCCTGTTAATACAAGGTGATATAAATGATAGAAATAAAAATTAAGGATGATTATATAAAGCTTGGGCAGCTTATTAAACTGGCCGGACTGGTTGGATCAGGACTTGAAGCAAAGCTTGAGATAGTTAACGGTAATGTTAAGCTTAACGGTAAAATAGAAATTCAGAGAGGAAAAAAAGTTGTACCGGGAGATGTAGTTGAATATAAGGGTAACAGTATAAAAGTAATTAATATATGATACGGAGAAGAATATGATTATAAAATATCTGGAACTTGATAATTACAGGAATTATGAAAAACTAAATATTAAATTTGATAATGGAATAAATATTTTATACGGTGATAATGCCCAGGGAAAAACAAATATTCTTGAAGCCATATATTTATTCAGTACAACTAAGTCTCACAGAGGTAATAAAGATAAGGAAATAATAAGATTTGGATGTTCAGAATCGCACATACGTGCATTATTTGATAAAAGTTATGTTGATTATCAGATAGATATGCATTTGAGAAATGATAAATCCAAAGGAATAGCAATAAATGGAGTAAAGCTTAAAAAAGCGGCAGAACTTTTGGGAATTGCAAATATAATAATTTTTTCTCCCGAAGATCTTTCGATAATAAAAAACGGACCATCAGAAAGAAGAAGATTTGTAGATGCCGAATTGTGTCAGCTTGATAAGGTATATCTTTATAATCTTACAAATTACAATAAAATAGTAAATCAGAGAAATAATCTTTTAAAGGATATAATAATACATCCCGAGTTAAGGGATACGCTCGATGTTTGGGATGCACAACTTATAAGTATAGGAAATAAAATTATAGAAAGACGTAAGCTTTTTACGGATCAGTTAAATGAAATAATTTTTGATATTCATAAAAATATATCCGGAAGCAGTGAAAATCTTAAAATAATATATGATCCAAATATAGAAATTGAGGGATATGAGGATAAGCTTAAAAAACACAGAGAGAGTGATATAAGATATAAGTTAACTTCAGTGGGACCTCATAGAGATGATTTCATATTTAACATAAATAATATAGATATAAAAAAATATGGATCACAGGGACAACAGAGAACTGCTGCATTGTCATTAAAACTGGGAGAAATAAAGCTTGTTGAGAAAATTGCCTGCAGTACACCCATATTACTTCTTGATGATGTTCTTTCTGAACTTGATTCAAACAGACAGAATTATCTTCTTAACAGTATTAAGGATATACAGACAATAGTAACCTGTACAGGACTCGATGAGTTTATAAACAGCAGGATAGAAATAAATAAAATATTTAAAGTAACAGAGGGTACAGTTAAAAGGGAGAATTGATTATCATGTCAGAAGAAATAAACAATGAATACGGTGCCGACCAGATACAGATACTTGAAGGTCTTGAAGCGGTAAGAAAAAGGCCCGGAATGTATATAGGTTCAACATCTTTAAGAGGACTTCATCATCTTGTTTATGAAATAGTAGATAATTCGGTTGATGAAGCTCTTGCCGGATTCTGTGACACCATAATTGTAACCATAAATAAGGATAATTCAATAACTGTTGTTGATAATGGACGCGGAATTCCTGTAGGTATCAATTCAAAAGCGGGTATACCGGCGGTTGAGGTTGTTTTCACGGTACTTCATGCAGGAGGAAAGTTCGGAGGAGGCGGATATAAGGTATCGGGAGGATTACACGGAGTAGGAGCTTCTGTTGTAAATGCTCTTTCAAACTGGCTCGAAGTATTCATTTATAATGAAGGTCATGTATATAAACAGCGTTATGAAAGAGGAAAGGTTATATATCCTTTAAAAATAGTTGAAGACTGCGAACCTGAAAAAACCGGAACAAAAGTAGTATTTATGCCGGATGATACCATATTTGAAGAAACTGTTTTTGATTTTGATACACTAAAACAGCGTCTTAGGGAAATGGCATTTCTTACAAAAAATTTAAAGATAGTATTAAAAGATGAGCGTCCTGAGGAGCCTGTTGAAAAACAGTTTCATTACGAAGGCGGAATAAAGGAATTCGTTACTTATCTTAATAAGAGTAAGACTCCTTTATATGAGGATGTGCTTTATTTTGAAGGTAAGAAGGATAATGTATATGTCGAAGTAGCAATGCAGCATAACGATTCCTATAATGAAAGTGTATTCAGTTTTGTTAATAATATAACCACTCCCGAGGGAGGTACTCATCTTACCGGTTACAGAAATGCAATTACAAAAACCTTTAATGATTATGCAAGAAATGCAAAACTTCTTAAGGATTCAGAACCCAATCTTTCAGGTGATGATATAAGAGAAGGTCTTACTGCCATTGTTTCAATAAAAATAGAGGAACCACAGTTTGAAGGTCAGACAAAACAAAAACTTGGTAATTCCGAAGCACGTGGAGCAGTGGATTCAATAGTAAGCGAACAATTGACATATTATCTTGAACAGAATCCATCTATAGCAAAACAGATATGTGAAAAATCCATACTTGCACAGCGTGCAAGAGAAGCAGCAAGAAAAGCCCGTGATCTTACAAGAAGGAAAACAGCGCTTGAGGGAATGGCATTACCGGGTAAGCTTGCCGACTGTTCGGATAAGGATCCTAAAAACTGCGAGATATTTATAGTTGAGGGAGATTCTGCCGGTGGTTCGGCAAAAACTGCCAGAAGCAGGGCAACCCAGGCTATACTTCCTCTTCGAGGTAAGATTCTTAATGTTGAAAAGGCCCGTCTTGACAAAATATACGGCAATGCCGAGATTAAAGCAATGATAACCGCTTTCGGAACGGGAATCCATGACGATTTTGATATAAGCAAGCTTCGTTACGATAAGATAATAATAATGACAGATGCCGATGTTGACGGTGCTCATATAGCTACTTTAATGCTTACATTTATATACAGATTTATGCCTGATCTTATAAAGGAAGGTCATGTTTATCTTGCTCAGCCACCTCTTTATAAGCTTGAGAAGAATAAAAAGATATGGTATTGCTACAGTGATGATGAGCTTAATAAGCTTCTGGTGGAAGTAGGCAGGGACAGCAATAATAAAATACAGCGTTATAAGGGATTGGGTGAAATGGATGCTGAACAGCTGTGGGAAACAACTATGGATCCTAAGAGTCGTACACTTCTTCGTGTAAATATGGATGAAGAATCTGTATCAGAACTTGATCTTACCTTTACAACTCTTATGGGTGATAAGGTAGAACCCCGTCGTGAATTTATAGAAGAAAATGCGAAATTTGTAAAAAATCTGGATATATAGTTACAAATGAGGAGAAAAAATGGACGACAAGATTTTCGACAATATTCATGAGGTCGATCTTAAAAAAACAATGGAAAGCTCTTATATTGATTATGCAATGAGCGTAATAGCAGCCAGAGCTCTTCCAGATGTAAGAGATGGAATGAAGCCTGTACAAAGGCGTATTCTGTATGCAATGTCCGAGCTTGGTAATTATCCCGATAAACCGCACAGAAAATGTGCTCGTATCGTTGGTGATACAATGGGTAAATATCACCCTCATGGAGACAGTTCTATATATGGTTCTCTTGTAAATATGGCTCAGGACTGGTCTATGAGATGTGTTCTTGTAGACGGTCACGGTAATTTCGGATCTGTTGACGGTGACGGAGCCGCTGCAATGCGATATACGGAAGCAAGACTTTCAAAAATATCTATGGAAATGCTTGCTGACATAAATAAGGATACTGTTGATTTTATCCCCAATTTCGATGAAACCGAAAAAGAACCTACAGTACTTCCAAGCCGTTTTCCCAATCTGCTTGTAAACGGTACAACCGGTATAGCAGTAGGTATGGCAACAAATATCCCGCCTCATAATCTCGGCGAGATCATATCTGCTGTAGTCAAGATGATCGATAACAAAATTGAAGAAGACAGGGATACGGATATAGATGAACTTCTTCCGATAGTAAAGGGACCCGATTTTCCTACGGGAGGGGTGATCCTTGGAACCAGAGGAATAGAAGAATCATACAGAACGGGACGCGGAAAGATAAGAGTACGCGGTGTTACCGATATTGAGACTATGCCTAACGGTAAGTCCCGCATAATAATAAGTGAACTTCCTTATCTTGTTAATAAAGCCAAACTTATAGAGAAAATAGCAGAGCTTGTTAAGGAAAAGAAAATAGACGGAATTACAGACCTTCGTGATGAATCTGACAGAGACGGTATGCGTGTAGTAATTGAATTAAGAAGGGATGTTAATGCCAATATAATTCTTAATCAGTTATATAAGCATACTCAGCTGCAGGATACCTTCGGAGTTATCATGCTTGCTCTTGTTAATAATGAACCGAAGGTAATGAGCCTTGTACAGATACTTGGCCAATACCTTAAGCATCAGGAAGAGGTTGTTACAAGAAGGACTAAATTTGATCTTAATAAGGCTGAGGAAAGAGCTCATATATTGGAAGGCCTGCTTATAGCCTTAGATAATATAGATGAGGTTATAAAAATAATCAGAGGTTCCAAAACAGTATCGGAAGCCAAGACTCAGTTAATAGAAAGATTCGGACTGACAGATGCTCAGGCTCAGGCTATTGTAGATATGAGGCTTCGTGCTCTTACAGGCCTGGAAAGAGAGAAGCTTGAAGAGGAATATGCAGAGTTACAGAAAAAAATAGCAGAATATAAAGCAATCCTTGCTGATGAAAAACTTCTCCTTGGTGTTATAAGGAAAGAAATACTTGTAATATCTGATAAATATAATGATGAAAGACGAACCAAAATAGGTTTCGATGAATTCGATATTACAATGGAAGACCTTGTTCCCAAGGAAAATACGGTGATTGCGATGACATCACTTGGTTATATCAAGAGAATGACTGTAGATAATTTCAAATCACAGCATCGCGGTGGTAAGGGTATAAAGGGTATGGCCACTATAGAAGATGATTATATAGAAGATCTTCTTATGACCATGAGCCATAACTACATAATGTTCTTTACGGATAAGGGACGTGTATACAGACTTAAGGCCTATGAGATTCCCGAAGCCGGACGTACCTCAAGAGGAATTGCCATAATAAACCTTCTCCAGTTAACACCCGGAGAAAAGATAAGTGCGATAATACCTATAAAAGAATATGATGAAAACAGAAACCTGTTCATGGTAACAAAGAAGGGTATTGTAAAGAAGACTAACATAATGGAATATGTAAATATTCGTAAGAATGGTCTTATAGCAATAAATCTTAAGGATGATGATGAGCTTATAGAGGTTAAATCAACAGATAAGGATACTCATATCTTCCTTGTTACAAAGAACGGTATCTGTATAAGATTTAAGGAAACGGATGTAAGGTGTACCGGACGTTCATCCATGGGTGTAAGAGGTATGAATCTAAGTGATGATGATGAGATAGTCGGAATGCAGCTTGATCATCAGGGTGAGGCTCTTCTTATTGCATCCGAGAAAGGATATGGCAAACGTACAAGTATTGATGAATTTACTGTACAGCATCGTGGAGGAAAAGGAATTAAGTGTTACAAGATACTTGATAAAACAGGGTATGTTGTAGGTGTTAAAGCTGTAAATGATAATCATGAGATTATGATGATAACTACAGAAGGTACGATAATCCAGATTCCGATGCATGATGTTTCAATGCTTGGACGTAATACTTCCGGAGTAAAGCTTATTAATCTCAATGAGCATGTTAAGGTTGCCAAGATTGCCAAGGTAAGAGAGAAGGTTTCCGACGGAGTAAATGAAACAGATGATGATGATATACAGGATATAGTTGATGAAGACAGTAAAGATAAAGTATCATCTCATGTGGTTATAGTCCATGAAGAGGTTGAACTTCCCGGAGATTTAAAGGATGAAGAAGATGTTGATGATATTGAAGAAGAAACCGGTGAAGAAGATGAATAATCAACTCATATGTGTATAACTATTAATTTTTAAGGGGTAAATTGTTTTAATTTGCCCCTTTTGCTTATTTTTTATTATAAAAAAGGAAAAAAGATGAGAGATATTAATGTAAATGAAATAACGCAGAATATAAAAGAAATGTGTATAGAAGCAAATCATTTTCTTACAGATGATATG
>JAEEGL013105846.1_pt1 | contig 50562 bp, 41 predicted proteins | sample 9134231 | NCBI WGS metagenome assembly JAEEGL01 (sample SAMN16246548, study PRJNA631951) | gut metagenome | biome: gut microbiome; feature: rumen; material: fiber-attached | host: Bos | place: Iran: Karaj | collected 2018-10 | reverse complement strand
TTCGGGGGAAACGTCTTTCCGGCGATCGCAGAACGCATACAGTGTTGTTCCAGGTCAGGCGCTGACAAACACACAGTCTTCAGCCACGTTGTCAATGTCGTCCTGCCACATGATCTCATTGACACTGTTGAGGATGAAGGTGCCCGTGCCGTTTTCATAATGCACAACCTCGGTATAGGTGCCGTCTTCGGCATAGGTGCGGGTCGCGTGCACACCATTCTCATAGCGGATCTCGGCGCCGTTTCCGGCCACGCCGACCATTTCCCAGTGTTCGCCGTCAAAAGCGCTGTTCGACCAGTCGATCTTGATGGCGTAGGTTCCTTCTTTGTCGCCAGCCTCAACAGTGATTACGCCGCGGCCTGCCATTTTCTCGGCCCAGCGGCCGATGAGATCATCCGCCGTGGGAAGGGGAATAGGGGTCAGACCGTGGGCCTTCACGAGAGCGCTGTACCACTCCTTGGCGATGGCGCTGGTCAAGGTCGTGCCATCGGCATAGGTCGCCTTATAGAGCGCCGTGAGATCGTCGCTCCAGGTCTGGCGGATATAGTTCTCGCCGTTCCCCGGCGCGAGGAAGAAATCAAAACGCACGTCGTCGGGGAAATTGAGAACCACATACTCGCCGTCCGGAGTCTCGCCAGGGTCGGCAGTTTTCAACGTCAGGCCCTTCGTCAGACGGTCGACATAGGGCTTCGCATCCACGCCGAACGGTGCAAGGGGACCGTGATCCAGGGTGCTGAGGGTGTAGACCGTATCTGCCTGATAGGCGGTGCGATAGAGATACATTTCCAGCATGCTGTTTCCGCGGCTCTCGGCGATCAGACCATTTTCCGCGACGAAGGCGCTGCGCACCTTGGTCTGCGCCCACTCGTTGAGGGCAGACCACTGGGCCATGTCGTCTTCGATATCCTCATAGCTCTCACGAACAAAACGCACGTCGGTGGGGTGATAGAAGATGTAATAGTTGCCGTCCTTGTCCGACGCAAAGACTTCCGCGCCGGACATATCGCCGCAGAGCATCTCATGCAGTCTGTTTTCATTCACGGTGCCGATGGAGAACAGCAGACCGGCGCCCTCGCCGCTTTCGCCCTGGGCTTTTGCGGCTTCCACAGAGGCCTTTTCCGAAACCGTGAAGAAGATCCCGTCGCCGGCCAGCGGCGTTTCGGTAACCAGCAGATCGTTGTATTCGCCGGGAACGGTCAGCTTCTTGCCGCCGTTTTCATAGACGACGTTTGCAACTTTTTTGTCGAGATAGCGATAGAGCATGGTCACGATCTGACCGCGGTTGGCGGTATCGCCGGGGGCGAGCAGGTTGTCGCCGACGCCGCCGACAATGCCCTTCATCACGCACCAGTGGACGCTCTCGTCCGCCCAGTCGCTGACGCTTGCCGCGTCTTCAAAGTCCAGCGGGAAATACCACAGGCCGACAAAGCCCTCGCCCTTGGCCTGAGCGTAGCGGTAGACAAAGGTGGCGAGCTGCTCCCGCGTCACGGGATCGTTGGGAGCAAAGGAGGCCTCGGTCTTTCCCTGTAGGATCTTCTCGGCAACTGCCCAACGCACCGCGTCGGCATAAAAGACATCCTGTTCCACATCAGAGAAGGGGAGATCCCCATTTGCCGCAGGGCTGCCTGCCGCGCGCCAGAGGAAGGTCACCACCTGAGCGCGGTCGCAGGTCGCATAGGGAGAGAAATGCGTGTCGTCTGCACCTTTGGTAACGCCCTGTTCCACAGCCCACTGCACAGCGTCATAAAACCAGTCTTCCGCTGAGACGTCCGCAAAGACAGCGGCGCCCTCCGAGACCTGGGGCTGCTCCGCACCGGCTGCATCATTGTCTGCCAGCGCGGAAATGGGCAGCAGGCTGAAAATCATCAGGGCCGCCAGCAGGGTACTGACCGCCACGAGGGTTTTTCGCTTCTTCTCAAGGTTTCGTTTCATTGATACTGCTCCTTTTCTGTTGAGTCTGCAAATCTTGTGTCTGCTGGATCCATAAAGCAAATATACTTCCGCTCCAGTCAAAGTTCAATCATTTTTCCGCCGTTTTTTCAAAGTCGCAGGAAAAACAATGGACGAAAAGGGCTTCTTTGTCGATATGGGGCGGCAAGGTCTGATCTTATCGCTCCTCGGTCGGCACTTTGCGTTTGACCGATTTTGCGTCCCGGGATGCCTTTGAATGGTGGATCTCATGATACATAGACGGAAAATCTGTCAAAATGTTTCATGGATGTGAAGTGCAATACGGAACCGTCGAGTGGATTCGTTTTGAAGGGTGTGAAGTCGTTGGATTATGTATAAAAATCGATTTTTCTACTCATCTCGTGAGATCCTGAATTTGCTGCCGACAAATCTTGAATACAGATTCCGTAAATCTGCCGAAAAAGGATTGATCCCCCAAAAATGGAGAATCCTGCCGCAAACGGCAGGATTCTGAGCGAAATGCTTTTTCAACCTTAAAAGATTCTCAAGGGGAAACGATTCTCAAAGGAATCTGAAAGGATGGCGGAATTGAAAACGCTTTCCATATCAAATGAAAAATCAGATTTCCCGTATCTGCCGTTTCAATTCCTCAAGTGAACCAGCGGGACGCCGGCAGCTTCCGTTTTGGCACAGATAGTATCGTGCGCCGGATGGGGGAATGGGATAGTCGGCGGTGAAGGGCGCGAGCGCAGCAAGGCGATCTGCGTTCGCCACGGTCTTGACCAAAACGGCGATGCCGTGCTGCGTATTCTCACACAGAAACTCTTGCAGGCCGTGAGGAATCTCCCTCGATGCGCACACCAGTTCTCCAGCCGGCCAAAGCTCTTCGGTGAAGGCGAGAAGCGCAAAGGCGTGCCCCATCGGATATGCCCGGGCAATGCCTGCCAGCCAGCCTTCCTGAAGCGCCGCCGCATCCCGCCATTTCTGCTCGCCTGTGAGCCGCCCAAGCCTGGAGAGTACCAGCGCAGCTGCCGCGTTGCCGGAAGGCATTGCATGGTCGTAAACGGCTTTTTTTCGCGCGATCAACTGTTCGTCGCTCGATCCATAGGGGTAAAACCCGCCGTGCTCGGTATCGAAGAACTCTTCCAGCAAAAGCGCAGCGAGGCGACGGGCCTCCCCAAGATATGCGGGGTCAAAGGTTACACCATACAGTTCCAACAGTCCCCACGACAGGAAGGCATAGTCGTCCAGCTTGCCGGGATACGCCGCCTCGCCGTCGCGCCAGCGGGATAAAAGACGGCGGTGCGGATCGGTCAGGTTATCCTGCACAAAGGCCACGGCCTTTTCCGCCGCCTGAAGATAGCGAGGTTCGCCAAAAGCAAATCCTGCGCGGGCCAACGCCGCGATCATCAGGCCGTTCCACGCGGTGAGCACCTTGTCGTCGGTGTGAAGCGTCATCCGATGCTTTCGGTAATCATATACCTTGAGGCAAAGCTTTGAGAACTCCGGCGGCAGGTCTTCCCACTCCGGGGTGTCGATCAAATTCAGAATGCTCCTGCCGTGGAAATTGCCGTTTTCCGTAACGCCGAAGCGCTCGCAGAAGGCTTTGGAATCCTTGCCGAGAACAGACTGCAGCTCGTCCGGCGTAAAGACATAATACTTTCCTTCAACGCCCTCGCTGTCTGCATCCTGTCCGCAATAGAAACCGCCTGAGGGATCTGTCAGCTCACGCAGCACATAGTCCAGCGTTTTTTGCGCGGCAAAACGCTGCCAGGGCCGTCTGCTCTGCTGCCAGGCCTCCGTATAGGCAAGGGAGAGCAGCGCGTTGTCGTAGAGCATCTTTTCAAAATGCGGAACGAGCCACTGCCGATCGGTCGAATAGCGGGAGAAACCGCCGCCGACATGGTCGAAGATACCGCCGCGGTAGATGCAGGCGAGGGTCTGTCCCGCAAGCTCCTTTGCGCGCGGATCGTTTGTGATACCGGCATAGCGCAGCAAAAACAGCAGGTTGTGCGCGGCAGGAAACTTCGGCGGCCTGCCAAAGCCGCCCCACTGCACGTCGAAGACTTCGGAAAAGCCATGAACACCCGTTTCGAGCAGAGCGCGTGAGGGCAAGGCGGGCTGTGATTCTGTCTCTGTGCGCAGGTGGGCCGCCAGCTTTTCGCCCAGAGACAGGATCTCATCCCTGCCTTCGCGCCAAAGCTTTGACGCCTGTCCCAGCAGAGAGAGCAACTGCGTTTTCGGGAGGTAGGTGCCTGCCCAGAAGGGTAGCTGCTCCGGGGTGAGCAGCGCAGTCAGCGGCCAGCCGCCGGATCCGTTCATGGCAAGGCAGGCTTCCATATAGACCGCATCCACGTCAGGGCGTTCCTCACGGTCGACCTTGATGGGGATATAATCGCGGTTCAGCGCCTCGGCGACCGCATCCGACTCAAAGGATTCGTGCGCCATAACGTGGCACCAGTGGCAGGTTGAGTAACCGATACTGAGAAACACCGGTTTATCTTCCTGCCGCGCGGCCTCAAACGCCTCCGGCCCCCACGGACGCCAGTCGACGGGATTTTTTGCGTGCTGGAGCAGATAGGGGGATTTTTCGTATTGCAGTCGATTCATTGTAATCACCTGATACATTTTGGCATGGACAGACGGGAATATGCAAGAGAAAACGAGACTTGAAACGGGAGAACAAAATCGAATTTGCCGAAGACCTGCAGGATTCTCAGCGTCTTCACATCCGGTTGAAATCTCTTCATCCATACCGCTGCACGCAAATCAGATTGCTTCAAAATCGCTTTTAAAAGGCTTGTATTGGCAAAAAGGAATTCTCAATTTGCACGATTTGGGATGCGGCGATACAGGGGGATTCCTCATAAAGCATCGTGATTCTGCCTAAAATCTCAGCAAGAAAACTTAAAAATATCAGCAATTCAACCGCAAAAAGCATCTTTCTTTTTGATATAGATCGGGATATAATGGAATAGAATTAAAAAGAAAAGGTTCTTTCGTTGCAATGCCCCGCAGAAAGGAGAAACCCGTGAAATACCATTATTCCAGCATGATGGATTTTATCCAACCCTTGCCGATCGCACAGCTGCTGAATCGAGAAGAGGATCCCGGACAAATCTCCTTTGCCAATGGGTTCCCGGATCCCGCGACCTTCCCGGTCGAGGAGCTGCGCGCCGCCTTTGATCGGGCGTTTTCACGGTATGGGGCAAATGCATTGCAGTACGCCCCGCCGGAAGGGCTACCGTCGCTGAGAGAGAAGATCTGCGGACAGTTGAAAGAGAGCGGCATCCGCTGCGAACTTGAGAATGTGTTGCTGACGCAGGGCGGCAGTCAGGCGCTGGATCTGATCGCCTCCATGTTTCTCGACAGGGGAGATACGATCCTCTGCGAGAATCCGACCTATACCGGAGCCATGGGTCCCTTCGATATGCGCGATGTCAACTATATCGGTATCGACGTCGACCAAGAGGGGATGGATATCGACCAGGCGGAGCGCGCCCTGGCGGAGCATCCGGAGGTCAAATTTATCTATGTGATCCCGGATTTTCAAAACCCTACGGGGGCCACGTTGTCGCTCTCGCGGCGTCGCCGTCTGCTTGAGCTTGCGGAAACCTACGATATGATGATTGTGGAAGACAGTCCTTATCGGGAACTCTGCTTTGGAGAGGAAAACCTGCCGTCTCTCAAAAGCATGGATCGAAACGGAAGGGTCATTCTGCTGGGGACCTATTCCAAAATTCTCTGTCCCGGTCTGCGGCTCGGTTGGGTGGTTGCCTCGAAAGAGATCGTTTCCCGTATGACGGCGCTTCGCATCGCCTCAGACATGCAGTGCAGCTCGATCAATATGTATGCCCTAGACGAGTATTTTGAAGAAGCGGATTTTGCCGCGCATATCCGGGGGCTGCGCCGCCTGTATTCAGAAAAAAAACAGTGTATCACAGATGCGATGCGCCGCTGTTTTCCGAAGAATGTACGCTACACCGATCCGCAGGGAGGGATTTTTCTCTGGCTTACCCTTCCGCCTCAGGTGGATGCGGCGCGCCTGCTGCGGGAACTGGTGCTTCCCCGAGAGCATGTGGCCTATCTGCCAGGAGAGGGCTTCTACTGCAGAACTCCGCAGAAAAACACCTGCCGCCTGAATTTCTCCGGCTGCACCGTCGATCAGCTTGAAACAGGGATCGAGCGGCTGGGGCGGGTCTTCAGGCAGGTGCTCTGACCGAAAAGAAAGAGCGCTCTGCTTCCGGAGAAGGTTCAGAAGATGTGCCGAGGATATGCCGCACCCAGATTGTGTTTTTGCACCATCTTGACAATGCGTGGCGTTTGAGGTATACTGCTTTCGGTAGAGATTGACATCCAACCGTACAATTGAAAAGCATCCGGGGGTGCCGAGGCGTTCGCCGAGGCTGAGAAGAAACCCTTTGAACTTGACATGGGTCATTCCATCGTAAGAAGTGTGCTGACGTCGACGTTAAAAGAGTTTTTCTCAAATGGAATTGAGGAAAACTCTTTTTTTGTCTGACCCTGAGGCGGGCCGTCTGTGCTGCGCGCGAGCACGGACGCAGGATCCCGCAGATGGAGTTTGCGGTTTTCAAACTGAGGAAAAAGCAGGAAAACGGATGGTTCAAATCTCTCTTTCTCCGCGAACAAAACGCCAGAAAACGCGTTTTGTGCACAGAGAAACCAATGGGGAGGGGGAACGCGTGTGAAAAAACAGGTTTGGTTGCCGTACGGGCTGATTGCGGTTCTGCTCGTGTTCTGGGAGTTTTATGTCCGGCTGTGTCAGGTGCCGCTGTATGTGCTTCCCGCGCCGAGCAAGGTGCTGTCGGCTCTGTTTGGCGACTGGAGCGTTCTCTGCTCCCACGGCGCAGTAACGGTGGGGGAGACGATGCTTGGCCTCGCCATCGCCGCGGCCAGTGGAATCGTACTCGCCGTGCTGATGGATGCATGGCCTCTCTTCAAAACGGCAATTTACCCCCTTCTGGTGGTCAGCCAGACCGTGCCGGTGATCGTGTTGGCTCCGATCTTCATCATCTACCTCGGCTTTGGGCTCGCGCCCAAGGTGCTCACAGTGGTGCTCATGTGCTTTTTTCCCATTGTCGTCAGCTTTGCAGATGGGATGGAGCAGATCGATCGGAACCAGATCAATTTGGTGCGCGCTTTTGGGGCAAACCGCCTGCAGGAGTATCTCCTGGTAAAGCTGCCCGGCGCCGCGCCCACCCTTTTTTCGGGGCTCAAGGTCGCTGCGACCTACAGCATTTCAGGCGCAGTGGTCGGAGAGTGGCTCTCAAGCGATAAAGGACTTGGCTACTATATGCTGCGGGTGAAAAACGCCTATATGCTGGACAAGGTTTTTGCCTGTGTGCTGGTGGTCATCGTCCTGTCCCTGCTGATGAATGGGTTTGTAAAGCTGATTCAGTTTCTCTCCACGCCCTATGAGCGCCGATCGGGACGGTAGAACGGGTTTTGATCTTTTAGAAAACGTAAGGAGGATAAAAAATGAAATCGGTAAAAAAGTGGTTCTCAATGCTTTTGGTATGCTCCATCCTTTTTGCCCCGGCTCTTTCCGGATGTCAGAAGACAGAGCCAGAGCCCTCCGGCGAAGGTGATTTGCGGGAGGTCACCGTGATTTTAGACTATACCGTCAACACCAATCACACGGGACTCTATGTTGCGAAAAAGCTCGGATATTATGAGGAAGCCGGTCTCAATGTCAACATCATCGAGCCGGCCGACGGCGTGACCCCCACGCTGGTTGCAACCGGAAAGGGAGAGTTCGGCGTGACCTATCAGGAAGACCTGACCTATGCTAGGGCGGCCGATCAGCCCCTTCCCATCAAGGCGATCGCAACGCTGATTCAGCACAACACATCCGGGTTCGCAACTGCCGCGGAGAAAAATATCACCGGAGTGAAGGATTTTGAAGGCAAGATCTATGCAGGCTGGGGCTCTCCTTCGGAGGAGGCTGTCATTCACGCCGTGATGGACATGGCGGGGGCGGATTTTTCAAAGCTGACCATGGTGGTTTCCGATTCGGTGGGCTACTATGGGCTCCAGGATCAGTACGACATCATGTGGACGTTTGAGGCCTGGGACATGATTGCCGCGAAGCGGGACGGTGTGGATCTCAACTATTTTGCGGTGCGTTCGCTGGATCCCCGCCTCGACTACTACACGCCCATTCTGATTGCAAGCGAAGACACGATTGAAAAGGATCCAGAGCTGGTGCGCGCATTTCTTGCCGCGACCGAGAAGGGATATCGTTATGCGATCGAAAACCCCGAGTCGGCCGCCGAAATTCTGCATGAAACGGCCGATACAATCGACCTTGGCATGCTCACGGAATCCCAGCAATATCTGGCAGGGAAATACATGGAGGATACAGATACTTGGGGATTGATGAAGGCCGAAGTCTGGGACAACTATACCGATTTCATGATGGAGTACAACTTGATCGCAAAAGACGTTCCGGCGGAAGACTGCTTCACAAACGAATTCCTTCCGGGAGTCGGTCAATAATCATCAATAATCAGGGGAAACGCCGCGCCCCGCAGAGGAGCGCTCTCCCTGCGGGACGCGGCGCAAAAGCGCGGGTATTACGTCTGCAGGAAGGAGAAAACCGCCGTGAAGCTGGAGACAAGGGGGCTTTGCTTTTGTTACGAGGGGAAGCAGGTTCTTGAGAAGATTGATTTTTCGGTAAAAGAAGGGGAATTTGTCAGCCTTTTGGGGCCTTCCGGATGCGGGAAATCCACCCTGCTCAATATTTTGGCCGGAATCCTTCCGGCGCAGAAGGGAGAGATCTTGGTAGACGGGCAGCCGGTGAAGGGGCTCTCGTCTCATTTTGCCTATATGCCGCAGCAGGATCTGCTACTGCCGTGGAAAACGATTCTGTCCAATGTCTGTCTCTATGGAAGACTGCATCGCAGCGAGGAGCAGGCCAGAGAGCTTGCCCTTTCCAGCATGGAGGTTTTTGGCCTTAAGGGATATGAAAACCGCTATCCGCGCGAGCTGTCCGGCGGGATGCGGCAGCGCGCCGCATTTTTGCGCACCGCCCTGTGCGAGGCGGATATTCTTTTGCTGGACGAACCCTTTGGCGCGCTGGATGTCATCACACGCGGCGAGATGCAGGATTGGCTGCTTTCGATGCGGGCGCGGCTGGGGCGCACGACGCTGCTGGTCACCCATGATATCGAGGAGGCCATTTATCTTTCCGACAGGATCCTGGTTCTCGGGGGCTCTCCCGCAGAGATCAGGAAAGAGATTGTTGTCGAGGGATATCAGAGAGACCGCGAGTGGCTGTTTGCCCAGCGGGAGCTCTATGGTGAGATCTACTATTTTCTCAAGGGAGAAAGCAAACGATGATCGACGCTCATACCCACCTGATACCGCAGCATCTCCCGCAGCTGAAAGAGCTTCCTCCCGAAATGCGCCTGATCGCAAACGCGCAGACGCCGGAGGAGGCTGGGCTCTTGCTGTCCAAACGGGAGCCGAGGCTGTTTGTCTCGGTTGGCCTGCATCCTTGGCAGGCCGACCGTTTTTCGGTTGAGGAATTTCAGCCCTATTATGCCCGCGCCGCCGCCGTCGGAGAGATCGGGATGGACAGCGTGTGGTGCGAGGTTCCCCTCAAACGGCAGGAGGAGGTCTTCTGCCGGCAGCTGGAACTTGCAGAGCAGCTGCAAAAGCCGGTTATTTTGCACACCAAGGGATGTGAAAAGAGAATTCTGCCCCGCCTTTCTTGCTTTTCAGGGCGTAAACTGATACACTGGTATTCAAGCACGGACTATCTGGAGGACTATCTGGCGCTCGACTGTTACTTTTCTGTGGGGCCGGATCTTTCAGATGAGGCGGTGCGCAGGGTTGCCTGCAGCGCTCCGATCCATCGCCTGCTGCTCGAGACCGACGGGATCGATGCAATCGCATGGGCAACGGGAAAGCAGATTGCTTTTCGGGAGGTGCCCGCCTTTTTGGAGAGTCAGGCGGCCCGGGTTGCCGAACTCCGCGGGATCTCGAAAGAGGTGCTGGAGGCGCAGATGGAAGAGAATCTTTGCACATTTTTGGGGATTCCCCCACTTGAAGGAGGATGCAGCGAATGAATCAAGAACTGTCTCGTAAAATCGATGCCTGGCTCAATGAACATCGCGATGAAATGGTGGCAGATATCTGCACGCTCAGCAGATCACCCAGCGTCAGAAGTGAGCCGCAGCCCGGCGCCCCTTACGGGAAAGCCTGCCGCGACGCGCTCGACGTCGGCTGCGAGGTTGCCGCCAAAAACGGATTTGAAGCCAAGATCTATAGCGATCGTTATGCCCTGATGCACTATGGCGACGGCGAGAAGAGCATCGGCATTTTCGGTCACCTTGACGTGGTGCCCGAGGGCAACGACTGGTTGTATACCAAACCTTTTGAGCCCATTGAATACAAAGGTTATCTGATCGGCCGCGGTGTGAGCGACAACAAGGGCGGCGTGATTGCCGGCCTGTATGCCATCCGTGCGCTGAAGGAGCTGGGGGTTCCGATCAAGAGCCGCCTGACTCTTTTTATGGGCAGTGATGAAGAAACCGGAATGGACGACGTCATCACCTTCACCAAAGAACAGAAGATGCCCGATTTTTCCCTGGTTCCCGATACGGAGTTCCCGGTCTGCCACGGGGAAAAAGGAATCTTCAAAACCTATGCCGCATTTAAGGAGAAGAGCGAGGCCCTGCTGAGCTTCGGCGGCGGACAGGCCATCAACGTGGTGTGTGACAATGTGGTCGCCACGCTCAAGGCGGAGCCCGCGCTGGCCGAAGAACTCGCCGCACTGTGCGCCGACAACGAATGGGTCGATTGCGCGGTCGAGGGCGATGTGATCACGGTGAAGGCGCGCGGCATTGCAAGCCACGCCTCCACGCCCGACGCTTCCCATAACGCCACCTGGGAGATGGCAAAGCTTCTCAGCAAGGCGAAAAATCTGCCCGCCGGCGACAGACGTGCCATGGAAAAGCTGGCGGTCGTGCTTGCGGACTCCTATGGCGAGGCGATCGGCGTCGCCGCTGCCGATGAGAGAAGCGGCCGCCTGACCTGCGCAAACGGAATTGCCAAGATGATCGACGGATGCGTCGCAGTCAGCTTTGATGTGCGCTACTGCGTCTCGCTCGACGGGTCCGAGGTGGAAGCCGGCTTCAAACGCTGCTTTGAAGAGGACGGCTGGAACCTGATCGGCACCACCTACAGCAACGGCTATCACATTCCGATCGAGGACGATCGTATTCAAACGCTTGCCCGTGTTTATCGGGAAGAGAGCGGCGACGACAAGGCCAAGCCCTACACTATGGGCGGCGGCACGTATGCCAGAAGACTGAAGAATGCGGTGGCCTTCGGAGCTGAGTCTCCCTATTCCACCAAGAGCCGTCCTGAGGGAATGATCGCCAACCACGGTGGCGCGCATCAGCCCGACGAGGTGTTGGATCTCGCATATCTGCCCACAGGCATCAAGATCTTCATTTCCGCTCTGATCGAGCTCGACGCTATCCTCAACGCCTGAGAGGGGATCGGCCGATCGCTGAAGACAAAAGCGGGGCGGCAAAACCCGCTTTGCAGCTGCAAGACGTGGATCTAATTCAGAAGAAAAGGACGCAGGGCCCCGCCCTGCGTCCTTTTTTGCGTGGTTTGCCGCGGATCAAAATGCATCTGAAATCAGGTCGGTGAGGCTGTCTGCCATCTCTCCGACTGCGCGCATAGCCGTGTTGACCTTTCGGCGCATTTTGCGTGTGCTCTGGCTGGGAGCCATCATCCCTGCGGCCACTCCGATGGCTGCCATCGTGACGACCCCGGCAAGCATGGTGCTTGTTTTCATGGTGCTACCTCCTTGCATGTTTGCTGTGCCGTTCCACAGGGTCAGTATGTGCGCTTTCTCAAGGTGCATGAAAAGAAAGTGTTGGAACGGGGAAGAGACGACAGGGAACTCAGAGAAATGCGATCGTGAACTAGAGGCAAAGAAAAAAGAAAAAAGAATGCAAAGCGGGGAAGAGAGCAGAAAAGCAACCGGATCCTGGGGAGAAAGCGCCTGGGTTTTCAAAAAAAACAGGCCTCGCGCCCCTTTTTGGATGGAACAAATCAGAATGGAAAAATCACGTCCTCCAACAGCAAAAAAAGATTGACAAGGTTGAAATCCTGTGATATAGTATCAAAATGTATCATAATGGAGTTTGTATGCGCATCGAACCAATTTTGGATTTTATTTGTGCAGTTTATAAGAATTTTTCATTTTATTTTCTGCAAAAATGACGAATTTCAATAAAAATGGCTTTCACAGGGTCGATCTTCCACAAAATATACCTTTTTTCGTGGAAGGAGACACGGTGAAACGCCACGACGGGTGTGCGAAAAGCATGGCTGAAATCCGAAGGATTTTCGGCTTTTCGGTGCGGATCGAAATTCAGATATCAAAAGCCAGAAACAGACGCAAAAAATCAGTTTTGGAGTGATGGAACCTATGCCCCAGACCGTGAAACTCGGCAAGAATCAGCGACTGAGCTTCTCCAGGATTGAGGAAATTCAAAGTATGCCGAACCTGATCGAGATTCAGAAGAATTCCTACAAATGGTTTATCGAGCAGGGACTTCGCGAGGTTTTCGACGATGTGGCATATATTTCGGACTATGCGGGGAATCTCGTGCTGAAATTTGTCGATTACCGCATGGAGGACACCCCCAAGTATACGGTGATGCAGTGCAAGGAGCGCGACGCGACCTATGCCGCGCCGCTCAAGGTGCGGGTGCAGCTGGTCAACCGTGAGACCATGGAGGTGAAGGAGCAGGAGATCTTCATGGGGGATTTCCCGCTCATGACCGAAAGCGGGACCTTTATCATCAATGGCGCGGAACGCGTGATCGTTTCCCAGTTGGTCCGTTCCCCCGGAATCTATTATGACCTGACGAGGGACAAAAGCGGCACGCCGCTTTATTCTACCACGATCATTCCCAATCGCGGCGCTTGGATCGAGTATGAGACCGACAGCGCCGGGGTTTACTATGTCAGAATTGACAAAAACAGGAAGATCCCTGCCACGGTGCTGATGCGCTGTTTCGGACTGGAAACCGATGAGCAGCTGATCGACTTCTTTGGGAACGAAGAGCACATCCTCGCTACCATCGAAAAGGATCCGACCAAGAATACGGACGACGCCCTGCTCGAGCTCTACCGCAAGCTTCGTCCCGGCGAACCGCCCACGGTGGAGAGCTCCCGCTCCCTGCTCAACAGCATGTTTTTCGACGTCCGCCGGTATGATCTTCCCCGTGTGGGCCGCTTCAAATACAACCAGAAAATGGCGCTTGCTCCGAGAATTGCCGGCCGCATTCTGGCAGAGCCGGTGGTGAATCCTCTGACCGCCGAGGTGGTCGCGGAGGCCGATGGACGTCCGCTGACCAAGGAGATGGCCAAGAAGATCGAGAGGAGCGGAGTTTCCATGGTGCGTCTCCGGGTGGAGGATGCCGTGATCAAGGTGTTTTCCAACGGCATGGTGGATCTCGACGCTTTTGTGGAAATCACGCCGGAGGAGTGCGCCGAGCGGGGCCTCACCGAAAAGGTGAGCTTCAAGGTGCTGAACGAGATTCTTGAGGAGGTCGGGGACTCTGACCATGAGGCACTGCTGAATGCTCTTTCCGAGCGGATCGACGACCTGATCCCCAAGCACATCATTGTCGACGATGTGTTCGCCTCCTTCAACTATTTGGTTTGTCTGTCATACGACATCGGCACGACCGATGATATCGACCATCTTGGCAACCGCCGTATCCGCTGTGTCGGAGAGCTGCTGCAAAACCAGTTCCGCATTGGTCTTTCCCGCATGGAACGTGTGATTCGGGAGCGCATGACCACCCAGAATCTCGACGTCATCACCCCGCAGGCGCTCATCAATATCCGGCCGGTCGTCGCCGCGATCAAAGAGTTTTTCGGCTCTTCTCCGCTTTCGCAGTTCATGGATCAGACCAATCCTCTGGCAGAGCTGACGCACAAGCGCCGTCTTTCTGCCCTCGGCCCCGGCGGTCTCTCTCGAGATCGTGCAGGATTTGAGGTGCGCGACGTTCACTATACGCACTATGGCCGCATGTGTCCGATTGAAACGCCGGAAGGTCCCAACATCGGCCTGATTTCCTATCTTTCGACTTATGCGCGCATCAATGAATACGGCTTCATTGAAGCGCCCTATCGCCGTGTGGACAAGGAGACCGGCAAGGTCACCAACGAGGTCGTCTATATGACGGCCGATGTGGAAGATGAATATATTGTGGCGCAGGCCTCCGAGCCGCTCGACGAGGAAATGCGTTTCGTCAACCGCCGTGTGGCAGCCCGGCATCGGGATGAGATTTTAGAGATCGATCGGGAACTCATCGATTATATGGATGTCTCTCCGCGCATGGTTGTGTCGGTTGCGACTGCCATGATTCCCTTCCTTGAAAACGACGACGCCAACCGTGCTCTGATGGGCTCCAACATGCAGCGTCAGGCTGTGCCGCTCCTGCGCACGCAGTCTCCGGTGGTCGGCACTGGTATGGAGTATAAAGCGGCGGTCGACTCGGGCGTGTGCGTGTTGGCAAAGCACGCCGGCGTTGTGCGCAGCGTCAGCGCCGATGAGATTACGATTGATGCGGGAGACGAGGGGATCGACGAGTATCGTCTCATCAAATTCCTTCGGTCCAATCAGGGCACCTGCATCAACCAAAAGCCCATTGTCGATGTGGGACAGAAGGTGGAGCAGGGCGAAGTGATTGCCGACGGTCCCTCCACTCACAACGGCGAGATCGCACTGGGACGCAACGTGCTGATCGGGTTCATGACCTGGGAAGGATTCAACTACGAAGACGCCGTTTTGCTCAATGAAAAACTGGTGAGAGACGATATCTTCACTTCGATCCACATTGAAGAGTATGAGATCGAAGAGCGCGACACCAAGCTGGGCAGCGAAGAGATCACCCGCGACATTCCGGGACTCTCGGAGGAGGCCCGTAAAGATCTCGATGCCCGCGGTATCATCCGTATCGGCGCAGAGGTGCATTCGGGCGACATCCTGGTCGGCAAGATCACCCCGAAAGGGGAGACCGAGCTGACGGCGGAGGAACGCCTGCTGCGTGCCATCTTCGGCGAGAAGGTCCGCGAAGTGCGCGACACGTCACTGAAGGTGCCGCACGGGGAATACGGCATTGTGGTCGACGTCAAAGAGTTTGACCGCGAGCGGGGGGACGAGATGGCCCCCGGCGTCAACAAGATCGTGCGCTGCTATATCGCCCAGAAGAGAAAGATTTCGGTGGGAGACAAGATGGCCGGTCGCCACGGGAACAAAGGCGTCGTTTCCCGCGTGCTGCCGCAGGAGGATATGCCCTTCCTGCCGGACGGAACTCCGCTCGATATCGTGCTCAACCCCCTGGGCGTGCCCTCTCGTATGAACATCGGACAGGTGCTGGAGGTCCACCTCGGCCTTGCCGCACAGAAATTGGGGCTGAACGTGATGACGCCGGTTTTCGACGGTGCGAAGGAAGAGGATATCGCCGCCATGCTGGAAGATGCCGGCTTCAGCCGCAACGGCAAAACCGTGCTGTATGACGGACGTACCGGCGAACCCTTTGACAATCCTGTCACGGTTGGATATATGCACTTCCTCAAGCTGGCACATCTGGTCGACGATAAGATTCACGCACGGTCCAACGGTCCGTACTCGCTGGTCACGCAGCAGCCTTTGGGCGGCAAGGCCCAGTTTGGCGGACAGCGTTTCGGAGAGATGGAGGTCTGGGCGCTCGAAGCCTATGGAGCCGCCTATGCGCTGCAGGAGATTTTGACCGTGAAGTCGGATGACACGGTGGGACGCGTCAAGACCTTCGAATCCATTGTGAAGGGTGAAAACGTGCCGCGGCCCGGAATTCCGGAATCCTTTAAGGTTCTGATCAAAGAGCTCCAGTCGCTTGCACTCGACATCAAGGTGCTTGATGCAGATGGATCGGAGATCCAGCTCAAAGAGAACTTTGACGATGGCGACGACTTCGGCTTCCGCGGCGGAGAAGACTATGTTGCAAACGACGAGGAGTTCTCCGAAGCAGGGTATGAGATTGAAGAGCCCGAACTGGACGACGAGTTTGCCGATTCTTTCTCAGAAAATGAGTATGAGGACAACGAGGAGGACGTGTTTTAATGGAAAACAATCTGTTTGACAGTATCAAAATTGGTCTTGCCTCGCCGGAAATGATTCGCTCTTGGTCTTATGGAGAAGTGAAGAAGCCGGAGACCATCAATTACAGAACGTTGAAGCCGGAGCGCGACGGACTTTTCTGCGAACGCATCTTCGGACCGACCAAGGACTGGGAGTGCTTCTGCGGAAAGTACAAGCGCCACCGTTATAAGGGCAAAATCTGCGAAAAATGCGGCGTTGAAGTCACGAGAGCCAAGGTGCGCCGCGAACGCATGGGTCACATCGAGCTCGCCGCTCCCGTGTCGCATATTTGGTATTTTAAGGGAATTCCTTCCCGCATGGGCCTGCTGCTCGACATCTCCCCCCGCGTTTTGGAAAAGGTGCTCTACTTTGCGTCCTATATCGTCACCTCAGTCAGCGACCCCAAGGTGCCGCTGGCCAAGCTGCAGGTGCTTTCCGAAAAGGAATACCGCGACAATCTTGAAAAATACGACAATCTGTTTGAGGCGGGAATGGGCGCCGAGGCCATCAAAAAGCTGCTGGCCGAGATCGATCTGGATCAGCTGAGCGAGGAGCTCAAGCGGGATCTTGAGACTGCGTCCGGCCAGAAGAAGGCCCGTATCATCAAGCGTCTGGAGGCTGTGGAGGCCTTTCGCCTTTCCGGCAACCGCCCCGAATGGATGATCCTCGATGTGGTGCCGGTGATCCCGCCGGATATCCGGCCCATGGTTCAGCTCGACGGCGGCCGTTTTGCCACTTCCGATCTCAATGATCTCTATCGTCGCGTGATCAACCGAAACAACCGCTTAAAGAAGCTGCTCGAACTCGGCGCACCCGATATCATTGTGCGCAACGAGAAGAGAATGCTGCAGGAGGCGGTCGATGCCCTGATCGACAACGGCCGCCGCGGACGTCCGGTCACGGGTCCCAACAACCGTTCGCTCAAGAGCCTTTCCGATATGCTCAAGGGCAAGCAGGGGCGTTTTCGCCAGAACCTGCTCGGAAAGCGCGTGGACTATTCCGGCCGTTCGGTCATCGTGGTTGGACCCGATCTCAAGCTCTATCAGTGCGGCCTTCCGAAGGAGATGGCGCTCGAGCTCTTCAAGCCCTTTGTCATGCGGCGTCTGGAGGAGTTGGGTCTTGCGCAGAATGTCAATGGAGCCAAGAAGCTGGTGCAGCGGGCCACTACCGAGGTGTGGGACGCGCTGGAAGACGTGATCAAAGAGCATCCCGTGCTGCTCAACCGTGCTCCCACTCTGCACAGGCTGGGCATCCAGGCCTTTGAGCCGGTGCTGGTTGAGGGCAGGGCGATCAAGCTGCACCCCCTGGTCTGCACGGCTTACAATGCCGACTTCGACGGAGACCAGATGGCGGTTCACGTTCCGCTCTCTGCCGAGGCTCAGGCTGAAGCGCGTTTCCTGATGATGTCATCCAACAATCTGCTCAAACCACAGGACGGCAAGCCGGTCACCGTGCCCTCGCAGGATATGGTGCTGGGTGCCTATTATCTGACGCTGCAGCGCCCAGGCTGCAAGGGTGAGGGGAAAGTCTTCTCGTCGGTGGACGAGGCCCTTCTCGCTTACGACAACCATGAAGTTACGCTGCATGCGGCCATCAAGGTGCGCATCAAAAAGGAGATCGACGGGGTGGTCCGCTCCCGCGTGATCGACTGCACCGTCGGACAGATCATCTTCAATCAGCCGATCCCGCAGGATCTCGGCTTTGTCGATCGCACGGATCCCGAGCATGTTTTCGATTTTGAAATCACATTCACCTGCGGAAAGAGCGGGCTGGGTAAGATCATCGATCGCTGCATCCGCAAGCACGGGTTTGCCGTTTCGGCCGAGGTGCTCGATCAGATCAAGGCACTGGGCTTCAAATACTCCACCCGCGGCGCGACCACCATTTCGGTTGCCGATATGGTGGTGCCTGCCGCCAAGAAGGATATCATCGAGAAAGCGGAAGAGCGCGTGGAGCTCATCTCCAAGCGGTATCGCCGCGGTCAGCTCAGCGAGCAGGAGCGGTATGATGCGGTTATCAAAACCTGGGAACAGGCGACTGAAGACGTCACCGAAGCGCTCTCCGAGAATCTTGATCCCTACAATCCCATCTATATGATGGCCGATTCGGGAGCCCGCGGCTCCATGAAACAGATTCGCCAGCTGGCAGGCATGCGTGGCCTGATGGCCAACACCTCCGGTAAAACCATCGAGATTCCCATCCGTGCGAACTTCCGCGAGGGGCTCACGGTGCTGGAATACTTTATCTCCTCCCGCGGCGCCAGAAAGGGACTGGCCGACACGGCGCTGCGAACGGCCGACTCGGGATATCTCACCCGCCGTCTGGTCGATGTGGCACAGGAGGTCATCATCCGCGAAGCCGACTGCGGCACTGACGAGGGTCTTTGGGTCTCCGATATCAAGGACGGAAAGTCGGTCATCGAGCCGCTGGAAGAGCGGCTGCTTGGGCGCTATCCGGTGGAAGATATCCGCCATCCCGTCACAGGGGAACTCCTGGTCAGCAAGGATAAGTTGATGGATGGGGCTGACGCCGAGAAGATCAAGGCGGCCGGCATCGAATCGGTGCACATCCGTTCGGTCCTCAACTGCCATGCCAAGCACGGGGTCTGCATCAAGTGTTATGGGGCAAACCTTGCCAGCGGTGAGGATGTCAATGCCGGCGAGGCGGTGGGAATCGTCGCCGCCCAGTCGATCGGCGAGCCCGGCACCCAGCTGACCATGCGCACCTTCCACACCGGCGGCATCGCGACCTCTGAGGATATCACGCAGGGTCTTCCCCGCGTGGAAGAACTTTTCGAAGCGAGACGGCCCAAGTTCCAGGCCACCATCTCAGAAATCGCCGGCACCGTTCATTTAGAGGACAGCGGCAGGCTCCGCAAGATCATTGTGAGCGACGACGAAAACGGAGACCGCAGGGAATATCAGATCAGCTATTCCTCCAAAATAAGGGTGACCCAGGGTGAACACGTGGAAAAGGGACAGCAGCTCACTGAGGGCTCTGTCAATCCCGGAGAGCTCATGCGTATCTCGGGGATCCACGATACGCAGAATTATCTGATTCGTGAAGTACAGAAGGTCTACCGTCTGCAGGGCGTCGGCATCAGCGATAAGCACATCGAGGTTATCGTGCGCCAGATGCTGCGCAAGGTAAAGGTGCTGGAGAACGGTTCCACCGATCTGCTGGTCGGGTCTCTGGTCGACCGCGCCGAATTCCAGCGGGCCAACGCCGCCATCCGAGCCCGCATTGAAAGCGGGGAGGAAGGGATTTCCGAGGCAAAGGCAGAGCCGGTGCTTCAGGGAATCACCAAGGCGTCGCTCGGAACCGAATCCTTCCTGTCGGCCGCATCCTTCCAGGAGACCACCCGCGTGCTGACCGAGGCCGCCATCAAGGGAAAGATCGATCCGCTGCTGGGACTCAAAGAGAACGTCATCATCGGAAAACTGATCCCCGCCGGAACCGGTTTGCCCTATTACCAGCATACCGAGATTCGGGTTGCGGAGGAAGAGCCCAAGCAGGGAGAGGACGAAGTTCCTCTTGACAGCGAGAATCTTGCTGGAGTATGATATTATGGTGTGAGCCCCTGCCGACAAATCGACTTGTCGGCAGGGGACTCGCCCCTGTCCGAAAGGGGGATTCCGGTGAAGAGCCTTCAGAAAACGCCGAAATTCGTGGGGGTGAAGCAGAGCAAAAAAGCGCTGCTTGAGGGAAGCGCGGTTCGTCTTCTCGTGGCGCGGGATGCGCAGCCGGCGCTGGTGGAGCCTTTGATCGAGCTGGCAGCTCAGAAAGAGATTCCCATCGAGTGGGTCGATACCATGAAGAGCCTTGGAGAGGCCTGTTCGGTGAAGGTCGGCGCTGCGGCCGTGGCGCTGCTTTCGGAATAGCGAAGCGGGCGGTGCAAACACAGGAGAAAGGGTTGGTCAGGCGTACCAACCGGCCTTGTCAAGTGGGTTTTCTGTTCGAAGAGGCAAGAGATTTTGCACTTGCTTTTTCGAATGGGAAACGCAGATGCAAAGCAGATTCCCATTGCAATTCTAAAAGAAAGGAGAAACACCATGACCTTCAACCAGCTTGTCAAGCAGGGCAGACAGACCACCGTCAAGAAGTCGACCGCTCCTGCACTCCAGAAGGGCTTCAACACCCTGAAGAAGCAGGCGACCGATCAGTATGCCCCTCAGAAGAGAGGAGTTTGCACCTCGGTCAAGACGATGACGCCCAAGAAGCCCAACTCTGCGCTTCGTAAGATCGCAAGAGTTCGTCTGTCCAACGGCACTGAGGTGTCGGCCTACATCCCCGGCGTGGGCCACAACCTGCAGGAGCATAATGTGGTTCTGATCCGCGGCGGCAGAGTGAAAGACCTCCCCGGCGTGCGTTACCACATCATTCGCGGCACACTGGATACCCAGGGCGTCGCCAACCGCCGTCAGGCCCGCTCCAAATACGGTGCAAAGCGTCCCAAGAAGTAAGCCGTACAGCGTATTTTTTGCAGCCACGGCGCAAACCCACGCAATGAAATGAAATGTTTAGCTTTGCCTGTATCAGGCAGTTTCCGATAGATCGCGGAAACGGGCCTGTTCGAGGCACAGCGGGAGTTTCAAGCTTTCGAGTACCGATGATATCAAGGATATGAAGGAGGGAAGTAACGTGCCTAGAAGAGGTTCTGTTCCCGTAAGAGATGTGTTGCCCGATCCGCTGTACGGCAGCCAGATGGTGACCCGTCTCATTAACAACATCATGTATGATGGCAAAAAGGGCGTTGCGCAGAAGATCGTTTACGACGCCTTTGAGATCATCAAAGAGAAAACTGATAAGGATCCCCTTGAGGTTTTTGAGGCCGCGCTTGAAAACATCATGCCCGTTCTCGAGGTCAAGGCCCGCCGTGTCGGCGGCGCTACCTATCAGGTTCCCATGGAGGTTCGTCCCGAGCGTCGCCGTACTCTCGGTCTGCGTTGGTTGACCACCTACTCCAGACAGAGAGGGGAGCGCACCATGTCAGAGAGACTGGCCGGTGAGCTGCTCGACGCCATCAACAACGCCGGCGGCGCTGTGAAAAAGAAGGACGATACCCACAGAATGGCAGAGTCCAACAAAGCATTTGCGCACTATCGGTATTGATCGGCCGCATCCTTTGCGGTGCAGCTGCGCAACGAGGGAGGTCCGAAACGCCGCTTTGGCCAAGACATCGGCATTCCCTTTGAATTGTAACGAAGAATGCAGGAGGACAACATGCCTAGAGAGTTCCCACTCGAACTGACCAGGAATATTGGGATCATGGCCCATATCGATGCCGGCAAGACCACAACGACCGAACGGATCCTGTATTATACAGGCGTCAACTACAAGGTCGGAGAAACCCATGAGGGCGCGGCAACGATGGACTGGATGGAGCAGGAACAGGAGCGCGGGATCACGATCACGTCTGCTGCGACCACCTGTCACTGGAAGGGCAATCGAATCAACATTATCGACACGCCGGGACACGTGGACTTCACGGTTGAGGTGGAGCGTTCCCTTCGCGTTCTGGACGGTTCGGTCACCGTGTTCTGCGCCAAGGGAGGCGTTGAGCCCCAATCCGAAACCGTGTGGCGTCAGGCAGACAAGTATCAGGTTCCGCGTATGGCCTATGTCAATAAGATGGACATTATGGGCGCCGATTTCTATCGCGTGGTCGATATGATGAAAGAGCGCCTCAAATGCAACGCCGTTCCGATTCAGCTTCCCATCGGCGTAGAGGATACCTTCCGCGGGATCGTCGATCTGGTCGAGATGAAGGCCTATGTGTACTATGACGATATGGGGAAGGACGTCCGGGTTGAAGAAATCCCCGACGACATGGCGGAAAAGGCGGCGGAATACCGGCAGAACATCCTGGAGGCGGTCGCCGATTTTGACGACACGCTGACAGAGAAATTCCTGATGGAGGAAGAGATTTCGATTGAAGAGATCAAAGCCGCTATCCGTGCAGCGACCATCGCCAATTTGATGGTGCCTGTGACCTGCGGGACTTCTTACCGCAACAAGGGCGTGCAAAAGCTGCTCGACGCCGTGATAGACTATATGCCTTCTCCGATCGATATTCCCGCCATCAAGGGCGTGAATCCGAAAACGGGGGAACCCACGGAGCGAAAAGCCTCCGATTCCGAGCCTTTTTCGGCGCTGGCCTTTAAGATCATGACCGATCCCTTTGTGGGAAAGCTCTGCTTCTTCCGAGTCTATTCCGGAACGGCGAAGAAGGGAGCGGCCATCTACAATTCGGTCAAGCAGAACAACGAGCGCTTCGGCAGGATCCTTTTGATGCATGCCAACCATCGTCAGGATATCGAAGAGGTGTATTCCGGCGATATCGCGGCGGCGGTCGGTCTGAAGAACACGACCACGGGAGATACCCTTTGCGACGAACGCAAGCAGGTGGTTCTCGAGTCGATGGAATTCCCGGAGCCCGTCATCCGTGTGGCCATTGAGCCCAAGACCAAGGCCGGACAGGAGAAGATGGGAATCGCGCTCGCCAAGTTGGCCGAGGAGGATCCCACCTTCCGGACCTACACCGATGAGGAGACCGGACAGACCATCATCGCCGGCATGGGAGAACTCCATCTGGAGATCATTGTCGATCGTCTGCTGCGCGAATTCAAGGTGGAGGCCAATGTTGGAAAGCCCCAGGTCGCCTACAAGGAGACCATCCGCAAAAGCGCCGACGTGGATCACAGGTATGCACGTCAGTCCGGCGGTAAGGGTCAGTACGGACACGTCAAGATCCGCATTTATCCCAATGAACCGGGCGCCGGATACGTTTTTGAAAACAAGATCGTCGGCGGCGCGATCCCGAAGGAATTCATTCCTGCCGTGGATCAGGGAATTCAGGGGGCAATGCAGTCGGGCGTGCTTGCCGGTTACAATGTGGTCGACGTGCGTGTGGAGCTGTACGACGGGTCGTATCACGAGGTCGACTCTTCCGAGATGGCCTTTAAAATTGCAGCCTCCATGGCTTTCAAAGAGGCGATGCGCAAGGCGGATCCCGTTTTGACTGAGCCGATCATGAAGGTTGTGGTCACCGTCCCCGAAGATTATATGGGCGACGTGATCGGAGATCTCAATGCCCGCCGCGGCGCCATTCAGAGCATGGAAGCCCGCACCGGCGCACAGGAGATCACCGCCAATGTGCCGCTCTCTGAGATGTTCGGCTATGCCACCGACCTTCGTTCCAAAACACAGGGTCGCGGTGTCTACAGTATGGAACCCAGCCACTACACTGAGGTCCCGAAATCTGTCAGCGAAGCCATTATCGGCAGTCGCGGCAGAGGATGAGCAAGAACCGGAGAATTCATTTTTAAGGCAAAACCGGCGTCCTTTATCGCGGAATTTAAAGAAAGTTCTTGCAATTTCCAGCAAAAAACGGTATATTAGTCTTATCTGAATGTTTCGAACATGCGTTTTTATCAAACATGTGTTTTTAAAGGAGGAAGAATCCAATGGCGAAGGCAAAATTTGAGAGAACCAAGCCCCATGTAAACATTGGCACCATCGGTCACGTTGACCACGGCAAGACCACTCTGACTGCTGCGATCACCAAAGTTTTGGCGTTCCAGGGCAAGGCCAAATTTGAGGCCTATGATATGATTGACAAGGCTCCCGAGGAAAGAGAGCGCGGCATCACCATCAACACCGCTCACGTTGAGTATGAGACCGACAACCGCCACTATGCCCATGTTGACTGCCCCGGACATGCTGACTATGTCAAGAACATGATCACCGGCGCCGCTCAGATGGACGGTGCGATCCTGGTTGTCTCCGCTGCCGACGGTCCCATGCCCCAGACCCGTGAGCACATCCTGCTTGCCCGTCAGGTCGGCGTGCCCTATATCGTTGTTTATATGAACAAAGTGGATCAGGTCGATGACGAGGAGCTGCTTGAACTGGTTGAGATGGAGATCCGTGATCTGCTGTCCACCTATGACTTCCCCGGCGACGATATCCCGATCATCAAGGGTTCCGCTCTGATTGCGCTGGAGTCCGATTCCACCGATGTCAACGCCCCCGAGTATGCCTCGATCCTCGAGCTGATGAATGCGGTCGACGAGTATATCCCCACCCCCGAGAGAAAGGCCGATCAGCCCTTCCTGATGCCTGTTGAGGATGTCTTCACCATCACCGGACGCGGCACCGTTGCCACCGGCAGAGTGGAGCGTGGACAGCTCAAGCTCTCTGAGGAAGTTGAGATCGTCGGTCTGATGGACGCCCCCCGCAAGACGGTCGTTACCGGTATCGAAATGTTCCGCAAGCTGCTCGATTACGCTGAAGCTGGCGACAACATCGGCACCCTCCTGCGCGGCATCCAGAGAAATGAAGTTGAGCGCGGCCAGGTTCTTGCAAAGCCCGGCTCCATCAAGCCCCATACCAAGTTCCGCGGCCAGGTTTACGTTCTGACCAAGGACGAGGGCGGCCGTCATACCCCCTTCTTCAACAACTACCGTCCTCAGTTCTATTTCAGAACTACCGATGTGACCGGTGTTGTTGCGCTGGATGAGGGTGTTGAGATGTGCATGCCCGGCGATAACATCGAGATGAATGTGGAGCTGATCACCCCCATTGCCATCGAGGAAGGCCTCCGTTTTGCTATCCGTGAGGGCGGCAGAACGGTTGGTTCCGGCGTTGTTATTTCCATCAACGAATAAGTTGCAGACCTATGGAGCAGGGATGAGAATTCTCATCCCTGCTTTTTTTTCGATCATATGGATGAAAAGAAGCGCTGCAGATTTTGCTGAAGATCAAAATCGCAGAGCAGGGGACTTCGGATGCGTCAGATCTTGCAGCGAGGCGCTTCGGCAAGAATTGGTTTCGTTTTGTGGGAGGTATCGCGGCAAAGAGTGATCCAAGCGGTCAGTATAATGTGTGAGGCCCCATATTGAGGGTGGGCGTGACCGATGAAGAGTCACCGGCGAACGGGAAGGGATCAAAGCAGCAAAATATGTGTTAATTGTTAGAAATACTTATAAAAATGCTATATTTCGGTTGTTTATCAAAAGAAAACCAGTATTATTTGGAGAAAAAGGTTGACACAACCAAAAAAAGATGCAATAATGTGCAAGAAAGGGAGGGGAGGAGGTTGTCAACTGAGGTCAATCTGATGAACAGTGTTGTAAAAGCTGTCGCGACCTTGGGCTTTGAGAATGCATCGATCAAGAGCATTGCACAGCAGGCCGGAACTGCAGTCTCCACCATCTATTGTCATTTCAACAGCAAAGAAGATCTGTTCGAAGAGACTTTTATGCATATGGCCGAGGAGTTTTGCAGCTTTTACGCATCTGACATATCCCATCTGCGAGGGGAAGACAGGGTGAGCTCAATTCGTAGCCTCTGGTATCACTATTTAAATTTCTTTCTTTCCAGACCAGACGAGGCGTTGTTCTATATTCGGTATCGTCACTCTGCCTACTATACCGACAGGATCCGCTATAAGGTGCTCGACTATGAAGCGGGATACTTAACTGTTTCTGACCAGATCGCCAGAATTATCGGGCTGAATCAGAAAGATGAAAATGCAGGGGATATTCTGCGCTTTTTTGTCGAAATGATCCTGATCTATGCGGAACAGATCATTATGAAAGAGGCAACCAGGGAATACGATGAGCTGGCCTTTCAGGCAACCTGCGGAGCTGTTTTTGCTTTGGAAGACGCCTTTGAAAAAAGTGGGAGATAGAATTTTTGCAAATCGGCAACGAGGTGAATCATTCGGTTGCAGGGGGGATGGATGCTGTTTTGATGTATGGGTATATTACCAACCGAATGAACGTTCAGGTGTATTTTGTGTGAGATTCAAATGTTTGGCGTTGGTGGATGCAAGGAGTTTTCCGCAAGGTTTATGAGTCAATCGAAACGAGTATTCGTTTCGAAATTGGGCGTTTTTGACGGGTATTGCATTTGATTCAGCACTTGAAGGGGTTTCTCTCTTGGTGTTTTGCAACTCTAATCCATAAATGTCTAAGAGTAAGGGAATCGCCCCAGATGCTTGTCTCTTTCTTGCATATACCGAACGATCGTTCGTTTATTACGCGTTTGGATTGATTCTATGCAGCGTCTTCTCCTCTGAGGGAACCTCCGGTTTTCTCGTAGATCTGCGTTTCTCGGCTTTTATTTTGTTTTGCAGCTGCTTGCAACGGAATCTTTTTATATGGGCAAGCTCGATCGAAGTATTCGACAGTTGTGGGGGATCCTGCTGATTTCACTCACTGTCCAATATAAACCACCGAAGTTAAGGAAAGGAACAAAATGATGTCTAATCAAACAGCAACCACGTCTATCTCCACGCAAAAACCATGGCTTAAGTATTTTGATCATTTGCCGGATGAGCGCGCCACAGAGTGCAGCGTCTATTCTTTTCTGAAGAAGCACAATCAAGACTATCCGAATGATATTGCGCTCAATTACTTTGATCATCGGATCACCTTTGGCGAACTGTTCCAGCAGATTCAAAAAACTGCGGCGGCATATCTCAAACTTGGCGTGAAAAAGGGAGATATCGTCAGCATTTGTTCCGTCACCACTCCGGAGGTTATCTATTCGTTTTACGCGCTCGATATGATCGGAGCCACCGCAAATATGATCGATCCCCGCACCAGCACTGCGGGCGTGCATGAATACCTTCTTGAGGTGCATTCTAAAGTTGCGGTTTCTCTGAGCGTGGCCTATCCCCGCATGAAGGCGGCGGCAGAGGGAACAGAAGTGGAAAAAATCATCGTGATTTCTCCTGCCGATTCGCTCAAGGGAATCAAAAAGCCGCTGTACAAGCTTACCAACAAGGATACGAATAGCTACGATTCGAACGCAGTGATGTGGAAAGACTTTATTGCGGGCGGTATTGGCATCCAGGTGAAGGAAGAGCCCTACGATCCGAATCATTGCATCGTCATCGTTCATACAGGAGGGACCACCGGCGTTCCCAAGGGCGTCATGCTGCCGGATAAGGCCTTTAATGTGCTTGCCGTTCAGTATACGATCAACAATTTTGAGCGCCGCCAGAAGTTCCTCGATGTGATGCCGCCCTTTATCGCCTATGGCTTTGCCTGCGGCGTTCATATGCCTCTGATCGTGGGAGTCGAGGTTGTAATCATCCCGCAGGTGGATCCCGAAAAGCTGGGTGATCTGCTCCTGAAGTATAAGCCCACGCATATGGCGGGCGTACCCATGCACTACATCACCATGATCAAACATCCGAAGCTGCAGAATGCGGACCTCTCCTTCCTGAAAACCCCGGGCGTCGGCGGAGATGCAATGAACAAGGGATCGGAGAAAGAAGTGGTCGAATTCCTGCGTGCCCGCGGCTGCAAATGTTATCTGACGATGGGATACGGCATGACAGAGTGCTGCTCGACCGCGACCACCTGTATGGGTGAAAAGATTTACAAGGAAGGCAGCGTTGGGGTTCCGGTATGCCTGACCACGGTTTCCATCTTCGACGAGGTGACCGGAGAAGAATTGGGCTACAATCAGGACGGTGAAATCTGCGTGCTGTCTCCCAACGTCATGCTGGGATACTATAACAACGAAAAGGAAACTGCCAATGTTCTCCGCCGTCATGCAGATGGAAAGGTTTGGCTGCACACCGGCGACATCGGCCACATGGATGAAGACGGGTTTGTGTATATCGCCTCCCGTACCAAGCGCATCATCATCCGGCACGACGGCTTTAAGATTTTCCCGCCGATTATTGAAAATGCGATCAGCAGGCATGAGGCTGTGGATGTCTGCTCTGCCGTTGGGGCAAAAGATCCGGACAATGAGCAGGGTCGTCTTCCTGTGGTCTTTATCGTGCTCTACAAGGGATATGAAAAGCGTAAGGATGAGGTTCTCAAGGAAGTCAAAGAGATCTGTGAAAAGGAGCTTCCGGAATACATGCAGCCTATGGAGTATCGGTTTGTGGACAAGTTGCCCTACACACTGATCGGCAAGGTCGATTACCGCGCCCTGGAGGCAGAGGCGGCTTCTCACTAAAACAAAGGTTTTGCAGCAGGAGGATCTCTGCTGTGCGAAGCAGCAGGCGCCGGCCATCGGCCAGTGCCTGCTGCTTTTTTTGGGAAAGGGGCTTTCACAATCGGTTTTGATTTGCAGAGGGTCCATTTGGGAAAAGAGGGCATATGCCGACAAGATAAAGCAGTGGAACTGCAGGGGCTGAAATTGACAAGAGGGAGGGTGTTATATTACGCTATAACAAAAGGGGAGAGAAATTGCCTTTGTTTCCCCTGTCTTGTTGATGAAAAGAAGTGACGTTAAAAATGCATCGTAGAATCAACAATCCCAATTCCCGCGGCAGGAGAGTTTTGCTTGTGTGCCTGGTGTTGGTTTTATGCTTCATCTGGGGAAATAGCTTGCTGCCGCCAAAGGCTTCGTGGACGCTTTCCGGCCTGGTGCAGCACACAGCGGGACAACTGAAGCCGATCACAAGGGCCGATGCATTCCTTCATCAGAAAGAGGGCTACACAGTGCGAAAGCTTGCACATATGGGGGAGTTTGCGGTGCTGGGTGCTCTTTTGACAGCTTTGTGCGAGCCGAAGAGTCGCAGGGACAGGTTGCCAGTCTTGCTTTTGAAGGGTCTATCGGTCGCGTTGATCGACGAAGGAATCCAGCGCTTTACGGGACGCACCTCCTGCCTGAGTGATGTTTGGATCGATCTGGTGGGTTTTTGCATCGGGTTGACGATGGTTTTCCTCTTTGCAGCAGGATCTGCACGCAGGGAGAAAAAGGATTCCAAGTGATCTTTGCCTCCCAAAATGACGATGCGGCCGGCGACGAAGGAAAAGGAAGGGAAAGATCACCGCAGAAACAGCGCTGTGCCCAGGGGAGGAGCTCCGAGCACAAGTGCGGCTGTCAGCCGCAGGAGGAGGGGAATCCCGCCGCAGGGACAGGATAAAACCAACTCCTGTTCAGGAATCACCTTCCCCTGAAGGGTGAGAATAGGACGCTCGATGGAGACTGAGCAGTGTTCTCCCGTCATTGAGGAATATGAAATGCTGTCCAGACTTGAAAAACCGACCGGAATCACCGGGATCCCGGTATGGGTCAATACCGAGAGAGCGTCAGGGTCTTTGCCCTCTAAAATGGCGATTTTTGGGTAGGGCGGTGCCAGAGAATACCTGCCCTTTGGGTCGAACAGCACGGCAAGAGATGGGGAAGGCTCGTAGTGGGTTCTTCGATAGGGAGAGGCGTTGATACCCGTAAGGCGCAAAAAGTCAAACAGAGCAAGCGCATCGGCGGGGTCTCCCTGCCAATCGATCAAATACATGGTTGCGCCTCCTTCCTGCCGGCCGATCGGGCGGCCCTTGTTTGAATAGTTTATCCACAGCTTGCGAAATTAACGAAGCCTAACGGAAAAAGGAAACAGTTTTCCACGAAGGGACGGATTTGTCCCAAGAGTTTCAAACAAAGACTGCTGGGAGCCCAAAGGCTTCCCAGCAGTCTTTGTTTGATTTCCTGAATCAAAGGAAGGGATTCCTTATTTAAAGATAATGGGGCAGATAAACGAAGCAAAGAAGACGGAGGCAATCGTAACGGTGACAAATCCGCCCACAATCATTTTCGGCATGAGGTAGGTTTTTGCACGGGCTTTCTGTTCATCGGTAACGCCTTCGCCCATCTCACGGACGGCTTCATTGGTGAGCAGCTCCGTGCCGGGGTAGCCAAACATACAGGTGATAGCAACGGCGACCGACATGAAGGGGGTATATTTGACCAGTTTGCCGATCACGACAGCGATGATGCAGATACCGATAGCGGAGACAATCAGCATACCGAAGAGGGGGAAGACCATTTCCATCAGTCCGGATGGCGTAACGCTGGCCAGAGAGCCGGGCAGCATGAACATCAGCGCGGTAATGGCCAGACCGTAGGCGTTCGACTTCTGGAGGGATTCCTTCTCAAGGAAGCCAAGACGGGCAAAGAGCATACCAAAGAGCAGGTAAGCGATATTGGGATTGAGATAGTAGTTGGCAGGGCCGTCGCCGGGGATCCTGGTCATGGAACCCACAAAAAAGGCGATGGAGGCCACAAAACCCAGCTTGAAAAGATACATGGTCGAGGTCTTCATGTAATTCGGAGTATCCTTGAACACTCTCATGGAAGGAAGCCGGAAGTTATCGTCACAGGTGGCGTCGTGGTCAAAATCGCCCCGCTTCAGCTTGTTGGAGAGCTCTTTCTTCATGCAGAGGGTTGCAATCGGCATGCCGATAAACCCCTGAAAGGACAAAACCAAAACGGCAAAGCCGGCCATCTCGGGCCGACCGGCAGCGTTGGCAGCTTCCTGAACCAAAACGCCGGCGATGGTGCCGCCGGAAATGGGGGGCGCGGCAACCAGAGCATATTCACGTCCGAAGAGCGGGATGCCGACGGTGTAGACGGCAAAGAGGATACCGCCGAGACCAAGAAACGCGATCAGGGCAGTTTTCCATTCACGACATATGGTCTCAAGGTCGATCATGGTACCCATATTGGTAAGCAGAAGGGCAACGCCGATATTAGCGCTCAGCGCAACAAGACCGGATGAAGTGGTGATGTCGGCAGGGAACAAACCCGCCCAGAAGCACAGAAGGAAGATGATGCAGGAAAACAAAAGGCCGGGAACATAGCCCTTGGCCATGTGGGAAAGCAATTCGCCGATGAAAAAGACGAGGCAACAGACGGCAAAACAACTGACTGGATTCCAAAAATTGACGGCAGCCATGGTTCATACACTCTTTTCCGGAGGAGAGGTTTTACGGCTCCTCCTGTTTATTACGAACACTTCGATCGGTGGAGCACCCCAAAGGCATGGAAATACCAAAGGAAGAGGGATAGGCATGGGGACGGCAAAATCGGAATAGGGATACGGGGCTAATGTCGCTAATGTCGCATAGCATTGAGGGCTCACCTCCTGTTACATACAAAATCTGATTTTGAATGGGTGCTCGGCCGATGAGTGCGTTCGGCTGAGAAGTGTCTTGAAAATAAATTTAAAGTGATTATCGTGTAAAACAGACAAAAAGTCAAGATTGTTTTGTTATTTTTGTAGACAAAGCCAGTCTGAGGGGAATCTCTTTTTTTTTGATTGGGTAAATCGACAAATTCTTTGACAAAAATTAGACAAACTGGGAATCCCATAACAAAAAACATGGGAAATTCCGGAGGATCCGACTCGCACAAAAGGGTCTGTTTTCCAGACTTCCCTTTCTTTATGGAGACGATCGCGGGCTTCGAAAAGAAATGATTTGGAAAAACCTGTAGTGAAAAGGGCACAAATGGCGTGCAGGTCCCTGCAATGGAAAAAGCAGAAAGGAGAGCTGCGGCAGGTCTTCTCAAAAAGGGAATTCCTTGCCATACAGGGTTAGATCTGGTATAATCTTTATAGAGAAGAGTAAAAAATAATCGCAAGTTTCAACAATCCGGGAAGGCCGCCATAGAAGAAGAGGGGAATGCACGATGCATGAGCAAAAAGTTGATTTTGGTTCCGGGTATCCGACCAATGCGAGCGTTTGTCTTGTAAAACATGCGCCGATCCATTGGCACAATCATGTGCTTGAAGTGGTGTTTCCTTTGGAAGGTTCCCTGGAGGTGACGCAGAACCACGAGGTGTTTTCTCTTTCTCCGGGGGATTTCTGTTTCATCAATGCAGGTTGCCCCCATCGTCTCACTGCGGTTGAACCAAATGGCTGCATTTTGGCAACCGTGCATGTGCAGCTCCTGAACTACGAGACGGAATTCGATAATATCCATCACATTGCCTTTCGCAATCAACCGCTGGAGGATATGTCGTCCGACTTCAAACTCAGTCGTGCCGCGTTTGAGCGGCGGATGTTGGATGCGCTTTTTCAATGCGTCTCACAGCAAGCGGAGCTCCTGCAGCGCACCGATCTCGAAACGGCATATGCCCAGGGAAGCCGACTGCTCAGCCTGGCAATTGGAGATTTTTTTGAACTCTATTACAAAGTTGGAAAATATTGGTTTATCAGCGACTATCAGTTTCAGCGTTTTCATCGCACGGTGCGCTTTGTCCGCGAGAATTGCCAAAACAAGATCAGCGTGGGCGACATTCTGGAGCGGGAGCTCATCAGCAAAACCTATTTTTCACAGTTTTGGGTAAAGTTTTCCAATCAACCTTTTTCGGAATTTCTGTTGATGCAGCGCTTGGCGTTTGCTGAAAAACTGCTGCTCTCCACAGAACTGAGTCTGGAAGAGGTTTCACGTGAATCCGGCTTCTCGGCGGCAAGATATCTTTATAAGTATTTTTTGAAATGCTATCATTGCAAACCGCTCACCTATAAAAAGAAGTGTCTCGACTATCAAAAGACCAGTGAGAAACCTGCTCTGCTGAGCATGCGGGAGGCAAAAGAAGCGTTGGTTCGGTTTCAGAAAACCTACCTTGCGCCAAACGCCTTTCTCAGCAAAAGACTGGATGAGCAATGCGCGCTGGAGCGGTATCAGGAGCTGGGGGAACAAAAGCGGCAGGCGATTCAAAAGAACAGTGCTCTTGACTTGGAGCAGGACAGCGTTCTCCTTGACCTCACGCAGGGGAAATGCCTGCGGCTTGGGGAAGAGAAGCCTTCCTTCAACAGAGATCACATTGTCGAATTGCTCACACTGGTTGAGCTGCTGGATGTGATTCCCCATTTTCATATCAGCTATATGGCGCTGAAGGAGAATGAATTGAAAGGGGATTTTCTGGAACTGCTCGACTTTTTGGAAGAGATCTTTGGTGTGCAGCGCCTGAAATCCTGGCAGTACTGGCTGACTTTTGACACTCCGGTTCAGCAGGCTGAAGCGGCAGGCTATCTGGAGCGGGTGCGCACCAAGGTGGGCTACAGTTCGGCGCATCTTTCGATTCATCTCACATAGAAGGAAGTGCATTGCCCGAAAAGCCTGCAAATAATAAAGGTTTCGCCTTGGAGGAAGACAAACGGGCATTTAAGCCCGTTTGTTTTCGTTTCAAGAGAAAAGAGAGCCAATCTCCGCACAAAAAGGAGATGGCGGCCGAGGACGTGCATCGATTTTCCATCCGTGTGAAACGGAGCCCCAGGTCTCCCGCATTGCAGAAGAAAGAAGTGAGAGAATGGACTTTTCATTTTCCCGCGTTCATGCTACAATGAAGCAAGTCCAAAAAGAAGAAAGCACGAAAAGTTCTTGAAAAACAGGACGCTTTCCAAAAGATAGAAACACATGGAAGGTTCAAAGAGAGAAAGGAGTCTGCAATGCAACATCTGATCGATTTTGACCAAGTCACGCTGGCAGAATGGGATATGCTTTTGGATCGCGCAACGGCGATTCGGAAAGATCCTGCAGTTTATGCGGAAAGCTGCAGGGGAAAGCTGGTTGCGACCCTGTTTTATGAGCCCTCCACCCGCACGCAGCTCTCTTTTCAGTCGGCAACGCTGCGCCTTGGAGCGCAGGTCGTCGGGTTTTCCGGGACGTCCGGCTCCTCTGTCACAAAGGGGGAGAACCTCCGCGATACGATTCGAACGGTTTCCAACTATGTGGACGTCATTGTTATGCGAAACCCCATGGAGGGAGCGGCGCTGGCGGCTTCGCTCTTCAGCGAGGTCCCCGTTGTCAATGCGGGCGACGGAGGACATTTTCATCCCACGCAGACCTTGACCGACCTCTTTACGATTTCTCTGGAAAAGGGGAAGCTGACGGGCCTGACGGTCGGAATCTGCGGAGACCTTCTCAACGGACGCACGGTGCACTCACTGCTCAAAGCGCTGATCCGCTTTCCGTGCAACCGTTTCATCCTGATCTCAACCAAAACGTTGCGGATCCCGGACTATATCCGAAACATCCTCACGGCGGCAGAGGCCGATTTTACCGAGGTTGAGACACTGGAGGAAGTCATCGCACAGCTCGACCTGCTCTATATGACCCGGATTCAAAGAGAGCGGTTTGAGAGCGAGGAAGCCTATCGCCGTGAATCGGGGATTTACGTGCTGGACAGTGCAAAGCTGGCCCTTGCGCGCGAGGATCTCCTGGTGCTGCATCCGCTGCCCAAGGTGGACGAGATCACGCAAGAGGCAGACGAAGACCCGCGCTGCCGGTATTTTGAGCAGGCGAGAAACGGAATGTATATTCGTATGGCGCTGCTCTATGAGCTGCTGCACCACGAGCGGGTTAAGCAGGGGTTCCCCAAGAGCAGGGGAGAGGGCCGCTGCACGAACCCCCGCTGTGTCAGCGTGCAGGAGAGCGCACTGCCGACCCTGATCGAGGGAGGACGCTGCCTTTATTGTGACAAGGAGATCAAGCAATGACAACCTTGAGTTTGCAGGCGGGAAAGGAACGCCGCTTCCTGCGGGGCGAGCGGACCGTCTATGCCGGCGAGGTCGCGCGCATTGAAGGAGAAATCACGCATGGGGGAGAGGCGGACGTCGTCTCCTCCCGCGGACAGTTTCTGGGGAGGGGCTTTTTGAGCCCCTCCTCCAAGCAATTGCTGCGTATCGTCACCCGTGAACGTCGGCCGCTGGATGAAAGCCTGTTTGAAGAGCTGCTCCGGGAGGCGATTGCATACCGTCGGATGCTGGGAAGCGACTCCTGCTGCAGACTGGTCTTTGGAGATGCCGACAGCCTGCCGGGGCTGACGGTGGATCGCTTTGAAAGTGTGATTTCGATCCAGACGCTGACGGCTGGAATGGATCAGCGCAAAAAGATGTTCTGCGATCTGCTTGAAAGGCTGCTGCATCCCGCCGCCATCTATGAGAGAAACGACGTCGCCGTGCGTAAAAAAGAGGGATTGCCACTCAAGAAGGGGCTTCTACGGGGCAGTCTGCCAAGTGAACTGCTGGTGCGTGAAAACGGATTTCTCATCAAAATCGATGTGGAAAACGGGCAAAAGACCGGCTCCTATCTCGATCAGAGGGAAAACCACGCGGCCATCGCCCCTTATGTTGCGGGAAAACGGGTGCTCGACGCCTGCTGTTGCACAGGGGGCTTTGGCCTGCATGCCGCAGGATACGGCGCGGAGTTTGTCACGGCCAGCGATATTTCGGCCGATGCGCTGGAGCAGGCAAAGGAGAACTATGCCCGCAACGGATTTGATCGAGTGGAGTTTATCGAAGCCGATGTGTTTGAACTGCTGCGCGAATATGAGCGGCAGGGCAGGCAATTCAATGTGGTGATTTTGGATCCCCCGGCCTTTTGTAAAAACAAATCGGCCCTGGAAAAGGCCTGCAGGGGATATAAGGAGATCAACTTAAGGGCGCTGCGCCTGCTTCCGAAGGGTGGGATCCTGGTGACCAATTCCTGCTCGCACTATCTGACGCCGGAGCTCTTTTGGGAGGTGCTGCGTTCGGCGGCCGAGGATGCGGGAAAAGGGCTGCGTGTGATCGAACAGAGGATCCAGAGTCGGGATCATCCCGTCACGCTGGGCGACCCGCAGTCGCTCTATCTGAAGTGTATGATCTTGCAGGTGATCTAGCCGCAATTTGTAAAAAAACAACCACCTTTGGGTTGACAAAACAGAGCATTTTGTAATACTCTGATATATGTGGGAGTTTAGCACTGTCAGGGTTTTTGATCCGAATCGATGGGCAGAGAAACTCCCGATCTTTCAGATTTGCAACGATGATGGAGGTGACGAAATGGACGCAGGCAGTAGCAAGGGCAATGTGGTGGGACGAAGCTGCGGTGACTCCGAACCGCCGCCGCGATTGTGCGTGCGTGCAGATCGTTGCCCGAAGATGGATTCCTGAGCACAAGCCTTGTTTCTCCCTGTATCGAAATCATGCCGAACGGGTTCGGCGTGAGACACACGAGAAGGAGGAATGAGCACATGAAAGAGCCGGTAGTGATGCTGCAGGAGATGCTGGATTCTCTGCTGGATGGGAAAAAGTATTCCACGCTGCGTGACATTCTGGTGACGCTCAACGGGGCCGATATTGCGGCTCTGTTTCAGGAGCTCCCGGAAGGGCGCCTGCCTCTGCTGTTCCGGTTGCTGCCAAAAGAGCTGGCGGCAGAGACCTTTGTTGAAATGGAGCCTGAGGAGCAGGAGCTCCTCATTCGGGGATTTTCCGACAGTGAGCTCAAAGAGGTCATCGACGAGCTCTACCTTGACGATGCGGTGGATATCGTGGAAGAGATGCCTGCCAACGTGGTCAAGCGAATTCTGGAAAACGCCGATCCCGATACACGGAAAAAGATCAATGAGATTCTCAAATATCCGGAAGACAGCGCCGGAAGCATGATGACCATCGAATATGTGAGGCTCCGCCGTCAGTTCACGGTGGAAGAGGCCATTAAGCATATTCGACGCACCGGCATTGACAAGGAAACGGTGTATACCTGCTATGTTACCGATGATGCCCATACGCTGCTTGGGGTTGTCTCGGTCCGAAGTCTGCTGACTTCCGACGAAGACACCCCCATTGAGGACATCATGGAGACCAACGTGATCTATGTCCACACCTTGGAAGACAAGGAGAACGTGGCCAATCTGTTCCAAAAATATGACTTTATCGCCCTGCCCGTGGTCGACGATGAGCAGCGCTTGGTCGGAATCGTCACGGTTGACGATGCGATCGACGTTTTACAGGAGGAGTTCACCGAAGATATCGAGAAGATGGCGGCCATCATGCCCTCCGATAAGCCCTACATCAAAACCAGCGTGTTTGCGCTGTGGAAGGCGCGTATTCCGTGGCTGCTGCTGCTCATGATCTCGGCGACCTTCACGGGGACGATCATCACCTCGTTTGAAAACGCGCTTGCTTCCCAGGTGGTGCTTGCGGCCTTTATCCCTATGCTGATGGACACGGGAGGCAACTGCGGAAGCCAGTCTTCCGTCACGGTGATCCGCGGGCTTTCCCTGGGAGAAATCGAATTTTCCGATCTGTTGAGCGTGCAGTGGAAGGAAATCCGCGTGGCGTTTTTGTGTGGGCTGACGCTGGCAGCCGCGAATTTTGCAAAACTGATGTGGATCAATCGACTTCCGATCAATTTGGCGCTGGTGGTCTGCTCGACTCTTCTCATCACCGTGGTGTGCGCCAAGATCGTGGGTTGCACTCTGCCGATCCTCTCCATGAAGATCGGGTTTGACCCCGCCGTGATGTCAAGTCCCTTTATCACCACGATTGTCGATGCAATCTCTCTCTTCTTGTATTTTAAGATCGCAACGGCGATGCTTCCGATCTGACGGGCGAAGGATGAAAACAGGCAATGGTTTTCGATCATTCAAAAAGCACTCCGGAAAATCTGTTTTTTCCGGAGTGCTTTTTTGTGAAGCCGGCAGGAGAGAAAGTGAAAGGAGAAAGGTGAGGGCCGGCGCAGAGGACGCGCCGTGCGGCAAATGAGATTTTACGTTCTTTGTGAAGAAACGAAAACCCCGTGGGAAGAGCTTGCTGCGGCAGAGGGCTCTTTTCACGGGGTGATTTGGGTCGGGCAGAGTAAAGAGAAATTTCACCCAGATTAAGACTCGATAGCCTCCAGCTTGCGGAAGAAGGCTTCGTGAACGTCGCGGTATTCCTGATTGAACAGCTCATCCCCACCCTTGTGGAGATAGCGCAGGTAGTCGTGGTGCGTTTTTCCGATTTCGAAATCGGTCAGCGCGATGGTATAGACGCCGACATTGGAGCACTGATCTGCAATGCGCTCCACATTGGTCAGAATATTCAGGAAGTTGATACCCGCATCCACGTTGCAGAGGCCCTCGCGCAGGCGGTGCGTATGGTTGCCGCGCAGCGTGTCGACCAGATCGTCGATCACTTCCTCCAGGGGTTCGATGTGTCGGGCGGCTACCAGATCAAGATCGACAAAGGCCTTGTTGGCATACTCCATGATCTGCAAAACGGCCTCCTGCAAAACGACCAGTTCCTGCTGTGCGGTCGGCGAAAACTGCACGGAGCTTTTGGCGATTTCCCCAGCGTTGTCGGTCAGGTTGATCGCATGATCGCCGATGCGCTCAAATTCCGAGAGGCACCGGAGATAGTAGTTGAGCTGATCGTTGGTATAGTCGGTCTCGGCATGGGGGGAGAGATGGATCAGATAGTTTTCCACGGCGTCGGCCAGGGTGTCGATTTCCCCCTCGTTTTCCTGCAGCTTTTTGATTTGCGCGGTGTCATACTCCGTGAGCTGTTCCAACGCCACGGAAGCGCCTTCGCAGGCCAGGCTTGCCATGGCCGAAACAGACTGATGTACGCTGGAAAGCGCAAGGGACGGCGTGCTGTAGAATTTGGGATCGAGGGTCTCTAGGTATTTCCTGATCCCCTCTCCCTGGCTGTCATCTCCTTTGACAATGACGCGGCTGGCCTTTTCCAGAAGGCCGCAGAAGGGGAGCATGAGAATTGCCGTGGCGAGCTTAAAAATGGTGTGAGTGTTGGCGATGCCGCCCGAGGAGATGGGAACGCTCCAGATCCGGTCGAGCAGGCCTAACCTGTGCAGCAGCGGTATGGAGCCGGCAATCATGACCATCTCACAAAGATTGAAAAGGATATGTACGATACCGGTACGCTTGGCGTCGACCTTGGCGCCGATGGAGCAGACGATGGCAGTGGTGACGCAGTCGCCCAGATAGATACCGATGATGATGGAATAAATGGAGCTGAAGGTGAGGGCCCCTGTGAAGGAGAGAGCCTGCAGGATGCCCACCGTGGCAGAGGAGCTTTGGATGAGAAAGGCCACCGCCGCGCCTGTGAGAAAGCCGAGAATGGGGTTGACCGACATTCTGACAAACAGCTGCGAGAAGGCAGGCGACTCGGAGAGCGGGCTGACGGCCGCCGTCATATTGAGGAGACCGGTGAAGAGGATTCCGAAGCCGATGGCGATTTGTCCGTAGGTTTCGGAATTGCGGAAGTGGAAGGCCATGATCAGCAAGATGCCGAGGACCGAGGCAATGGGAGCGAGGGTAGAGGGCTTGAAGAAATTGAGCCAGGAAGTGGCGTCCGCCTTGAGGTCGAGTAGCCGAATGATCTGACCGGTGACCGTGGTGCCGACGTTAGCGCCCAGAATCACGCCGAGCGACTGGTGCAGCGATAGGATTCCGGCGCCGACCAGTCCCGAAGTGATCACGATGGTGGCGGTGGAGCTCTGGATCACGGCCGTGATGGCAAGTCCCATCAAGAAACCGATGGCTGGATTGTTGGTCACCTTTTCCACCACTTTTTTGAAGGAGGAAGAGGCGCCGTATTTGAGTCCGTCGCCCATGATGCGCATTCCGTATAGGAAGAGAGCAAGACCGCCGGCAAGAGAGATCACGTTGAAGATATTCATAACTATCGGCTCCCATTGACAAATGTATCGGAAAGGAACTCCGTTTGTGCAAGCAAAAAACAGCTCTGCCTTCCAATTGATATCATACCAGAAAAGGAACCGTTAGGGAAGAGATAAAATAAAAAAATTTTTTATGCCCAGTAAAAAACATTATGAAAAAATAGAAAGACAACACATATTTTGAGCGGTACATCAATAAGTATTTGTATAAAATGACGATATTTTTGGGGTTTCTCAGAAAAACGTCTTTGCTTAAAAAGAGAAAGAAATCTCCAGAAAACAGATAGATTATTTCGAAAGTCAATATGAAAAATGGAGAATTCGAAAAACACGCATAGATTATTCAAAAGCAAAAATCTGGAAACCGAAATCGCCGCAGCCTTGAAGGAGACGCCATTTTTTACCCCTAAAAAACAATGCAGTTTTTCATGATTTGAGGGAAATACTTTGAAAAAGGATGGATTCCTTGCGGAAAGATCTCTCCGCGGGGATAAAATCATGAATAAGGAGGCAGATAAGATGGAGATCGAGATTACCGCGCGGGATCGGGTTTTACGCGCATGGGAAGACTCGATGGAACTTGTGCGCGATTTTCAAACCTACGCCAAGGAAACGGAAAGCGACGCGGAGGTGTCGCACATGTTTTATGAGCTTGCAGATGCACAGTGCGAGCATGCGGCAAAGCTGCGGGAGCTGCTTGACAGGCGGCAGACGCAAGACAGAGGGCTGCAGAGCGGACACAGCGTGCAGTTCTGATCAGAGGGAGCAGGAAGCTGCCCTATGAAAAAGCACCCTCCGGAACTCATCGAGTTCCGGAGGGTGCAAAACGATTGGGGATAGAACAGCGAAACTTCAGGACGCGGGTTACGCCTTGTAGACGACGCCCTCCTTCATCACGAAGGAGCAGTTCTTCATCACGGTGATATCCTCGAGAGGATTGCCCTTGAAGGCGACGACGTCGGCAAATTTTCCGGGGGCGATCTCGCCGATCTTGTCGCAGCGCAGCAGCTCGGCATTGGTCTTGGTGGCGGCGATCAGAGCCTGAGCAGGGGTGAATCCGAACCGGGTCATGAGCTCAAACTCATAGCCCTGGCAGCCGTGGAAGTTGGAGGGCGTGCCGGAATCGGTGCCGAAGGCGTGCTTCACGCCGAGTCGCAGGCCTTCGCGGATCCCCCACTCATGGCACTCGAAGGCGCGCTTTGCCTTGTCGATCATCCACTGGGCCAGTCCCATCTCCGGGCCGCAGACGATGATTCGCTCGGCGGCGATAATGGTGGGTACCTGATAGGTTCCCTTCTCAAGGAAGATCTCGATGGCCTCGTCGTCGAGGATCATGCCGTGCTCGATCGAGGTGATGCCGGCGCGGGCGGCGGCCTTGATGCCTTCGGTGCCGTGCGCATGGGCGGCGGTATGTACGCCATAGTGGTTGGCAACCTCCACGATAGCCTTGAGCTCGTCTTCGGTCAGCTGCTGGGCGCCGAGGGTGGTGCCTTCCGACATGACGCCGCCGGTGGCGCAGCACTTGATGAAGTCGGCGCCGTGTTTGATCTGATACCGTGCGGCGCGGCGGGCTTCATAGGGGCTGTCGACACAGGGATCGTTGAGGGAGGAGGACATATAGGGATTGAGCTGCAGATCGCCGTGGCCGCCGGTGGAAGAGATGGCGCCGCCGGAGGCGAAAATACGGGAGCCGACATACGCTCCGGAATTGATGGCTTTACGGGCGGAAATATTTGCGAAGCCGCTGCCGCCGCAGTCGCGAACCGTTGTAAATCCCGCCAACAGGTCGAGCTTGGCGTTGGTCACGGCCCGAAGAGCCATATCGCCGATCAGGGAATGCGTGCTGCTGGTGAGGTCGGCGTTGGTGCCGGTGCTGGTCAGATGCACATGGGCGTCGATCAGGCCGGGCAGAACAAAACTGTCAGAGAGGTCGATCAATTCGCAGCCGTCGGGGAGGTCCTTCGGGAAGGGAGCTACTTCAACAATATCCTTCCCATCAATCAGGACCAACATGTTCTCTAGAACCTTACCGGTTGTGGAATCAAAGAGTTTTCCGCATTTAATGGCCTTTTTCATGGGAATACCGCCTTTCAAAAAAGAATTACCCTCATTATATGGAAGGAATTCACAAAAAGCAAGTAAAAAACCAGGGTTCAGGAGACAAGAAAAAATCCTCTCAGCCGAAAAAGCCGGGGAAAACCCGCAAAAACCAGAAATTGAAGGGGTTGAAAAGCACTTGGCACATGATTTTTCACAAAATAAGAGCGCCGGACTCAAATGGATTTCGTTACATTTTTTTGCCAAACGGGTAAGGGCTGGATCCTGCAAAAAACATAGACAACAACACGCCCCGAAAGAATCCCAGTCCGAGCGCGTTTCGGCTTTTCTTGCAAAGCCTGCGATGCAATGCTATAATTTTGAAAAAGCGCGCTGACCGCAGGTGTAAGGGAGGGTCACAGATGCACGGAAGCGGAACCATCGCCTTCCCGGGGCTTGGGATCGGGGAGTTTTCCCTGAACCGAGTCGCCTTTAGGATATTTGGGAAAGAGATTTATTGGTATGGGATTTTGATTGCAGCGGGTTTTTTTCTCGCTGTTTTGCTGGCCCAAAAGCTGGGCGAACACAACGGACTGGATTCCGATGATATCCTCAATATGGTGCTGATTGCAGCGCCGGTCGCCATCGTGGGTGCAAGGGCGTATTATGTTTTGACCACGCTGGATCAGTATCATTCCCTGTATGAGGTGATTGCCATCTGGAACGGCGGAATTGCCATCTACGGCGCAATTCTGGCCGGCATGGCGGTTCTGATTCTCTACAGTCTTGTGAAGAAGCTGCCGATTTTGAAGGTGCTTGACGTGGCTGCGCCCTGTGTGATTTTGGGGCAGGCCATCGGAAGGTGGGGCAATTTCGTCAACCAGGAGGCCTTCGGAAGGGAGACCGCCCTTCCCTGGCGTATGGAGCTTCTGATCAACGGCGTCCGCACTTGCGTGCACCCCACCTTTCTCTATGAATCGCTTTGGGATTTTGCGGGGCTTCTCCTGCTCGTGTGGGTGTTCTATCATTGCAGAGCTGAAGGGGAGACTACCTGCCTCTATTTTTTCTGGTACGGAGTCGGACGCTTTTTTATCGAAGGGCTGCGAACCGACAGTCTGTATCTCGGCAGCTTTCGAATTTCTCAACTGGTCAGCGTTGCGCTCTGCATTGCGGCGGTCGCGTTGTATAGCCGTGTCTCAAAGAAAAGAGCGGGAACAGCGAAGGGGGACGACGCACCGTGAAAAAAACCGGTGTTTTGCATGAAGTGAGTCTCGGCATAGAGATCGGGCTGTGCACGCTCCTTTTGGCAACGGGAGCGGCGCTGCTGCTGCTTCACAGCTGTGATCTGCTCTATCGGCTCGACCTGAAGCTCTTGAAGATCCCAGAGCAGACAGGGCTGGATGTGGCCGTGATCTTAGAAAACTACCATGCCATGATGGCATATCTGAATCCTTTTTCCAAGGGAAGCTTCTCCCTGCCGACCCTCGCCTTTTCCGCCGAAGGGGCGCAGCACTTTGCCGATTGCCGCCGGCTCTTTTTGTTTTTTTATGTGCTGGCCTTTGCTGCGGGGCTGCTGCTTGTTCTGCGGGCTTTCCGAAGCCGTGGGGAGGACAAAAGCGCGGTGCGGTATTTTGTTGCCGCCGTTGTGCTGATCGGGTCGGTCCTGCTTGCGGGGATTGCCATCGGCGTCAACCCCTCGCGGTCTTTTGTGCTGTTTCACAAGCTGCTTTTCAGCAACGACTACTGGATGTTCGACCCCGCGCGGGATCCCGTCATTTTGCTGCTTCCCGAGCAATTTTTCTATCACTGTGCAGCGGTTTTTGCCTGCTTTTGGGGGATTGGGGCGTTTCTTCTGTTGCAGGCGGGAATCCGTGAAAAAAAGAAGAGAGAGCAGGGAAAACAGAGTTGACAGACAGGCTCAACCCTGCTATAATATCATAGCCCGCATGTGGCCGGCTTTGAAAGGCAATTGCCTGCCGTCCGCAGCGTGACTCTAGAGAAGAGAAAGAGAGGTGTACAGGAATGTACGCAATTATCGTAACCGGCGGCAAGCAGTATAAGGTTTCTGCCGGCGATGTCTTGTTCATCGAGAAGCTCGAGGCCGAAGCAGGCGACGAAGTGGTGTTCGACCAGGTTCTGGCAGTCGGCGGCGACAACGGTATCACCGTGGGCACTCCCACCGTTGAGGGCGCGTCTGTCAGCGGTAAGGTGATCAAGAACGGCAAGAACAAGAAGATCTATGTCTACAAAATGAAGGCGAAGAAGAACTACAGAAGAAAGCAGGGCCATAGACAGCCCTATACCAAGGTTGAGATCGTCGGCGTGAATGCCTGAGATTGAACCTTTTGTGGATTTGTTTCGGAGGTGAATTCAAAATGGCACATAAAAAAGGCGTGGGCTCTACCAAAAACGGCCGCGATTCGGCCAGTAAGCGTCTGGGCGCCAAGAGAGCTGACGGTCAGTTCGTCAAGGCCGGCAATGTGCTGGTCACGCAGCGTGGCACAAAGATCCATCCCGGCGTCAATGTGGGCAGAGGGTCCAACGATACGCTCTTTGCGCTGGTTGACGGAACGGTTCGGTTCGAACGCGTGGGGAAAGACCGCAAGCGTGTTTCGGTTTACGACGTTCAGTAGTCGAGAATCGGAAGGTCTCAGGTCTCAGGGCCTGAGGCCTTTTCTTTGGAGGTCGGATTTGGAGCGTCTCTGCCGTTTTGGCAGAAGGGGGACGAGGATTTTTTTTGGGAGGGAGACAGACCGTGTTTATCGATGTTGCAAAAATTCATATTCGGGCGGGAGCCGGAGGAAACGGAGCCGTCTCCTTTCATCGGGAAAAATATATCGCTGCCGGCGGCCCCGACGGGGGAGACGGCGGCGCAGGCGGCAATATCGTCTTTCAGGTGGACGACAATCTCTCCACCCTTCTGGATTTTCGCTATAAACGAAAATATGCCGCAGAAGACGGCGCCGCGGGCGCAGGGAAGAACTGTACCGGAAAGAGCGGGAAGGATCTGGTCATCCGCGTGCCGAGAGGAACCCTGATTCGGGAGAGCGAGAGCGGACTGCTGCTGCACGACATGTCGGACGGCGAGCCCTATCTTGCCGCCCGAGGCGGAAAAGGCGGTTTTGGAAACGCCCGTTTTGCGACCGCCACGCGGCAGACGCCCCGCTTTGCCAAGAACGGGACAAAGGGCGAAGAGGCCGATGTGCTGCTGGAGCTCAAGCTGCTGGCCGATGTGGGGTTGATCGGCTTCCCCAACGTGGGGAAATCCACGCTTCTTTCGGTGGTTTCGGCGGCCAGACCCAAGATCGCAAACTACCATTTTACCACGCTTCAGCCGCAGCTTGGGGTGGTGCGGGTAGATGAAGGGGTTTCTTATGTAATGGCCGACATTCCCGGTCTGATTGAAGGAGCGAGCGACGGCCTTGGACTCGGGCATGAATTTCTGCGCCACGTGGAGCGCTGCCGTCTTCTGGTGCATCTGGTCGATGTTTCGGGAAGTGAGGGACGGGATCCGGTTGAGGATTTCGATGCGATCAATCGGGAGCTTTCCGCCTTTTCCCCGGCGCTTGCGCAACGCCCGCAAATATTGGTGGGCAGCAAGTCGGATCTTTTGACAGAGCCGGAAAACTCCGAGCGTCTTCGTGCCTGTGCGCAGAAGCTGAGATACCCCTATCTCGAGATCTCAGGGGCGACGCATGAGGGGATCGACGCGCTGCTGTCCTGCATTTGGTCCCGGCTGCGGGAACTGCCTCCGATCCTCACCTATGAAAGCGAGACGACGCTGGCGGAGGCCACCGCCGAAAAGGGAGAAAAAACGACCACCGTGCGGCGCGAAAACAACGTCTTTGTGGTCGAGGGCGAATGGCTCTTCAATCTTCTCGGAAGCGTCAATTTCAGCGACTACGAGTCGCTGCAGTATCTGCATCGCGTGCTGGAGAGCAACGGGATTTATGAGCTGCTCCGCAGTCATGGGATTCAGGAGGGCAACACCGTTTCGATCTACGGCGTGGAGTTTGAATATGTCAATTGACTCCGGCCGCATTTTGGGGCTTGACATTACACAGAGTCTCTGGTATACTGAACGAGCACAAAAAAGCAGAAGGGGAGTTCCCCCGTCTCACCGCAGTTGCAAATGCGCGGCTCGGTTCATCAAAGACAGCCGGAGGATGGCAGAGATCCTGTGCCTTTGGCGTGCTTTTGCCGAGAGATGACGGGTGGAATTCGTTCCACCCGTTTTTTGTGATATTGAAGTCCTATGAGGAGGTGCCTGCAATAGCCAGCAAAGAGTTGCTCATTAACGAGCAAATCACCGACAAAGAAGTCCGCGTCGTCGACAGCGACGGCAGCCAGCTCGGGATCATGAGCGTGCGCGACGCGATGGATCGGGCGATCCAGCGTAATCTTGATTTGGTAAAGATTGCCCCTCAGGCCAATCCGCCTGTCTGCCGGATCATGGACTATGGGAAGTTCCGGTTTGAGCAGTCCAAAAAAGAAAAAGAGGCGCGCAAGAACCAAAAGCAGGTGGAGATCAAAGAGATTCGCCTGTCTGTCAACATCGATACGCACGACTTCAACACCAAGAAAAACCACACGCTGCGTTTTCTGCAGGAAGGGAACAAGGTGAAGGTGTCGGTTCGTTTCCGCGGTAGAGAGATGAGCCATACCTCTCTCGGAGAGGCGAGATTGCTGGAGTTTGCAGAGGCCTGTAAGGAATTCGGCAACGTCGATAAGCCCCCAAAGCTCGAGGGCAGAACAATGGCGATGATTATCAATCCGCTCCAGAAATAAACGACAAAGGAGAATCCACATGCCCAAGATTAAAACGCACTCCGGTGCAAAAAAGAGATTTAAGCTGACCAAAAACGGGAAGATTAAGCGCAGCTCCACCAAGAGACGCCACATTCTCAACAAGAAGACCACGAAGCTCAAGAGAAGCCTCAGAATGCCGACCTATGCCGACAAGACCAATGAAAAGCAGATCAAGCGTCTGCTCCCCTATAAATAAGAAATAACGACCGGAAACGGCCTTTTCCTGAGAGGGCAGAGGAGAACCATACGGCCCTCTGCGACAAGATCTCTCAATCATAAACAATCAACGTATGGAGAAATGGTGGTAATAGTATGGCACGTGTTAAAGGTGCGCTGATGACGAGAAAGAGAAGAAAAAAGATTCTGAAGATGGCCAAAGGCTACTGGGGCAGAAAGAGCACGAACTATCGGGTCGCCAATCAGGCGGTCATGAAGTCCCTGACCTATGCCTATACGGGAAGAAAGCTGAAGAAGCGTGATTTCAGACGGCTCTGGATCACCCGAATCTCCGCCGCCTGCAAACTCAACGATATCAACTATTCCCGGTTCATGAACGGCCTCAAGAAATCTGGCGTCGAGCTCAACCGCAAGGTTTTGGCTGAGCTTGCCGTAAGCGATCCTGCCGGCTTCACCCAGCTTGTGGATAAGGCCAAAGCCGCCCTGTAAGGATTGAGGGGTTTAGCCATATAGTTGAGGGCAGGCTCTGCTTGATAGAACCTAATCCTGTGATTCGAACAACAAAAAGAGAGAGCAAACGCAAGTGCTCTCTCTTTCTTTTTTTCGGGAAAGAATGATGACGTAAGGGAAGGGGCATGCTTTGTCGATCGGGATGCAAGACGGGAGGGTCAGGATTTTGAAGGGGAATTCCACAGCGAGATATAGCCGTTATCCTGAAGATGCTTGAGAACGATCAGGGCGATCGGAAGCAAAAACATGCCGAAGATTCCAAAGAAATTGAGCCCGGCATAAATGGAGATCAGGGTCGCAATGGGGTGCAGACCGATGCTGCTGCCGACGATTTTGGGCTCCAGGAACTGGCGGACGGCCGTGATCACGGCGCACAGGATGAGCAGGCAGACACCGAGTCTCATGTTGCCGAACAAAATGGCGATAATCCCCCAGGGGACCAACACAGTTCCGCAGCCCACGATCGGGAGGACGTCGACAAGGGCGATGATGGCAGACAGCGTGACAGAGTAATCCACGCCGATCAGGTGGAATCCGATTACCAGTTCAACAAAGGTGATGAGGCAGATCAAAGAATAGGCGCGCAGGAAGCGCAGTACGGTCAGTTTGAAGAAGGATGCGGCCTCGGTTACGGCGCCCTGTGCCGAGGTGGGAACCTGCAGCCGTAAAAAATCACGAAGTGCATGAAAGTCGATGGAAAAGAGCAGGCAGGCAGCCAGGACGACCAGCGACACGATCAGCGCCGAAGGAAGCTTTGTGGCAATTCCGGTTGCCGCGGTCATCACCGACATGCCGAGGGAACCGATCAGAGAGGGAAGTCCTTCCACCAGAGAGGCAAGCATCCGATCCACATAGGCGATCACATACGGGGGGAGGAGTTCGAACCAATCGTTGAGCAGCAGTTCAAACCCGGCGAATTTCTCCCGGATCAGCGCATACAGTCCCGCCCAATTCTCGAGGAAAGTTGCCGATTCATAGGCGAGCCGTGAGAAGATGATGATGAGCAGCCAGGAGATCAGCGCAAACAGAAGAAGCAGCGCGACCGGACTTGCGAAACCGCGTTTCAGGTGCAGATACCTGGTCATAAAAGAGACCAACGGCTCTGCCATCACAGCCACAAAGTAGGCGATGAGAAAGGGCATCATCCAGGGGATTCCATAGCTGATGACAAACCAGAGAATGGCAAACAGCGAGAGATAGAACCCGAGGTTGATGAGGAAAGCTCTCTTTTTTTCAAGGGGAATCGATTTCACAGCGGCCTCCGTTTCCATAGGGAAAAATAAGAATCATCAGAAAAACTCCATACGGGCTCGAAGGGATGCGGCGCGTTTTAAGCAAAACCGTAAAACCGCGCTGCTTTTTTACAGGACTTTTTGGAGAATTCTATGATGGAAATAGACTTGAATTCATCTATGAGGTATGGTATAGTACACAATAGGAAAACAACTGTTGATAGGGGACAAACGAATGAGTACATCCGGTTCAAAAATCTACTATTTGGTCGAAGCGTCCGCGCTGCCCGAAGTGTATCGCAAGGTGCTGAAGACGAAAGAGCTGCTGGAAGCCGGAAGGGTATCCACTGTCAGTGAAGCGGTGGCGCAAACCGGTCTTTCCCGCAGTGCCTACTACAAGTACAAAGACGTCGTGTTCACATTTCATGAGAAATCTCAGGGCAAGGTAATGAGTTTCTCCTTTACTCTGCGCGACGAGCCAGGCGTTGTCAGCGGGCTGCTCAGCATTTTTGCAAAAAGCGGCTGCAATGTGCTCACGCTGCACCAGGGACTTCCGAGCGGCGGCACTGCGGTGTTCACCATTTCGGTGGAAACCCACAATGCGACCCTTTCCAGCGACGAACTGCTGGAGGCGCTGAGCGGCGTTCGGGGAGTTCTGGAGTGCAAGGTTTTGGGAAGCGAATGAGACCTTGGCGAAATGAAGGAAAGAAACAGCGCCTGTTCCTATTATAGCAGAGCGGGCAGACTTTGAAAAGGGCGCCCTGCAATTGTCGTGGGGCTGCTTTGCTTTTTCCATTTTTAACAGGTGATTTTTCTGCTGTTTTGGTAAAATAAGAAACAGGGGTGTTTGCAGGATGTATAAACTTCGTGTTCCGGGCTCTTCGGCAAATGTTGGCTCCGGATTTGACAGCATTGGGATTGCGATGAATCTTTACAATTACGTCACTTTTGAAGAAAGCGACACGATCACGGTGGAGTGTGAAGACGATGTGCCGAAAGACGGTTCCAATCTCATTGTGAGCACTGTACGTCGCGCTTATGCAGAGGCCGGAAGACCGTTCCACGGACTTCATATCATCCAGGAGAACAACGTGCCCATGGTTCGGGGGCTTGGCAGCAGTTCGACCTGCATTGCAGCAGGGGTTTCGATTGCGGGAAAGCTCATGGGAGACAACCTCTCTCTGCACGATAAGGTCACGCTTGCCGCCATGATCGAAGGGCACCCCGACAACGTTGCTCCAGCTCTGCTCGGCGGCTTTGTGGCAGCAGCGCTCGATCACGGCGAGGTCTATTATCAGCGCAAGGAGCTTGACCATGACCGGATCGGCTTTGTAGCCGTGGTGCCGGATTTCAAGGTCAGCACGGAAGAGGCCCGCGCTGCGCTGCCCAAGCAGCTTTCTCTGGAGGACGCCGTCTACAACCTCTCCCGTTCCTCGTTGCTGACGGCAGCGTTTTTGACGGAGAATTATGGGCTTCTTCGCATCGCGACAAAAGATCGTCTGCATCAACGCTATCGTCTGATGCTTGTCCGCGGAGGCGAAGAGATTCTGAGAAAAATGATGGAATTCGGAGCCTATTGCAGTACAGTGAGCGGCGCGGGGCCGACCATGCTTGCCGCCGTACCTGCTGCAGATAAGGTTGTGTTTGAGGGGATCAGCGCCTTTGTTGCCGAAAAATACCCCACGTATCAGGTCAGACGGCTGCAGGCTGACAACGCCGGGCTGGTCATCGTGTAGCGCCTCATAAAGAGAGAATCGATTAAAAAAGCCCTGCGGCTCTTGTTGCAGGGCCTTTTTAATGGTATACTGAACCTGTGAGCGTGCTGCAGGCCGTGCCATGCTCAACAGAAATCCTTTGAACTGGAAAGGGATTGTTGCGCTCATGCAGCAGATTTCCATCTGTGGGTTGAAAATCCACAATGTCGATATGAAGGAAGCGGTGCAGGCCTGCCTTGATCTGGCGGGAAGGGCTGGCGCCGTCTATACCCCAAATGCCGAAATGGCAGATCTGGCGCTCCGGCAACCGGAGTTTCTGGAATTGCTGAATGGCGGGGATCTGATTGTGCCGGACGGCGCCGGCGTGGTCCTGGCGTCAAAATTGAAAAGAGTGCCGCTCAAGGGAAAGGTTGCAGGGATTGAACTGGCCCAAAACCTCCTCGCACCGGCGCAGGAGCGGGGGCTTCGTCTGTTTCTGTTCGGCTCGAAGCCCGGCGTGGCAGAGCGGGCGGCGGAGAAGATGAAAGAGACGTATCCGTATCTTGTGATCTGCGGCACGGCAAACGGGTATTTTTCGGATGAAAGCGGCCCCGTTTCTGCAATCTGCGCAGCAAAACCCGATGTGGTTTTTGTCTGTCTCGGTTCCCCAAAACAGGAGCGGTTCATTCACGCCCACAAGCAGGAGTGCAATGCGCTGATGCTGGGTCTCGGGGGAACGCTGGATGTGATTGCGGGAGATGTGAAGCGTGCGCCGGACTTCTATGTGAAGCACAATCTGGAATGGCTC